>Ga0181594_10000630_pt1 | contig 32571 bp, 34 predicted proteins | sample 071ome_18_FD_145603 | JGI IMG/M metagenome (GOLD analysis project Ga0181594, IMG submission 145603) | Coastal salt marsh microbial communities from the Groves Creek Marsh, Skidaway Island, Georgia - 071413BT metaG (spades assembly) | ecosystem: Environmental > Aquatic > Marine > Intertidal zone... | reverse complement strand
GTCGTCATGCGTCGGGCCGATGCCGCCGGTGGTGAACACATAATCGAACTCGGCCCGCGCACGATTGATGTGTTCGATGATGGTATCGCGAATATCGGGAATGACATGGGCCGCGCGAAGCTGGATTCCCATATCGTTGAGCCCCTTGGCGATAAAGGCGAGGTTTTTGTCCTGTGTGCGACCGGAAAGGATTTCATTGCCGATCAGCAGAAGGCACGCCGTAACGGTATTGTCGTCAGTCATGGATTGTAACCGGAAGTAGGATGGAACTTTTATAACCAAGAAACACGATTGCAGCCATAGCATTCCGTCGCAAAAAATGGGCGCCTAACGCTATGATAAGGAATGAAAAACCGAAACGAAGGAATCGAGGACGCGATGAGCAAGGGACATGAATTGCGCAAACTGATCGAGGCGGACGAAATTCTGATCTGTCCGGGCGTGTATGACGGCTACAGCGCGCGCCTGGCGGCGCAGAGCGGGTTCCGCACCGCGGTCGTGTCCGGCGCCGGCGTATCGGAATGCCACCTCGGCTGGGCCGACAAGGGAATCATGGGGTACGAGGAAAACGTGCGGGTGTGCCGGGCGCTCGCCGAATGTTCCGACGACCTGCTGCTCCAGGGCGATGCGGATACCGGCTACGGCAACGCGGTGAACGTGCATTTCGTGGTGCGCGGGTTCGAATCCGCGGGACTCGCGGCTGTAATGATCGAGGATCAGGTCTGGCCCAAGCGCTGCGGGCACCTTCAGGGCAAGTCCGTCATCCCGGCGGACGAGATGGTGGACAAGGTAAAAGCGGCGGTCGACGCGAGGCGCGATCCCGGTTTCGTCATCAAGGCGCGCACCGATGCAGCCGGTCCCATCGGGCTGCAGGAGGCCATCGACCGGCTGAACCTGTATGCCGAAGCGGGCGCCGACGTCCTGTTCGCCGACGCGCTGATGTCGGAAGAGGACATTATCGCGGTCGCGAAGTCAGTGCCGAAGCCGCTATCGGTCAATATGGGGCTCGGCCTGCTGTTCCGCGGCACGACGCCGCTGATCCACCCGAAGAGGCTGCAGGAAATCGGCGTCGCCATGGTCAGCTATCCGCGGCTTCTGTCTACCGGTGCGATGCGCGGCATGGCGAACGCGATGGACGCGTTTCAGGAAATGCTGGCCGGCGACGAGCCTGTATCGCGGCCAGACCTGCTGATGCCGTTCAAGGATCTCAATGCGCTGATGGGGATCGAAACGCTCGACGCGCTGGAAGACCGCTATGCGGCGGACCGGGCGGAAAACTGACCGGTTTCAGGCAACCCCGTCGGGGACGAACTCCGCATCCAGGTTGAAGGCGATCGAAATACGTTCTCCCTCTCCCCTGAACGGATTGACGAAATGGTTTAGCCAGCCGGGGAATATGAGGATCGTTCCCTCACGGGGTTCAACGGGCTCCTTGCCCCCATGAATGTTTCCTGGCCGGGGATCCTGAAACTCGATCCAGCCGTTATGGGCGGGCTCGGCCGTCGCCCTGCCAACGGAAACGTAGTAACACCCCGACCATACCGAACCGGGATGGTTATGGATGCGGTTGTAGCCGCCGTCCCTCAGGACATTGGCCCAAACGCCCCCATGAAACCTGACCTTGACCCGGCCGGTCATGCCCGCTGGCAGCATGGCTGCCGTCATATCCTGTCCGGCAAGCAGAAACGCTTCGCACAGCTGCTGTATTTCCGGGAAATCCCAGTCCATCAGGTCGGCGGAAGAATGCCAGCCGCCTACATTGCTGGCCGTTACGCCTGCCTCGCGCGCCTCGCGCTCCAGAACGATTTCCCGTATGCGTTCGTTATGAGGCGCAATGTCATCCAGCCGTCGTTCCATCAGAACGGTCGGAAAAATGCTTCGCAATCCGCGCTTGCCTTCGCGCAAGGCACACCCCCGCTTGCCGGAAACTCAAGTTCCGTTGAGTCTGTCGTGAATAACAGTCACGATTTCGTGTGAAAGCGACTATAGCGCTGACGCAATCCATTGCAAGAATGTTGCCGGAGGCAGCGGCTATTGCCCGGGTCTGGTTATTTCGTAGGGTCTATTACCTTGCCGAAACGCCGCATTCATGGCATTCCACTCGGGATTTTCCACCGGCGCTCCGCCGGTTAGAGGCAACAACCACTCGGAAATATCGTTGATCACCATTCACAAAGCCGAAGATTACGAGGGCATGCGCAAAGCCGGGAAACTGGCCGCAGAGGTTCTCGACTTTATCGCCCCGCATGTCGTTCCCGGCGTCTCGACTGGCGAGCTGGATACGCTGTGCCACGATTTCATCGTCGAGCACGGTGCGATCCCGGCGCCGCTCAACTATCGCGGTTTCCCGAAATCGATCTGCACCTCGATCAATCACGTGGTGTGCCACGGTATTCCCGGCGAAAAAATCTTGCGCGACGGCGATATCGTGAATATCGACATCACCGTTATCCTCGACGGCTGGCACGGCGATACCAGCCGAATGTTTCCGGTCGGCAAGGTCGGTGTAAAAGCGACGCGCCTGATTGATGTCACCTACGAAGCGCTGATGCGCGGCATTGATGTGGTGCGGCCCGGCGCGACCGTCGGAGATATCGGTTATGCGATCCAGAGCTTCGTGGAAAAGCAGCGCTTTTCGGTCGTGCGCGATTTCTGCGGCCACGGGCTGGGGCGGATTTTCCATGCCCCGCCCAGCATCCTGCATTACGGCGAACCGGGAACCGGTCCCGAGCTGCGCGAAGGCATGTTCTTCACCATCGAACCGATGATCAACGCCGGCCGATACGAAACCAAAATTCTCGCCGACGGCTGGACCGCAGTGACCAAGGACCGGTCCCTGTCGGCGCAGTTCGAGCATTCGATCGGCGTCACCGCCGACGGGTACGAAAACTTCACCGTTTCTCCCGCCGGTCTGCACTGTCCGCCTTACAGCGACTGACAACCGGAAAATTTCCCGGCAGGATTGCGCGGTATGACATGGATGCCCGCATGACCGAGCAGAAACCCGCCCCGCATCATGGCCACCGAGACAGGCTCCGCAAACGCTTCCTCGAAGCGGGCCCGGGCGCGCTCGGCGACCACGAAATGCTGGAGCTGCTTCTGTTCCAGGCGCTTCCCCGGCGCGACACCAAACCCGTCGCCTACGCGCTGCTGGAGCGATTCGGCAGTTACGGCGCGGTCCTGCGGGCCGATCCTGCAGCGCTGATGCAGGTCAACGGAATCGGCGAGACTGGCGCCGTCATGCTGCGCGCCGTCGCCGATGCCGCCGAACGAATGGCGCGCCAGGAAGTCATGGGAAAACCGCTCCTGTCGTCATGGGAAGCGCTTCAGGACTATCTGACGATCGGGATGGCGCATCGCGATACGGAACGGTTTCGCGTCCTCTTTCTCGACGTAAAGAACCGCCTGATTCAGGACGAGGATCAACAGGAAGGCACCGTCAACCACACCCCCGTTTACCCGCGCGAAGTCATGCGACGAGCGCTGGAGCTGGGGGCGAGCGCAATCATCCTGGTTCACAACCACCCATCAGGAAATCCCGATCCGTCGCGCGCCGATATCGAGATGACGAAAACGATCCAGGAGGCCGGCGTGAAGATCGGCGTTACTCTGCACGATCATGTAATCGTTTCGCGCACCGGCACGCTGAGTTTCCGGGCGAAGGGGCTGCTGTAGCCGATAACAACAGAAGCCTAGATCCCCGCCACCGACATTATCTCCATGCCGCCGCTGTAGATCATGGACAGGGCGATATAACCGATCAGGGCAAGCCCGACATAGCCGATCCATTTATGATCGGCGAGCAGCCGGGCGATCAGGGTCGCACCGATCCCCATGAGGATCACCGAAAGGGCCAGTCCGATGACCAGCGCATTCGTATGCTCGTCCGCAGCGCCGGCGACGGCGAGGACATTGTCGAGCGACATGGAAATATCGGCGATCGCGACCTGGACGACCGCCTGCGTGAGGGTCTTTTCGGGCACTTTTGCGCCGGCCTCGGCGCCATTCTCGATCGCGTCGGCCGAACTGGCTTCATCCAGAAGGTCGGCGCCCGCGTCTTCCTCGTCTTGCCCGGTCAGATCGCGCCAAAGCTTCCAGCAGACCCAGAGGAGCAGAATGCCGCCGGCAAAGGTCAGCCCGATGATTCCGAGCAGCTCCATCGTCACCGCGGCGAATGTAATGCGCAGGACGACCGCCAGCAGAATGCCGTAGAAAATCACCTTGCGGCGCAGTTCGCGCGCCACGGTCGCCGCCGCCATGCCGACAACGATGGCATTATCGCCAGCGAGAACCAGGTCGATCATAATGACCTGGAGGATCGCCACGGCCTCTGAATAAGTGAACTCGAACATGAACGCCGGTTCCAGGGACTAGCACTGAAAATGATCGCGACCGATAACGTACTTAAGGCAAAAGGTAAAAATAACAAACTGCCGCCGGATTCATCGACCCTACGGTATCGTATAGTGGAGAAGCATTCATTGGGCAGGACGACCGGACAATTTCGGAAGCATCGAATTCTGGGAGAACATTATGGTTAAACCGATCAGACGCGTTGTGACAGGTCACGACGAGAACGGGAAGGCTATCGTCGTCAGCGATGCCCCGGCGGAAAACGTGATCGTCACGGAACTGCGGCCGGGTGGGCGCACCAATCTCTGGCGTACCACCGACATGCCGGCCTGTTACGATGGCGACCGGGACGAAGCGGATGCGAAATTCAATACCGAGCCGGTGCCGAACGGCACCAATTTTCGGATCAACGAGTTTCCGCCCGAAGACCCGGACTTCATGGCCAAGGCCGATCCCAAGGCTGCCTTCGCGATCATGGGAGCGTCCCACAGGGTTGTCGAAGGTGCCCGTCACCCATTTATGCACAGAACCGACACTGTCGATTACGCCATCGTGCTGGAAGGCGAGATCGACATGCTGCTGGACGACGAGGATGTCCACCTTAAGGCCGGCGACGTCGTCATCCAGCGCGGCACCAATCACGCCTGGCGCAACCGATACGACAAGTTATGCCGCGTGGCGTTCATCCTGATCGATGGCGTGGACGCAGAAGGAAAGAAAAGGCCGTGACCGATCCGGATTCAGCCGCCGGAAGCTGGCGGGACTATTACGCAAAGACAGGCGCCCGGCCGCCGCGCGACACGCTGATCTATGCGCTCGACCGGTTTGATGAGGAGAATATTGCGCCGGAACGAAAACTCGCCGCCGATCTCGGTTGCGGCAACGGGCGGGACACGGTGGAAATCATCCGGCGGGGCTGGCAGGTGCTCGCCATCGATGCCGAGCAGGATGCGCTGGACGGGCTGCGCGAACGGCGGGAAGTCCGCGAACACCTGCAGAACGACGAGCAACTCGAAACGGCGACCGCGCGGTTCGAAACGGTCGAGCTGCCGGAACGGATGCTGGTTAACTCATCCTTCGCGTTGCCGCTCGTTGAGCCCGCCGATTTCCCCGACCTGTGGGACAGAATTCTGTCGTCACTGATGCCGGGCGGACGTGTGAGCTGCCAGCTTTACGGCGACCGGGACAGCTGGGTGGGCCGACCGGGCATGACGTTTTTCACCCGCGACGGCGTGGAGGCAATGCTGAACACGCTCGATGTCGAATATTTTCGCGAGGAAGAGGACGACAGCACGACCCCGCGCGGAACCGAGAAGCACTGGCACATCTTCCACATCGTCGCCCGCATGCCGGAGGTATGAACCGGATCAGCCCGCGGCAAAATACTCCGGGAACGCCTTCGCAAGGTTTTCCCGCACGCGCTCGCGGACCGGGCGGTCCGTTGGGGGTTTTTCAAACGTCTTACCGGTGACCTGCTCGAACAGGTGGATATAGCGGTTGCTGAATTCGATCAGCGTTTCCGGCGGAATGTCGGGAATGGGATCCTTGTAGGGATCACAGCGCGCGGCAACCCAGAGCCGCAGGAACTCCTTGTCGAGGCTCTCCGGTTCTTCTCCGCGCGCATGCCGCTCTGCATAGCTGGAAGCGATCCAGTAGCGGCTGGAATCAGGCGTGTGTACCTCGTCGGCCAGAGTAATCCGGCCTTCCTTATCCACCCCGAACTCGTACTTTGTATCGACCAGGATCAGCCCGTTCTTTGCTGCGATCTCCCGCCCGCGCGCAAACAGGGCGAGGCTGATACGGGCCAGCTCGTCCCAGCGTTCCTGGCTGAGCAGGCCGCGCCCGACGATTTCCGCCGGCGTGATCGGTTCATCGTGCTCGCCATGCGCCGCCTTCGTGGTGGGCGTCAGGATCGTTTCGGGCAGCCTGGCGTTCTTGATCAGCCCGTCCGGGAACTCAAGGCCATAGAGCGTGCGTTCGCCGCGCGCATACATCGGCCAGATCGAGGTATCGGTGGAACCTGTAATGTAGTCCCGCACGACCATTTCGACCGGCAGCATATCGAGCCGGCGTGCGACGACGACATTCGGGTCGGGATAGTCGATCACATGGTTGGGGCAGATATCCACTGTCTGCTCGAACCAGAAGCGCGCCGTCTCGTTCAGCACCTGCCCCTTGAACGGCACCGCCGCCAGCACCTTGTCGAACGCCGACTGCCGGTCGGTCGCGACCATCACGCGGCGCCCGTCCGGCAGGTCATAGGAATCGCGCACCTTGCCCTGATAGAAATCCGGCAGCTCGTCGAACCGTGCATCCGTCAGGCAGGCGGCGGCGATCTCTGCGGGGTCGGTCATGAAACTCGGCCTCTGGTTCAGCGGATAGCGAACTGCATTTCTTTTGTAATCCGTCGCGGTCGAATCGTTGACCGTCGCCGGAGCGGCCATTGTACGACAGGGAAATACCGGAAAGAATAGGAACCGTGACCATAGCGACCGGGGGGACGGCTCAATGCAGGAATTTCGGAAATCCATCGATGTCGGCGGAATCGAAACCGCCTATTACGAGAGGGGATCGGGTCCGATCCTCGTCCTGTTTCATGGCGGCAATTTCGGGTCGGGAGAACTCGCAGACTCGGCCCTCGACTGGTCACTCAATTTCGATGCCCTGGCGGAAAGGTACCATGTATTCGCCATCGACAAGATCGGTCAGGGCTATTCCGACTGCCCTAAATCCGATGAAGACTACACGATGGCCGCAACCGTCCGGCATGCCTGCAAGACGATGGACGAACTCGGGCTGAAGAACGTGCACGTCGCGGGACATTCGCGGGGCGGATACCTCGTTTGCCGGATGACCCAGAAACGCCCGGATCTGGTCGCCACCTGCACGATCATCGACAGCAATTCGGGAGCGCCGGGTATCGGGCTCAACGAGATCGTGCTGGCCAATCCACCGGGAGAGCCTCGCTCTGCGGAAACGCAACGCTGGATCGCCGAACATTACTCCTACAGTCCGGCGCACGTATCCGATGACTGGATCAATGCGATGGTCGAGATCGCAGAAAGACCGGCTTACATAGAGGCGTGGACAAAGATGGCGGTGGAAGGTCTCCGTACGACCCGGTTCATGCCAGGGCTCGCGCGCGACAAGATGGACATGTTCGCCTGGCTCCGCGACACCGGGATCAACCGCCCAACGCAACTGATCTGGGGCTATAACGACCCGACGGCGCCGGTTGATATGGGGCGCGCCCTGTTCGACCTGATCGCGGCTCGCGAACGGCGGGCGCAGTTCTCCGTGATCAACGAGGCGGGACATTTCAGCTACCGGGAACACCCGAGGGCATTCAACGCATTGCTGCATGCCTTTATCGAGGGCGTCAGCGGAACCGACTAAAAATTCGTCAGCTCCTTGACCGCCCCAGCATCCAGCGCCCGATCCGCCCCATCTCGTAATCCCGGTGCGGCATCCCCATGAGCTGCACGCCCATCGGCAGGGCGCGGTCTTCCAGGAGCGGCAGGCTCCAGGCCGGGGCGCCGAGGCAGGACGAGACGTCGCCGAACACTGAATCGCCGGTGTCGGGGTAATAGGGCGGCGCTGTCGGCGCACAGAGCGTAACGAACCCGTCGGCGTAATCCTCGAACCGGGCGAAATCGCGTCTGAGCCCGCCAAGCGCGGCAAGCGCACGGCGGTAATCGTCGAGCCCGATGGAATCCGCTTCCCCCAGCCGTTTGGCGAGATCGGCGGAAACGCCGTTTCCTTCCTTCTCGACGATGGCGACAGCCGGCCACTTGATCTCCCAGGCGGCAAGCGCGGAGCGGAAATCGGGGATCGTCGCCAGCGCCTCCTCGAACTTCTCCACCGCCGGTTCGTCTTTCCGCCCGACGATTTCGACGCCTTCGGATTGCAGGCTTTCCAGCCAGGTCTCGAACCGGTCCTTCGCCAGCGGCTGGGCGTTCCGCCAACCGGCGGTCTCCAGCCGTACGAGACGGGACGGTTTCACGGCGTCTTCCATCTCCGGCGGGCCGAACAGGCCTGGATAGCCGGGATCGCCACCTACCGTCGCCGCGATGTGGTGCGCCGTGATCCAGCAATCCTCAATGCCGCCAGCATGGACCCCAAGCACGCCGTAGGACGGTGAGCGCCACATCAGCCCTCCGCAATGCAGCGCGCCGAAGGTCGGTTTCAGCGCGACATTTGCGCAAAAACTTGCCGGCCGCAGAATCGACCCCCTGCCCTGACTCGCGGTCGCAACCGGCAGCATGGCGGCGCCGACCGCCGCGGCCGACCCGCTCGACGATGCGCCTGCCGTGCGCTCGGGATCGAACGGGTTTCGTGTCGGCGGCGGCGTGCCGGATCCGAGTTCCGGCACGGTTGTCTTGCCGACGATGACCGCGCCGCCTCGGCGTAGCGCCCAGACATGCGCGGAATCGAGATAATGCGTCCTGTCCTCGTAAAGCGGACTGCCGAGTCCGGTTGGGAGATCGCTGGTGCGGAACAGGTCCTTGATGCCCACCGGCATCCCGTCCACCGCCGACAGCGGCGCTCCATCGCGATATCGCGCCGACGCCTCATCCGCCATCGTGCGCGCCGCTTCCAGATCGATTGCGGCAAAGGCCCGGATTTCGGGCTCGCGGGCCTCGATGGTCTCGATGCAACGCTCCAGATAGTCACGCGGCGATTCCGTGCCGCTTCGAAAGGCCGCAACGGCGTCGTGAAACGTCAGCAGCCGGATTGTCTTCGGGTCGTAGGAAATGGTCTTGTCTCCGATTCGGTCGCTCCCCTACCCACAATACGCCGATCCTGCTAAACCGCGACCGACAATTCTATATGGATGGACCGATTTTCCGATGATTCCCCGCTATGCCCGCGCCCCGATGGTCGCCATCTGGGAACCCGAGAACAAATTCCGCATCTGGTTCGAGATCGAGGCCCATGCCTGTGACGCGCAGGCCGAGCTGGGCGTGATCCCGAAGGACGCCGCGAAAGCCGTCTGGGATCGCGGCAAGTGGGAGATCGACCGGATCGACGAGATCGAACGCGAGACCAAGCATGACGTCATCGCCTTCCTGACCAACCTCGCAGAGCATGTGGGCGACGAGGCCCGCTTCGTGCATCAGGGCATGACCTCGTCCGACGTGCTGGATACCTGCCTCGCGGTCCAGCTGTCCCAGGCCGCCGATATCCTGCTGGAAGACGTCGATGCGTTACTGGCAGCGCTGAAGAAACGCGCGCTGGAACACAAGGACACGATCTGCATCGGACGCAGCCACGGCATTCACGCGGAGCCGACGACATTCGGCGTCAAACTGGCCGGCCATTACGCCGAGTTCGCCCGCAACCGGGAACGTCTGGAAGCCGCGCGGGCGGAAATCGCAACCTGCGCGATCTCCGGCGCGGTCGGCACGTTCGCCAATATCGATCCGCGTGTCGAGGAACATGTCGCGGCAAAGATGGGGCTCACACCGGAACCGGTCTCGACCCAGGTCATCCCCCGCGACCGGCATGCGGCGTTTTTCGCCACGCTGGGCGTGGTCGCCAGCTCACTGGAACGACTGGCGGTGGAAATCCGCCACATGCAGCGCACGGAGCTGCGCGAGGCGGAAGAGTATTTCTCGCCTGGCCAGAAGGGCTCGTCGGCGATGCCGCACAAGCGCAACCCGGTGCTGACCGAAAACATCACAGGCCTGGCCCGGATCGTCCGCGCCGCCGTTACCCCGGCGATGGAGAACGTGGCGCTGTGGCACGAGCGCGACATCTCTCATAGCTCGGTCGAGCGCATGATCGGCCCTGACGCGACGGTAACGCTCGATTTCGCCCTGGCCCGCATGACCGGCGTGATCGAAAAGCTGCTGGTCTATCCCGACATGATGCAGCGCAATCTGGACTCGCTCGGCGGGCTGGTGTTCTCGCAGCGCGTGCTGCTGGCGCTTACCCAGGCAGGTATGAGCCGCGAGGCCTCATACGCCGCGGTTCAGCGCAACGCCATGAAAGTCTGGGAAGAGGGCGCCGATTTCCTGAGCGGACTGAAAGCGGACCCGGAAGTCTCCGCACAGATCGACGACGCCACGCTGACCGAAATGTTCGATCTCGGCTATCACACGAAGAACGTCGACCGGATTTTCGAGCGCGTCTTCGGCGAATCCTGACGCCAGCTTTCGCTTGCCGCATGGCGGTTTCCGTGGTTTTTTCTCGCCATCCGGCCGGGCGAACGGTCGGTTTTACCTCATCTGAAAGGACACAAACATGAACCGTATTGCAAAACACATGATCGGTCTCGGCGCGGCGGCGCTGGCGTTCGGCGCCACGACGACAGGCGCGTCGGCCGATGCCGTCGAGGAATTCTACAAGGGCAAGCAGCTCAAGATCGTCGTCGGCTACGGCCCGGGCGGCGGCTATGCGGTCTATTGCCGCCAGATCGTCAAATACCTGGCCAAGTACACGCCGGGCAACCCCAACGTCGTCTGCCAGTTCATGCCGGGCGGCGGCGGGCTGAAGGCCGCCAATTACATGTACAATGCCGGCCCGCGCGACGGCTCCACCGTCCAGATGATTTCCGACTATGTCGCGGTGGCCCAGCTCCTGCGGCCCAACAAGGTCAAGTACGACGCCCGTAACTTCAAATGGGTCGGCGTCATGGTTCCCGCCAACCCGGTCGTCATGGCCTGGCATACAGCCAAAGTAAAAAAATTCGACGACCTGTTTAAAGACGAACTCGTCATCGGCCTCACCGGCCCGCTGGCGCAGGGCGGGCTGAACACGGCGCTAATGAACACTTTCGTGGGCACCAAGTTCAAGCGGGTCATTGGCTACAAGAGCACCGGCAAGGTCGCTCTGGCCGTAGAACAGGGCGAGGTCGAGGCGACGATGACGTCCTGGATCAGCATCAAGGCCCGCAAGTTCAAGATGATCCAGGAAGGGAAATATGTCCCGATCGTCCAGGTCGGCATGACCAAAGCCAGGGACCTTCCCAACGTGCCGCTGATGCGCGACTACGCCAAGGATGCCAGGACCAAGGCAGTGCTCGACATCACCTCCGCTGCGGCGCCGTTCGGCCGGTCCATTTCTGTTCCGCCGAAATTCCCGAAACACCTGCTCGACGGGCTGCGTGCCTCGTTCGACAAGGCGGTCAAGGATCCGGAATTCCTGAGCACCGCAAAGGCGCGCCATATCGAGATCGACCCGGCGACCGGTCAGTCGCTTGAGCCGGTTCTCGAAAACCTTCTGAACACGCCGAAGGAAATCGTCGCCCTCGCCCGCAAGGCGGTCGGCGCGAAGTAACCAAAAGCGCGCATCAAAAGAAAAAGGGCGGCGCCGCGGCGCCGCCCTTTGTTTATGGATAGAAGCCCGTTCAGCTTTTAAAGCCGGCGATCTTCTGCATCTTCTTGATCAGGTCGGCCGGCACATCGAAGGTCTGGTTGATATAGCCCTGGACCTCGGCGCCGGTTGCGGTCTTGCCGCCAACGCCGCGCTTCTTGATTTCAGCAAGGAAATCGGGATCGACGACCATCTTGTCGAAGGCGGCGCGCAACGCGGCAACGCGCGCCTGCGGCACGCCCGGAGGCGCCGACAGGCCCCAGCCGACCGGACCGCCCAGCGACATGACCTCTGCCATCTTCCTGGCTTCGGCGTTGGGCATCAGATCGAGCATGAGCGGAACGTTGGGAAGATCCGGCTGTTTGGTGAGGCCGGTCTGCACGACGACGCTAACCTTCTTGTCCCGCAGCCAGTCGGGCTTGGCGGCCTTGAGGCTGTTCCAGGCGCCGATCCGCGCATGGGTCTCGCCCGATTCCATCGCCTTGTACATGCCGGCGGCGCCGCGGTATCCGGTCACCAGCTTGAGCTTCATGCCCGTGAAGTGACGGAGAAGCGCTGCCTCCATATAGGAATGGGACGACTTGCCCGAATTGGCGACGATCACCTGGGTCTTGCGCGCATCTTCGATGCTGTTCACGCCGAGCTTGCCCCAGACCATCAGGACGGCCGCATAGGGCTGCATCCGGCCGAGGAAATTGATCTTGCGGGCGTCGTACTTGACCCGCTTGGGCCGCAGCACCTGCGCCACGGCGACATCCTTCGACAGCTCGGCGATGATTGCGCCATCCCTGGCGGCGGCGTTGTAGAAATAGTTCGCCGCCTTGGTGCCGCCCTGCCCGGTCATATGCTGGACCACGACGCTGGGCTTGCCGGGAATGTGACGACCGATATAGCGCGACATGATGCGGCCGTTGATGCCGTACATGCCGCCGGCGCTGAACGGAATGATCAGCGTAACGGTCCGGTCCTTGTAGAAATCCGCTACCGAACTGGCCGAGGCCATGGGCGCGACAGTAACGGCGGCAAGAGCCGAAACCCCTGCAAAAATTGGCGCGATCCTTTTCATTTTCATCTCCCTGCTAAACCGAATCTGCGTAATTCCATAATTTATGGAACAGAAAGGCTTGCATGGATGGGGGGGAGCGTTCAACCCCGGCGCAGGCGCGCGCCCTGTTCGGAAGGTCGTGGATCGCGGGTTCCCGGACTGAAAAGGGCGGCGCCGCGGCGCCGCCCTCTCGCATTCAAGAACAATCCGCCGGTCAGTTGAAACCGGCGATCTTCTGCATCTTCTTCACCAGTTCAGGCGAGATTGAGAAGGTCCGCTTGATATAGCCCTCGACCTCAGCGCCTGTCGCGGTTTCGCCGCCGACATTTCGCTTCTTGATCTCCGCCAGGAAATCAGGGTCGACAACCATCCTGTCGAACGCCGTACGCAGCGCAGCGACCCGATCGGCGGGCGTCCCCGGCGGGGCCTGCAGCCCCCAGCCGACGGGACCGCCAAGCGACATGACTTCGGCCATTTTTTTGGCTTCTCCGTCCGGCATCAGATCCAGCATCAGCGGGATATTGGGGAGGTCGGGCTGTTTCTTGAGCCCGGTCTGCAGCACGATGCTGACTTTCTTGTCCCGCAGCCAGTCGGGCTTGGCGGCCTTGAGGCTGTTCCAGGCGCCGATCCGGGCATGGGTCTCGCCCGATTCCATTGCCTTGTACATGCCGGCCGCGCCGCGGTAGCCGGTCACGGATTTCAGTTTCATCCCGGCGAAATGCCGCAGCAAAGACGCCTCCATGTAGTCATGCGACGACTTGCCGGAACTGGCCACGATAACCTGCTTCCTGCGGGCGTCCTCGACGGTATTAATGCCCTGGGTGTGCCAGACCATCAGAACGGCAGCGTAGGGCTGCATACGGCCCAGGAAATGAATCTTCCGTGCGTCGTACTTGACCCGACCGGGGCGCAGTACCTGGGCGACCGCCAGATCCTTGGAAAGTTCGGCGATCACCGACCCGTCCTGGGCGGCAGCGTTATAGAAATAATTGGCGCCCTTGGTGCCGCCCTGGCCGGTCATGTGCTGCACGACAACATTCGGCTTGCCCGGAATGTGGCGGCCGATATAGCGCGACATGATCCGCCCGTTGATGCCGTACATACCGCCGGCGCTGTACGGGATAATGAGCGTAATGTTCTTGCCTTTGTAGAAATCGGCGACAGCGTCAGCCTTTACGGCGGGCACAGCTGCGATCGCGGCGAGCGCGGATACGCCTGCCAGTAGCGCGAATTTTCTGGTCATACTGTTCTCCATGAGAAACCGGCGCGAGGCCATCCCCCGACCGGGTCTATCGAAAGATTGGCATGGAAACAAGAGAATTCTCAAGTCCGGGAAGCGGAGATGCGGTCCGAATTCAGATGGGGTAAAATTTCCCCGTTCAACCTCGTCACAGGAGATCGCGGAATGACCGCCAACGGAGAAAATCAGCAGTTCGACGAAACATTCGACGTCATCGTACTTGGATACGGATTCGCCGGCGCGCTGGCCGCGATTACCGCCGCCGACGAGGGCGCGAAGGTGCTGCTGGCCGAAAAAGCGCCTAACCCTGGCGGCATTTCGATCTGTTCCGGCGGGTCGATGCGGGGCGCGCACGATGCGGACGCCGCTTTCGCCTACCTGAAGGCAACAAACGGCGGCCGCACGCCGGACGACGTGCTGCGCGTACTCGCCGACGGCATGGCCGGCATCGATGCGGAGGTTCAGCGTCTTGCCAAGGTCAGCAACGCGACGGTGGAGTCTGTCGATAAGCCGGGCAACTACCCGTTCCCGGGCTGCGAGACCTTCTATCACTCGAACGTCGTCCACGTCCCCGGTCACGAAACCCAGGAAGAGACCTATCCGCATATCATGGCGCGCCCGTCGGCCAACGGCTGGCGTGTGTTTCGGGTGCTCGAGGACAACATTGAGTCGCGCGACGTCGAGGTGCGATATCGCCTCGCCGCCAAACGCCTGATCGCCAACGCCGACCGCGAGGTACAGGGTGTCGTTCTCGAAGACGAGGACGGCAACACGACCACGGTCAAGGCGCGGCGCGGCGTCGTCATCGCAACTGGCGGGTTCGAGGCCAACGAAGAGATGAAGCAGCAGCACTGGGAAAAGGCCCCTGTTCTGACCGCGACCTCGACCATGAATACCGGCGACGGGATCCGAATGGCGCAGGATCTCGGCGCCGAGCTGTGGCACATGTGGCACTACCACGGTTGCTACGGCTTCAAGCATCCCGACCCGGACTATCCGGTCGCGATCCGCGTCAAGCGGCTGCCCGACTGGTTCCCGGGGGAAGAAGACAAGGTGTCGGTGCCGATGTGCTGGGTCCTGCTGGACCAGAACGGCAAGCGCTACATGAACGAGTGCACGCCCTATACGCAGGACACGTCGCACCGGCACATGGAATATTTTGACACGGTGACGCAGACCTTCCCGCGCATCCCGTCCTGGTTCGTCTACGACCAGAACGGCTGCGACATGTATCAGATCGGCGCGCCAACCTATAACCAGCCCGGCCTCGGCTTCTCCTGGAGCGAAGACAACATGAAAGAGGTCGAGATGGGCATCATCACCAAGGCTGACACGCTGGAAGAGCTCGCTCGCGTGACGGAGACCGATGTCGCAACGCTGCGGGAATCGCTCGACCGCTGGAACGCGCTGTGCGCCGCGGGCTCAGACAGCGATCACGGCCGCCCGGCCGGCACGATGGTGCCGATCGATACGCCGCCCTACTACGTCGGACAGGTCTGGCCGGTCGTTTCCAACACGCAGGGCGGGCCGGTGCACGATCCGCGCCAGCGCGTCATAAATGTCTATGGAGAAGCGATCCCGCGGCTATATACGGCTGGCGAGTGCGGCAGCGCGTTCGGCTATCTTTACCTGTCGGGAGCGAACCTGTCCGAATGCCTGATCACCGGCAAAATCGCCGGCGCAGAAGCCGCTGCGAACGAGCCCTGGGAAGAATAACCCGGGAAAAATAAGCTGTAGAAAATTAGTGGCTGGACTGGAAAACAGTCAGTCGGCGCTGTTTTCGATCTCTTCGCGGGCTTCTTCGCCAAGCCGGTCCATTTCCTTGCGGAGCCCCTTCTCGTCGATATCGATCCCCTTGGCGGTCAGATCGCCAAGAACCTTGCGGACCACGTCCGCGTCGCCCTGTTCCTCGAAGTCGGAGACGATTACGTCCTTGGCGTAACTCTCGGCAGCCGCGCCGATCATGCCCATCCTGTCCGCCGCCCACATACCGAGCAACCGGTTGCGCCGCGCGGTGATCTTGAACAGCATTTCCTGATCGTGCTGATACTTTGCTTCGTATCCTTTTTCACGATCGCTGAAACTGTCGGCCATAAAAATCTTCTCCAATAGCACGGCGGTACGCCACTCCCCAGCCCTCGCCCATAATTTAGGCCGTTGTTCGCGATGCGCAAGCATCTTTCCGATCAATTGCCGTCAAAACTCCGGAAGTCTTTGCACGACCCCATGAATTCCGCCATAAACTCCTCCAAAACGGTATCAGCAAAGGATTCCCGGGTTCGGAAATGTGCACCGTCGTCTTTCTTCGCCGGCCGGACCATCGATGGCCGCTGATCTTCGCGGCTAACCGCGACGAGATGAACAGCCGTCCCTGGAAACCGCCTGCCCGCCACTGGCCCGACCGGCCGGATGTCGTCGCAGGCATCGACGAGCTGGCCGGCGGAACATGGCTCGGCATGAACGATGAAGGCGTGGTCGCCGGCATCCTTAACCGCAAGGATTCGCTGGGACCCGACGATATGCTCCGCTCGCGGGGCGAACTGCCGCTTGAGGCGCTAGACCATTCGGACGCCGTCGCCGCTGCGGACGCGCTGTCGCACATCGATCCGGCGTCGTACCGGAGTTTCAACCTGTTTATCGCGGACAACCGGGACGCCTACTGGCTCAAAAGCACGGGCCCGAATTCGGATCGCGTCAGAATTTATGAGATTCCGGAGGGTATTTCGATGCTGACCGCCTGGGATCTCGATTCCGAAGACTCCGCGCGCACCACCTATTTCCGGCCGAGCTTCGAGGCGGCGCAGAGGCCGGATCCGGACACCGGCGACTGGTCGAAATGGGAATCCCTGATGGGCAGCCGCCAGTTCGCCACCGGCGCCGGTCCGGGAGAGGCCATGTATGTCACCGGGAAAGCGGGATTCGGAACCCTGTCGACAAGCCTGATCGCGCTGGAGGGCCCGGCTGAGGACGCTCCGCGCACGATCTGGCGTTTTTACGGGGACATCACGCAAAAGCAGGCCTTTACCGAGATCACCGTTTAACCGGGATATTTTCCGAACCGGATTCTGTCCCATTGTTCAGGCCGGTACGACTTGCTATATCAAGTCTGCGCGCCGCCGCTGGCGGAGCGTCATTTCTGAGGATTGCAGCCCCATGGCTCGCCGCAAGAGAATCTACGAAGGCAAGGCGAAGGACATGTATGAGGGGCCGGAACCCGGCACGCTCGTACAGTATTTCAAGGACGACGCCTACGCTTCCGACCGCAAGGGTACGATCACGGGCAAGGGCGTACTCAACAACCGGATTTCGGAATTCCTGATGACGCGTCTGGGCGAGGTCGGCATACCGACCCACCTGCTGCGCCGGCTCAACATGCGGGAACAGCTGGTCCGCGAAGTGGAGATCATTCCGCTCGCCGTTCGGGTCAACAACGTCGCCGCGGGCGACCTCGCCAGCCGGTTCCAGATTGCCGAGGGAACGACCCTGCCAAGGTCCATCATCGAGTTTTATTACAAGGCGGATGAGCTCGGCAGCCCGCTGGTCTCCGAGGAGCACATCACCGCATTCGGCTGGGCTGCGCCGCAGGAGCTTGACGAGATCATTCATCTTTCGCTCCGCATCAACGATTACCTGTCCGGCATGTTCCATGCCAAGGGCATCAGGCTGGTCGATTTTTCGGTCGAATTCGGGCGGCTGTGGGACGACGACCATGTACGCATCGTCCTGGCCGACGAAATCAGCCCCGACAATTGCCGCCTGTGGGATATCACGACCAACGAGATCATGGACCGCGACCGGTTCCTGAAGAACATGGGCGGTGTCGAGGAAGCCTATCAGGAGGTCGCGCGCCGATTGGGTATTTTACCGGAAGGCGATTCGCGCGATCTTAAGGGGCCGACCCTGATTCAGTAGCGCCGGACAGGCGTTTCCGGTCGGCGGAGAGTTACGAGAAACGCTTCCCCAAGGGCCGCTCATGAAAGTCAAAGTCCATATCACCCTCAAGAACGGCGTGCTCGACCCGCAGGGCAAGGCGATCGGCCATGCGCTCGGCTCGCTCGGCTTCGACGGCGTCAACGACGTCCGGCAGGGCAAGTTCATTGAGCTCGACCTCGCCGAAACCGACGAGAAAGCCGCCCTCGCCGCCGCCGACGACATGTGCCGCAAGCTGCTGGCCAACACGGTGATCGAGGATTACCGCATCGATCTGGCGGAGTGATGACGCCATGAAATCCGCCGTCATCGTCTTTCCGGGATCGAACTGCGACCGCGACGTGCAGGTCGCCGTGGCGGCGTCCGCCGGGGCCGAGCCGCTGATGGTGTGGCATGGCGAGGCGGATTTCCCCCAGGTCGATCTGATCGTCGTGCCGGGCGGATTTTCCTACGGCGATTACCTGCGCGCGGGTTCGATGGCATCGACGTCGCCAGTCATGCGCGAGGTGGTGAAGCGTGCGGGCGATGGTGTGCAGGTGCTCGGTATCTGCAACGGGTTCCAGATATTGTGCGAAAGCGGGCTGCTGCCGGGCGCCCTGCTGCGCAATGCCGGCCTCAAATTCGTGTGCCGCGACGTCTTCCTGCGGGTAGGGCAATCAGACAGCCCCTTCACCCGAAGCTACGCAGACGGCCAAATCGTGCGCATCCCGGTCGCGCATCATGACGGCAACTATTTCGCCGATCCGGCGACGCTGGACGCGCTTGAGGACGAAGGCCGCGTCGCCTTTCGCTATTGCGATTCAGGCGGCGCGATCACCGACGCCGCCAATCCCAACGGCTCGGCCCGCAATATTGCCGGCATCCTCAACGAGAACCGCAACGTGCTGGGTATGATGCCGCACCCGGAACGCCTCGCCGAGGCAGCGCTGGGCGGCACCGACGGGAAGCCGATGTTCGACGGGCTGGCGGCGCTGGCGAACGCCGCCTGACGACGCAGCGCGGTGTTTCTTCCCGTCACGGATGCCAATACGCGGAGCTGGATTCGCTATCACTACCTGACGCTGACGCTCATCCTCGCCTGCGTTCTGACCTTTCTCGCACAGCTGGCGGATGGACCGCGCGAACACCTGACCATCGGACTGTCGGCCATACCCGCCGTGCTGTGGGGCGAGGCACGCCTGCCGGACGAACTCTATTTGATCCCCGCCTGGGCGACGCTGATTTCAAGCATGTTCCTGCATGGCGGCTGGATGCATCTGTTCGGAAACATGCTGTTTCTCTGGGTGTTCGGCGACAATGTCGAGGACGCGATGGGGCACTGGCGGTTTCTCGGCTTCTACGTGCTGTGCGGCATCATCGCTGCCCTTTCGCACGCAATTGTCTTCGCCGACAGCCAGACGCCGATGCTGGGTGCGAGCGGCGCCGTATCCGGCGTACTCGGCGCCTATTTCGTCCTGCATCCGAAGGTCAAGGTCTGGGTGGTGATCTTCTCGCTGATTCCGGCCCGGTTGCCGACATGGACAGTTCTCGGCGCGTGGGCTGCAATGCAGGTGGCGTTCAGCCTGATGGATGCTGCGGGCTCGGGCGAAACCCAGGTCGCCTGGTTCGCGCATGTCGCAGGCTTCGTAGCAGGTGCGCTGCTGGTGGTTCCGTTCCGCCTGCCGCATGTCGCGCTGTGGGACAAATCGGACGGCGGCTCCATCGATGTCGGTGGCCTGCGCTTCCGCAGCAAGATGCGCGCCGAGGGCAACGACCCGACTGGACCCTGGGGATGATTGGATGGATAAGGTATTCCACCCGCGTCGATTCGCACCCACCGTTGTAGGTTCCCGCCATGCCTGAGAACACTACTGAAATCACCCCCGAAATCGTCGCCGAGCACGGGCTGACGCCGGAAGAATACGACCGAGTACTCGCCATCATGGGGCGCGAGCCGAACATCAACGAGCTCGGCATTTTCTCTGTGATGTGGTCGGAGCACTGCTCCTACAAATCCTCCAAGATCTGGCTCAAGAAGCTGCCGACCGAAGCGCCCTGGGTGATCTGCGGCCCCGGCGAGAACGCGGGCGTGATCAACATCGGCGACGGCAAGGCGGCCATCTTCAAGATGGAGAGCCACAACCACCCGTCCTTTATCGAGCCCTATCAGGGTGCCGCAACGGGCGTCGGCGGCATACTGCGCGACGTGTTCACCATGGGCGCGCGTCCCATCGCCAACATGAACGCGCTGCGCTTCGGCTCGCCCGATAACCCGCTGACGCGGCATCTGGTGTCAGGCGTGGTCGCAGGCATCGGCGGATACGGCAACTGCGTCGGCGTGCCGACCGTGGGCGGCGAATGCAATTTCCATTCGGGCTATGACGGCAACATCCTGGTCAACGCGATGACGGTCGGGCTCGCCGACGCGGACCGGATTTTCTATTCGGCTGCCGCGGGGATCGGGAACGCCGTGGTCTATGTCGGCTCCAAGACCGGACGTGACGGAATTCACGGTGCGACCATGGCATCGGCCGAGTTCGACGACAATTCCGAGGCCAAGCGCCCGACCGTTCAGGTCGGCGATCCGTTCACCGAAAAGCTGCTGATCGAGGCCTGCCTTGAGTTGATGGCGACCGACGCGGTGATCGCCATTCAGGACATGGGGGCCGCAGGTCTCACATCCTCGTCGGTCGAAATGTCGTCCAAGGGCGGCGTGGGGATCGAGCTCGACATGGATAAGGTCCCTGTCCGCGAAGAAGGGATGACGCCGTACGAGATCATGCTGTCGGAAAGCCAGGAACGGATGCTGTTCGTCCTCCGCCCCGGGCGGGAAGATGTCGCGCGCGCCATTTTCGAAAAATGGGAGCTCGATTTCGCCGTCATCGGCACCGTAACCGACAATGAGCGGCTTGTGCTGAAAGAGGGCGGCAAGGTGGTCTGCGACATTCCCGTCCCGCCGCTGGTGGCCGAAGCGCCCGAATACGACCGGCCGCGCGGAACCCCGCCGTCCCCTGCCCCGCTGCCGGAAACGACGCCGGCCGACGACGTTCCCATCGCCGATGCGCTAATGACGCTGATGGGCTCGCCCGATCTGTGTTCGCGGCGCTGGATCTGGGAACAGTACGACCACATGGTGATGGGCGACACGGTGCAGAGACCGGGCGGCGATTCCGCCGTGGTGCGCGTCCACGGGACGAATCGGGGTCTCGCCATCACCGCCGACTGCACGCCGCGCTACTGCTTCGCAGACCCGGTCGAGGGCGGCAGGCAGGTCGTGGCGGAGGCATGGCGCAACATCACCGCGGTCGGCGCAAAGCCGCTGGCGGTGACCGACAATCTGAATTTCGGCAATCCCGAACGGCCTGAAATCATGGCACAGTTCGCCGGCTGTATCGAAGGTATGGCGGAAGCCTGCAGCGCCCTCGATTTCCCGGTCGTCTCGGGCAACGTGTCCCTTTACAACGAGACCAACGGACAGGCGATTCCGCCAACGCCTGCCATCGGGGCGGTCGGGTCGCTCGACGATATCGAAAGTATGGCGACGATCGGTTTCAAGTCCGCGGGCGAAACCATCCTGCTGATCGGCGAAACGAACGGTCATATCGGCGCGTCCCTCTGGCTGCGCGAGGTCGGCGGGTTGGAGGCCGGCCCGCCGCCGCCGGTAGAGCTGACGACCGAGAAACGAAACGGCGACCTGGTTCGTTCGCTGATCGCCGACAGGCTGGCGACGGCCTGTCACGACGTCTCCGATGGCGGCGTTCTGGTCGCTGTCGCGGAAATGGCGCTCGCGGGCGATATGGGCGCCGACATCGCCGTGTCTGACAGCGTGACGTCTTCAGCGCGCTGGCTGTTCGGCGAAGACCAGGCGCGATACGTGCTGACCGCAAAAGACCCGGACACGGTTATCGCCCGGGCGAAGGAAGCAGGCGTTCGAATAACAGTTCTCGGCACGACCGCGCCCGAAACGTTGACCGTTGCGGGAGAGCGCCCTATATCCGTTGGCGAACTGCGCGAAACCCACGAAGGGTGGCTGCCCCGCTACATGGCAGGCTCCTGACAGGCTGGCGCACAGGCTGAATACGGCAGGAGGATCACCGCCATGCCCATGGATCCGGGCGACATCGAACGACTTATCAAGGAAGCGCTGCCCGACGCGTCGGTGACGCTTGAGGACCTCGTCGGAGACGGCGATCACTGGTCCGCAACGGTGGTTTCTTCGGCGTTCGAGGGCAAGACGCGGGTTCAGCAGCACCAGATGGTGTATCAGGCGCTGCAGGGCCGTATGGGCGGCGAACTGCACGCGCTGGCGTTGCAGACCTCGACACCGGGCAGCTAGACCCGCAATCGATTTTTTTGACCGACACTTTTCCGAAAGGAATCACAGATGAGCGATAATCCCGTCTTCGAGCGTATCGAAGAAGACATCAAAGGCAACGACGTCGTGCTGTTTATGAAGGGGACGCCGGTTTTCCCGCAGTGCGGCTTTTCGTCCGCCGTGGTTCAGGTGCTGAGCTATATGGGCGTCAAGTTCAAGGGCGTGGACGTGCTGGCGGACCCGGAAGTTCGCGAAGGCATCAAGGCCTACAGCTCCTGGCCGACCGTGCCGCAGCTTTACGTAAAGGGCGAATTCGTAGGCGGCTGCGATATCGTCCGCGAAATGTTCGAGAACGGCGAACTGATCGAGTTCATGAACACCAACGGGATCGACGTCAATCTGCAGGATGCGCAGTAAGCGGTTCCTCCAGGCAAAGCGACAGAAGAGCGGGCCTTTGGGCCCGCTTTTTTTGTGCCGGCTAACTTTTGTTGCAGAAGCGACATGTCGTTGCAGGCGCTGATCCTCGTCGCCATCGGTCTGTCGATGGACGCATTCGGCGCTTCGATCAGCCGTGGAGCCGCTTCGGGCCGGATGCCGATAGCATCAGCCCTCAAGTCTGCCAGCCTGTTCGGCGCTTTCGCTATCGCTGCGCCGATCATCGGCGGAACAGTCGGCATTGCGTTCTACGACGTCATTTCTGCCCTCGACCACTGGGTCGCATTCATCCTGCTGTCTGTTATCGGCGGCAAGATGATTTTCGACGCCCGAACGGGGAACGAATCGCCGGTGAGCGTAATGCCGACAAGGCTCGCGATCCTGCTTGCCGCCGCAATCGCCACGAATATCGATGCGGCTGTCGTGGGGATTGCGCTGCCGGGACTGCATATCGCGCTGCCCTTTGCAGCCGGGATCATCGGCGCGACAACCTTTGTGGCGAGTTTTCTGGGCATCCAGATCGGTCACCGGACCAGTGTTGCGTTCGGCCATCGGGCCGAAATGGCCGGCGGCGCGATTCTCATCGCCATAGGGACGAAAATTCTGATCGAACATACACTCCTTGCGGAGCCGAAAGCGCTCGCTTTGCAGGCCGGCATATTCGGTTAGACTGTCGTCAAACGATATTCGAGGGAGGTTCAGATGCCACTGGTCACAACCAGAGGGCTCGCGCATTTCACGATCCCGGTTACCGATACGAAACGCGCCCAGAAATTCTACGAGGACGTGCTCGGCATGAAGAGCATCCAGGTCAACCACGAACGCGGCATGGTGTTCATGGATTCGGGCGGCGATTGCGTCATCCTGACGAAAACGCAGAACCCGATCTCAACCGCGCGGGAGCGCGACATCCACCACGCCTGGGTCGTCGATCACGACGATTACGAAAATGCACTCGCCGCGCTGAAGGAGCGCGACGACATCGATTTCATCTTCGATGAGGACATGCAGGGCGGCGCGGTCAACGGCCCGCGCGCCTATTTCCACGATCCGGACGGCAACGTTCTCGAGATCATCGATCTGACAAGCTACAAGGGAGACACGGCATGACGGCATTGCAGGAAGCGCCCGACATTCAGGGCATGGCCCATTTCAGCATCGCTGTCAGCGATATCGAAAAGAGCCGCGATTTTTACTGCGACATGGTGGGCTGCAAACACATCGTCACCGTGCCCCACGGCCGTATGTCGTTTCTGGATGCCGGCGGCGTCTGTATCATCCTTGTGAAGCACGACGCGCCGATCAACGCCACGCTCGACGACCATAACGGCGTGCATCATTCCTTCATGCTGAAATCGGAGGACTACCGCCCGGCGATCGAGCGGCTGGAGAACAACGGGGTCCCGGTGTTCTTCGAGGAGGACCGGCAAGGCGGCGTGGTCAACGGGCCGCGCTGCTATTTCCGGGACCCGGACGGCACGGTGCTCGAATATATCGACCTGACCAGCTACGCGACCGGCGACCACTAGTCCTTTTCTGCCGACGTGCATCGCCTCCTTACAGCTCTTGATCTGTTATTGCTCGTAGCGGCGCCGGACGCCTCCGCCGCGACGGACACGAAACCGCCCTTGCTGTCTGGCCTGAAGAAGATCGCTGCGGACATGAAACCCGGCGAATGGCGGCAGATTGATCGAGCTGCATGCCGAAAATTCGGCGTCAAATGCCCAGGCCCGCTCAACCTGAGCGCCGTGTTCAAGGACAAGGCGGACTACCCGCGGTCTGTCTGGGGCGCGGTCGGCCCACGGGCGATCGTTTCCGCCTGGGCGTCGGGCGTCTGGGATGGACGGCGCCTTTATCTCAGTAATGGTGGCCATCGCGACTATTTCGGCAACGACGTGCTGGCATGGGATGCGGAATGGCTCCGCTTCGTGCGCGTCACCAACCCTTCGCCGCTGATCGATTTCGGAAAGAAGACCTGCCGTCCCGAGACCGGGCCCCCTTCGGCCCACACCTACGACGGTGCGCTCTGGGTACCGGCGCTGCAGGAGGCCTGGTTTCCGGGCCGCTTCAGCAATTGCGGCCACTTCGCGAATTTTTGGGCGTTCGATCCGGAGATTCGCAGATGGCGGCAGACAAAGGTCCCGGCGATCGGATGGGGCGGCTCTGCGCTTCACCCCAGCGGACGAATCCTCGTCGCGACCGGACCGTCCAGCTGTCAGGTCCGCTTCAGGGTGAGCGATCCGGTAAAGGAGGCCATGACCGAGATGCCCAGCGGGCAAGCGCGCGGATGTCAGAGCGTGGCCGCGGTTTCGGGGGGATATTTCTGGGTTATCGGCACCTATGGCGACCCAAATCAGATCCGGATTACGGCGACAAGACTGACCGGGAAGGGACTGACGCTCACCGGCCAGCTCGTGAGCGAGCCGGTCGGCATCCATGTAGGCGGTACAGGGATGACAGCCGGGCCGGATGGCGGCGTCATGCTGTGGGCGGGACAGCGGAATACCATGTCGGCGACGGTAGAGAACGGCCGGATCGTGCTCCGCCATTTCGCCAACAGAAGTGGGCCGGCGCCGAGAATGGACGAAGTCAGGGCCGGCGTGTTCGGTCGATGGCAGTATGTGGCGGACGCTGGCGTTTTTATCGGGCTCAATCACCATACGAGGAACGGCGTCTGGCTCTACAGGCCGCCGACAACCGCACAGGCGGAAACCCCGAAACCGCTGCCCCGGCAGCTCTCGACGCTGCTTCGCAACGTGCCGCCAGGCGGAACGCTCGCTCTGAAGAGGGGCGACTATTACGGCACGCTGATCAAAAAGCCGGTCACAATCAAAAACGAGCCGGGTGCGCGGATACTCGGCTTCGGTCAGAAGGGCGCCCTGCAGATCGCCGCCACGCCTGTGACCATCGACGGGTGCGAGATCAGAAACAGCCGGGCTGCGATGAATTCTTCCGGCATCTGGGGCGAGGTCGGCATGAAGGTCCTGACCATTCGCAATTCGCGCTTTTTCAACAACGGCAACGGTCTGCTGATCGGCCGTTTCCCCGGGGTCGTTATCACCATCGAGGATACGGTATTCGAACGGCAGGGGGCGGGCGGGCAGGCCCACCAGATCTATGCGTCCGGCACCGATATCGAGCTGATCATCCGCCGCAGCACCTTCCGCCACACGACGGGCGAAGGCCATGTCATCAAGACAGGGGCGAAGCGTACGCTCATCGAAGACACGAAAATCCTGGGCTCGCCAGCGCTCTACAGCAGGGCGATCGATGCCTTTGCCGGCGGCCATGTCTCGTTGAAAAACGTCACCATCGAACACGGACCGAAGGCGAACCACGACATCATTTCGTTCGGGCCGGAGATGCACCGCGCCAAATGGCGCAAGCAACACAGCATTTCCTTTCAGGACGTCAAGGTGAAGTGCCTCAACTCCCGTCCCTGCAAGCTGATCCACAGCTGGTTGCCGATCCAGGAGAAGATCACCGGCGTCACGGTCACCGGCGGACGAGTCGATCTTAAACCGGTCCGGCGGTGACCTCGACAGCATGGCAAACACCGAAAGCACACAGGTTCTGATCGCGGGTGCTGGCCCGGTCGGGCTGTCGCTGTCGATCGAGCTCGGGCTGCGCGGCATAAGCTGCATCGTTGCGGAAAAGCGTGACGGCGTCCTCAAGGTGCCGCGCATGAGCAGCGTCAGCTCCCGTGCAATGGAATTCTGCCGCCGATGGGGCATCGCCGATACGGTCCGGGACGCCGTATGGTCGCGTACCCATCCGCGCGATTTCGTCTATACCGCGACGCTTGACGGCGGGGAGATCGCCAGGCTCAGCGTGCCGTCCTACGCCGAACGAGAGGGCAAGCTCGACTATTCGCCCGAGGGCGCCTCGACCTGCCCACAGATTTTCTTCGACCCCATTCTTGCGGAGAAGGCGAAATCGGTACCGCTGATCGATCTGCGCTATCACACAAGGCTGGAGACATTCGAACAGGATGCAAACGGTGTTCGCGCACGGCTGACCGGCACCGAGACGGGAAACGAATTCACAGTCGAAGCGGATTACCTCGTCGGATGCGACGGGTCGGGCGGCGTGGTCCGGCGGCAGATGGGTATCGAGCAGGAAGGGCTCGGCCAGATCGCCACCAGCGTTAACGTGTTCTTCCGGGCACCGGATTTCGTCACACTGTCAGGTACTCGATGGGCGCGCAATTTCCGTTTCTTCGACGAAGATGGCTGCTGGGCCGAGGCGATCGCCATCGATGGAGAGGCGTTGTGGCGGCTGTCGGTGTTCGACGATCCGAATCCGGACCTGACCGGCCATTCCTACCTGCGGAAGCTTTCCGACGCAAAGCTGGACTACGAAATCCTCGACGTTTCGCCCTGGGATCGGCGCGATTTTCTCGCGACCTCGTTTCGCGACAGGCGCGCCTTCATCGCCGGGGACACGGCGCACGAGATGTCGCCGACCGGCGGATCGGGCATGCATTCGGGCATCTGCGAAGCGATCAACCTTGCCTGGAAGCTGGAGGCCATATTCGCAGGATGGGGCGGGCCGGCCCTGCTCGATTCCTACGAAGCCGAATGCCGGCCGGTCGGCGCGTTCTATGTGGATCTGTCGACCACGGCCTATAACCGCATCGCGGCGCTGCCCGGCGCGACCGAATTCCGCACCCGAATCCAGAACGGCGAAAACATTCTGTCCTCTCTCAGCCCGTCCGATTTTCTCCGGGCGGAAATTCGTTACGAGAACTCGCCGGTCTGCGTACCGGATGGCACGAAACCGCCGGAAGGCGATGCCAGGATGAAACAGACCGCCCGTTCGGGAACACGCGCGCCGCATTGCTGGATCGGCGATGGGAAGTCGATCATGGATTTGTTCGGCTGGGAGTTCGTGCTGCTGCGCTTCGGCGCACCGGATACGGATGTTAGCGCCCTTGTCGAAGCCGCTGCCGTGCGCGGGGTTCCCCTGAAAGTCGAAGACATCGACGACGAAAAGGCCGCAGCCCTATACGAAAAGCCGCTCGTGCTGGTGCGGCCCGACGGCCACATCGCCTGGCGCGGAGATGCCCTGCCGGACGACGCGGCGGTCCTGATCGATCAGGTACGGGGCGCATGAATTTTAGTTTGGAATCAGACATGTTCTGGTTAGGACGGAACGAGCACGCTTTCCCACCTCCCCTGCCCGCCCAAAAGGCGGAGGGGGACGCAGTTGCGATGTCAAGACACCCACCTCTCCAACCCCGGGGGCGTTGAGGGCCGGGGTGAGGTGGGGTATATGCCCATCAACCCGCGAAACCCTCTGGCAAGCGCATAAGGAAAAGGCCCGCGCGATGCGCGGGCCTCTCCGTAATTCGGAATTGCGCGAGGATCAGCGCGAATAGAACTCGATCACGAGGTTCGGTTCCATCTGCACCGGATACGGCACTTCGGCGAGTTCCGGGGTGCGCACGAAGGTACCCTTCATGGCGCGGTGGTCGACATCGATATAATCCGGGATTTCCCGTTCTGGAGATTCCATGGCTTCGAGCACCATCGGAATTTCGCGCGATTTCTGCCGGACTTCGATCACGTCGCCCTCCTTGACGCGGTAGGAAGGAATATTGACCTTCTTGCCGTTCACCATGACATGGCCGTGGCTCACGAACTGGCGCGCGGAAAATACGGTCGGCACGAACTTCATGCGGTAGACGACAGCGTCCAGCCGGCGCTCAAGCAGCCCAATGATTTGCTGCGAAGTATCGCCCTTGCGGCGCACCGCCTCGTCATAGATGCGGCGAAACTGTTTCTCGGTGATGTTGCCGTAATAGCCTTTCAGCATCTGCTTGGCGGAAAGCTGGGTTCCGAAGTCGGAAGGCTTGCGGCGGCGCGACTGACCGTGCTCGCCGGGGCGGTATTCGCGCTTGTTAAAGGGGGATTTGGGCCGGCCCCACAGGTTGACCATGAGGCGCCGGTTAATCTTGTACTTCGCGCTAACGCGTTTCGTCATCGTTACAGTCCTGAAATTGTTGGCGTTTTTGTCCCAATAGTCCATCCGGGCAAGCCGGCGGCGGGGCGACCCCATTTTTCGGGGACCCACATTCTCGGGAATGGCGGCGCACTATAAGGATGCGTAGGGGAATGTCAATCGCGGCGAAAGGGCTACTCGTCCACGCTGAACTCTTCGTCCGTATACCGGATTACCGCGCCGGAGAGCCCGTTTTCCTTCTCCTCGACGATATGGCCGACGAGGCCGGCAGCGCGGCCGACCACGGCGACGCCGCGCATTGCCTCGACGGGGAAGCGAATATCGGTCAGGACCGCCGCCATGCCGCCGGTGACGTTGAGGGTCAGGTGTCTTCCCATGACCGCATCGACCGCGTCGTTGAGCGCCCGGATCGCCTCGATCCCGCGCCCGGCGCACCCCGCTTCCGCCGCCACGTCGAACAGGCGCTGGGCGCGCGGATCGACCGGGTCGTAATGAGGATGGCCGAAGCCAGGCACGCGTTTCTTCTGCGCCCGGTGTTCTTCGGCGACGCGCTTCGCCCATTGGGCAAGGTCCTCATCGGTATCGACCACCTGCGCAAGCAGCCGCCCCGCCCCCGCCATGGTGCCGACATGGCGGTTGCCGACCGTCAGCAGCCCGGCGGCGATCGGCACCTGGATATCGTCCGGCACCTGGCTTTCGACCAAGCGCGAGACCAGCGCGCCGGGTGTGATCCCGTGATCCATCAGCACGGTCAGACAGGCATCGAAGCAGCGGGTTTCACCCTCGGACGGCAGCCGCCCGGTGACGGTCAGGAAAAACGTCTCGCTGAAGCTGCGGACGCCAACGATTTCTTCCAGCGTATCGTGACCGCGCAGCGTCAGCACGTCGGTCCGCGCATGGCGGGAGCCGATTCTCGTGACCGGCCTCGATTTTTCCGCCATCAGGCGGCGTCCTCGGTGCGCGCCACCACGTTGCTGGCCGGCAGCGGCTGAAGACCGCGGATCATGTCAGACGCCTTCTCGCCCATCATCAGGATGCAGGCGTTGGTGTGGGCGGAAACGAGGTCCGGCATCGCCGCCCCGTCGACCACGCGCAGGTTTTCGGCGCCTTTCACCTTCATCTCGTGATCCAGCACCGGTCCCATCGGACAGGTGCCGATGGGATGTTCCACGGTCGTGATGGTGTTGCGCAGAAACTCGTCAATCTCGTCGTCAGTCTGCACGGACGCCCCCGGCAGGACTTCCTCGCCCCGATACGGATCCATCGCCTTCTGCGCGCCGACCTCGCGGCCGATCTTGAATCCCTTGCGCAGCAGCGGCAGATCGTCCGGGTGCGACAGGAAATTGAAGAATATCCGCACATGGTCGCGCGGATCGGTGGAGCGCAGCTTGACCTCGCCCCGGCTCTTGGGGTGCAGCAGCGCGGGGCGAATGCCGTACCCGTCCTCGAATTTCGGCTTGATGCCGGGAAACCAAAGATCGGCATGCAGCGGCGCGCCGCGGAACATGAACTCGATATCCGGCGCGTCCAGCCCCTCCTCCGTCTTGATGAAGGCGTGCATGCCGCCCGGCACCACGGTGCCCGGCCCGGTGCCGAACAGATAGGCGCGGATCATCGAAACCGCCATTTTGTCGAACCGCAATTCCTCTCGGAACTGGCTGGTATTGTTGGGACGCGACCACATCAGGCTGGTGGTCAGGTGATCCTGAAGATTCTGGCCGACCGGCAGATCCAGCACCACGTCGATGCCGAACTCGCGCAGATGGTCCGCCGGGCCGATGCCCGACAGCATCAGCAGCTGCGGCGAGTTGAACACGCCGCCGGACAGGATCACCTCGGCATCGGCATTGGCGCGGACCGTCTGCCCGCCCTGCAGATACTCGACCCCGACCGCGCGCGTACCCTCCATGATGACGCGGGTACTCAACGCCCGGGTCTCGACGGTCAGGTTGCCGCGCTTCATGGCCGGATGCAGGAACGCCACCGCGGCCGAACAGCGCTTGCCGTTCTTCATCGTGTACTGGCTGCGTCCGAAACCGAAATGCGGACCGTTATAATCCTCCGTCACCGGCCAGCCCGCCTGTTCCGCCGCTTCCAGCCACGCGGCGTAGAGCGGGTCCTGCGTCTTCCCGTGTTCGGTGCCGAGCGGCCCGTCACCGCCGCGCCAGTCCGACCCGCCGTTCTGCCACGTCTCGCAGCGCTTGAAATAGGGCAGCACCTCGGCGAACGACCAGCCTTCCGCGCCATTGCCCGCCCAGCGGTCGTAATCGCCCGGATTGCCGCGCGTATAGGCCATGACATTGATCGAGGAAGACCCGCCGAGCACCTTGCCGCGTTTCACGTTGAGCCGACGGTGGTTGAGGCCGGGAATGGGCTCCGACATGTATTTCCAGTCATGCAGGCCCCATTCGTACATCTTGCCCATGCCGAGCGGGATATGGATCAGCGGGTCGCGGTCGCGACCGCCCGCTTCCAGGATCAGTACACGGCAGCCCGGATCCTCAGTCAGCCGCCCGGCCAGCACGCAGCCCGCCGAACCGGCGCCGACAATGATGTAATCGAAAGTTTTGACGTCCATGACCCGCCTCGCTGTTGCAGATTTGTTGCAGCGTACACCGGAAAATTTTGACGCGCACGGGAGATGACTCGCCCGCAACCATCGGCAATCATGGCGGCAACGAAAAGCACTCAGGGAGAATATGATGGCGAAACCCGTCGATACACGCATGAAACGCTGGGCCGAGCAGCGCTGGATTCTGGATGCGGTGATCCGCACTGTCGGCGTCGAATGGGACCAGCACCGGATCGGCTATATGAGCGCGCCGGCCGCTCCGGGATCGGTTCCGGAATTTCGCGCCACCGCGGCCCGGATCAAGCGGGTCGGCGATTTCGTCCGTGAGTTTTCGATCAGTGCGAAAAAACGCGAGGCCAAGGCGGTCGCGTTCGAGGAAGCCGGGCGGCTTATCACCGCGCGCGAAAGCTATCTGACGGCCTCGCTGCTCTGGGCGTCAGCGCGCTGGCCGATCTTCGAAACGACGGAAGAGCTCGAAAATCTCGAGATCCGCATGAACCACTGCTACGCGAAATTCGCCGAGCTATCCGCGCACCCGGTGGAGATCGTCGGCATTGAGTTCGAAGGCAAGGAGCTTCCGGCCTATCTCCATCTGCCGCACGAACCGGCGGCGGGCGAAACCTTTCCCTGTGTCGTCAACATTCCCGGCATGGATTCCAGCAAGGAAACCGGAGTCTCAATGTATGGCGACCCGTACCTCAACCGCGGCATGGCTGTGCTGACCATCGACGGGCCGGGCCAGGCGGAAAGCGCGTCGCGCGGCATCCATGTCACCGCCACCAACCACATGCAGGCCGCCGAAGTCGTATTCGACTGGCTGGAAAAGCACCCCGCCATCGATCCCGACCGGCTGCTGATCCGGGGCACCAGCTTCGGCACGTACTGGGGGCTGCAATGGGCCGCTGCGCTTGGCGACCGCTGCAAGGGTGTCGCCGTATCCGGCGTGTGCCACGAGCCGGGCTGCAACACGATCTTCAACATGGCCTCGCCGTCCTTCAAGCTGCGCTATATGTGGATGGCGGGTTACGACGATGAGGACGCGTTCGACGAGTTCGCAAAGGACATCGATCTGCGCCCTACCGCGCCGGCGATCACCTGCCCGGTGCTGATCCTCGCTGGCGAGCAGGACCAGCTGAGCCCGGTCGAGCATTCCTACGACGTGTTCGACAGGATCCAGTCTCCAAAGGAGATCGTGGTCTATGAAGGCGCCAACCATTCGGTCGCCGACGCCCCCTCTGTAGTCAACGGCGAACCGCCGCGGGTCTACCAGGTCGACTGGATTCAGGCGCGACTCGACGGCCAACCGCTCAAAAGCTCGAAGGTCTTCGTCGACAGCACCGGGCGGCGGACCGACGAATTTGTATAGGCGATAACTGGGTTCAATGGACGGGCCTTGTCGTCAGCTTTAGAATGGGATGCAA
>Ga0181594_10000629_pt1 | contig 32576 bp, 20 predicted proteins | sample 071ome_18_FD_145603 | JGI IMG/M metagenome (GOLD analysis project Ga0181594, IMG submission 145603) | Coastal salt marsh microbial communities from the Groves Creek Marsh, Skidaway Island, Georgia - 071413BT metaG (spades assembly) | ecosystem: Environmental > Aquatic > Marine > Intertidal zone... | reverse complement strand
GCTCGGAAGCCTCATCCTCGCCAACAGTTTCGACGCGTTCATTTTTGTCGTTGTGGCTGCTACTCCCTCGTATCCTCTTTCTGCTTCCAACGCTGATTTTAACATCGGATTCTCTTCCGATTGCGACGATGGCCGCAAAAGTGGTTCCAGTCTTCTCACGTGTACTGAGCGAACCTCCGATAACCCTTTCCTCTCTGCCTCCTTCAACGTGTCGTCCCTCGTGTTACCTATAATTTTCCTCGGTTGGATTCTTCTCACGAACGTTTCCAGTTCGCGATAGCTACTGTGCAAAGAATACGGCACCGACCGGCGAACCCAGTCTGATTTCTCTTCGTTCGTCATTTTCTCTCGTCTCCTTGTATCCATATCTCGTCTTTCATCTTCCTCTCGCATCTGTTCGGTGACGCGCGCCCAGCCCGTTGGACTGATGACTAAAGGTCCCCACTCTTTACTGTTCTTGAGGCCAGCAACTAACGGTCCGCACACGTTCTCTTTGTTTCTTCCCATGCTCTTAGGAAGCACGCGCACTCTCGTGGTCTCGTTTTCTCCTAGTTCGCTACACACGTACTCTTTCCCGAATCCTAACTTTAACCAATCGTTGTATCGATCTTTGTGCAAGTAGACTTTCGATTTCGTCGCTTGGCTCAGCGCTATGACGATATCTTCTTTGCCTAAAGAATCTAACAGAAGAATCACAGGACGTTCCGGTTCGATTTCCGTGACTAACTTTACGATGCGTTCTAAAGCAACCGCGCGAGGTGGATGATCGTACTCTGGATTATTGTACGTGTTGTCGAGATACAAAACGTCCACCGGTGGCGTTTTTGAGTTATCGAGCACTTTCGGCAACGGCGTAGCATTCTTCAAAGCCGTCGCCTTGCTGTTGTCGTACCCAAGGTCTTGAGAACCCGTCAAACTCGCACTGCTCGAAGACCACATTCCAGCCGAAAGCGGCGTATCGTTTATCATGCCAAAAAAGTTCCTCCTGAACCCGCTGCTGCTGCCGAAGCTTCCTCGGCTCCCGGGCGTCGGGAAACTCATCCTCTTACCTCTCGGCAAACTCCCGCTCCAATCTTCCCTCCGGAAATCTCCGGTGTGTAAAACTTTCCCGAACTTGCCTTCGAACACAAACATCGCAGATCCTGGGCAGTGGCCCGCATCCAACGTGTACACGTTGAATCTCATATCTTCCCCGGAATTGTTGTTTTCCCCGTCGTCTCCGTTCCTCGAACCGACTCGAACCACCTCCACGGAATCAAACTCTAAAACTTTCACTTTGGATTCTAACCTCGGATACCGTTTCACGAGCAAAACTTTCGTGATTTCCGTGCAATATATCCTCCCGTTCGCGTCGTTTTCGAACACATCCTCTCGCAATCCACGCAAGTGATCTTGGTGCGCGTGCGTTAAAAAGTAAAACGTTGTCGTTCGCGCGTTGACGTTCGTTTTCTTCTTCCAAGTGTCCACGAAAATTTCGAATCCCGCGAAGCGCAGCGCGCACTCCGAGAGCAACGCCGACGACGTCTTCGCGTTTCCCGCCGCCGGTGCCGGTAACGAAGAAGAATCTCCTCGAACGGCGAATACTCTGGCATCTTCTTCTTCGCCATCCGCGCGCGGCATGTGCTTTTTGTTAGTATTTAACACGAAGTTGTTGCGAATGTTTTCGCGCATCTCTTGTTTTGAAGAGTGCACACAATTAATAATCGTATTTTGTTCTTGCCTTTTCGCGTCCTAAACCCTAAACCCTAAACCTATTTTTTTTTTAAAGAGAGCCTCCCCGCACGCACGCGAGAGGGAAATCACGCCTCATACTACATACTCTACTTTCTTCTGTTTGAAGATATCTATCTGCGCGCGCAACGCATAGGAAGAGAAAGGGAGACTCTTTTTGCCACCACCAGTTGTTCTTCTTCCTCTCAAACTCGTCGAGAAAAAGAAGATGGATTTAGACGGCGTGTTCGACGACGACGATGGCACGACGGAAGTCCTCAACGATCTGAAAAACTCCACCACGGAAGACGTCGTCATGCGAGTGCGCTTGCTGGAGAATGAAATACGCGTTTTGAGAGACGAGAGCAATCGATTGCAACTGGACGTTTCCTCGGAGCGAGAGCGAGTGAAAGATAACCAGGAGAAGATTAAACTGAACAAACAGCTTCCGTATTTAGTGGCTTCGATTGTGGAAATTTTAGATCTCCAACCGGAAGACGAGGACGAAGAGGCGGACGCGCAAGCGGATTTGGACGCGCAGAGGAGCGGGAAAGCGGTGGTTTTGAAAACGACGACGAGACAGACAATATTCTTACCGATAGCAGGGTTAGTAGACGCGAAGGATTTGAAGCCGAGCGATTTAGTTGGCGTGAACAAAGATTCGTATTTGATTTTGGACACGCTGCCGGCGGAGTACGACTCTAGGGTGAAAGCGATGGAGGTGGACGAAAAACCGACGGAGGATTACTCCGACGTCGGCGGGTTAGATAAGCAGATTCAAGAGATGAGAGAGGCGATCGTTTTGCCGATGACGCACAGAGAACACTTCATGAAACTCGGCATACGAGCGCCGAAAGGATGTTTGTTGTACGGCCCGCCGGGGACGGGGAAGACGTTGCTGGCTCGAGCGTGCGCGGCGCAAACGAACGCGTGTTACTTGAAGTTAGCTGGCCCTCTTTTGGTGCAAATGTTTATCGGAGATGGGGCAAAATTAGTGCGAGACGCGTTCGAGTTGGCGAAAGAGAAAGCGCCGGCGATTATTTTCATCGACGAAATCGACGCCATAGGTACGAAACGTTTCGATTCCGATACCAACGGTGATCGCGAGGTGCAAAGAACCATGTTAGAATTGTTGAACCAATTAGACGGTTTTAGTTCGGACGATCGAGTCAAAATCATCGCCGCGACGAACCGAGCGGACATTTTGGATCCCGCGTTGTTGCGCTCCGGACGTTTAGACCGAAAAATTGAGTTCCCTCATCCGAACGAAGACGCTCGCTCCCACATCTTACAAATCCACGCTCGTAAAATGAACGTCTCCCCTGACGTAAACTACGACGAGTTAGCTCGAGGCACGGACGATTTCAACGGCGCGCAGTTGAAAGCCGTCTGCGTGGAAGCCGGGATGTTAGCGTTGCGAAGAGACGGAACGATGGTCAATCACGAAGACTTTGTCGAAGGAATCGTTCAAGTCCAAGCGAAGAAGAAGAGCGATTTGGCCTACTTCGCTTAATTACTTTAGTAGCAATAGCAGAGATATATAAAGTGTAAAACAACCAATTCATCCGAGATTGAAAAAAAGAAACCGGGCTTCGCCGCGTAGGTGTGACTTTCTCTTCTTTTCTTCGCTTTTCTTCGTGTTTAGGGTTCTCCTCTTCTTTTTTCCGGGGTTGGGGCTTCCAAAAACGCGCGCGTTTTCTCTCGTCGTGCGTCAGAGCCGAGGAACTACAGAGGAAGAGAAACGCACGAACAACAGACAGAAAAAGAATGGCGATCGCAGCAGAAACGAAGAAAGAAGACGACGAGATTTCGCTCGCGGATTCCGACGACATGGGCGTTGACGACGACGCGGCGTTCGCGTTACCGCCAACAAAAATCGAAATCGACCCAAACACCGGGATCAAAACCGTCACGGAATACCGCGTGAAAGAGGACGGATCGAGAGTTCGGTCGATTAAACGAGTGAAGGTGCACAAAGTGACGAAAACGGTGACAAAGGAAATGTTGGAGAGGAAAAACTGGGCGAGATTTGGCGACGCGGCGAGATATAAACCAGGGGATGAGTCGATGACGGCTGTGAGTTTAGAGGAGATTTTCTTGGAGCGCGCGCGTTTACAACCGAAATCAGAATTGGAGAAAGCGAACGATCCGTTGAAAGCGATGGCGACCAGTCAAACGTCTCTGTTAGTGTGTAGAATTTGCGGTAAGAAAGGGGATCACTGGACGACGAAGTGCCCGTACAAAGATTTGGCGGCGATGGGCGACAAACCGCCGGGAAGCGACGGACCGGGTGGGGATAAAGCGGGCGGCTCCGCCGGCTACGTGCCGCCGTCCAAAAGAGCCGGAGCGAGCGCGAGTGAAGGTGATTCTATGAACAGACGAAGAGAAGAAAATTCGGTCCGAGTTTCCAACTTGTCCGAAGACACGAGAGAGCAAGATTTACAAGAGTTGTTCAGACCTTTTGGTCCCGTGACGAGAATCTACGTCGCGTTCAACAGAGAAACCGGAGAGAGCAGAGGGTTCGCGTTCGTCAACTTCGTCAACCGAGACGACGGCCAAAGAGCCATCGACCGTTTGGACGGCTTCGGTTACGATAACTTGATTTTAAGAGTCGAATGGTCCGCGCCGAGAGAGGAAAGGCGATAAAAAAAAAGAGAGGGAAAAAGAACGCGCGGCCCACTTTATTACTATACCATTAGAGAGAGAGAAAGGAAGAGAGAAAGGAAAGGTTCATCAGTAGCACGAACAACGTTGTTTATATTATGCACACACACACACATCACGTATTAGATTTAAATTTGAAATGAAGTGAAACAAAAGAAGACTCCGCACCTTCCGCCCGCCTCGAAAGAAAAAAAGAACAGCAGCATTTTCTTGCTTAGCACACATTTTGCTTCAAGCACGATAAGGCTCTAAAACTCACGTCATTCTCCTGCTGCGTTTTTTCCCCGAACGCAGATAGAAACACACACATATCGCGTGAAATACGAAGATGGCAGCTGCCGCAACGTCTCCTTCGCTCGCGTCATCGACATCCGTCTGCGCCTCCGTCTCGAAAAATGATGCGAAACATAAAAGACACCATCGTCGTCGTCTGCAACATCATCATCGTCAGCCGTCAACGACTTGGATAACAACACCAATCCAACGAAGAAGAGGGGATTTGCAGAGGTGGAACGCGGCGCCGCCGGCGGAAGGCGGGCCGAAAAAACCACCGGCAACGCGAGAGGAAATGATTGATTTTTTGCGGTCCGGGTGCAAACCGAAAGAGAAGTGGAGGTGGGTTTGATTATTGTGTTATTACGCGTTTTGTGTTTTTCCCTTTTCCCATCTGCTCGTGATGCTTGTGTGTGTGTCTTTTCGCGCGAGGAAAATCGTTTTTACCCCGGTGGACAGAGGATGAAGATGCACTCGACGCATGCTTATTTTGTCTCTGCACCTGATTCTGTATCGTTTTTTGATCGGAGAACTAACCTCGCTTGTTTTTCTTCTCTCTCTCTCTCTCTCTCTCTCTTGCGACGTATCGCTTGCGTGTGCAGAATTGGCACCGAGCACGAAAAGTTTGGCTTTTCGTTGACGGATAACAGCAGGATGCCTTACGCGGTTATCGATTACGTGTTAACTGGATTAGTCGAGCGATACGGGTGGACGCCGTTGAATGAGAAGTGCCCGGTGATTGGTTCGTGCACGAACGCGGATGGGACCGTAAGAACGGTGAATATTATCGGCGCGACGAAGAATGGAATGAACGTGACTTTAGAGCCGGGAGGACAGTTTGAGCTTTCCGGGGCGCCGTTGGATACGTTGCACGAAACCGTAGAGGAGACTAGAGCACACATCAAGCAAGTGTGTGAACTCGCCGCGGAAAAAGGGTACGGGTTTTCCGGGATAGGATTCGACCCGAAACATTCCGTGGAGGAAGTGCCGATGATGCCGAAAGGGAGATACAACATCATGAAGAATTACATGCCTAAAGTCGGGACGACTGGATTAGACATGATGTTTCGCACGTGCACGATTCAAGTGAACGTCGATTTCTCGAGCGAAGCGGATATGGTAAAGAAATTTCAAACGTCGTTGGCGTTGCAACCGTTAGCTACGGCTTTGTTTGCCAACTCACCGTTTAAAGATGGAAAGGATGCGAACATGTGTTCGTTGCGATCCGACGTGTGGAAGGATACCGATAACGATAGATGTGGGACGTTACAGTGGGCGTTTGATGACGATTTTGGGTTTGAGAAGTACGCAGAGTACATGATGGATGTGCCCATGTATTTTATATATAGAAACGGAGGGTATATTGACGTTACCGGGTTATCTTTCCGCGATTTCATGGCTGGGACATTGAAAATTTTACCTGGCGAAAAGCCTACGATTGATGATTGGGAACAACACTTAACGACGAGTTTTCCGGAAGTGCGATTGAAAAAGTACATGGAAATGCGAGGCGCAGATGGCGGGAGCGAGGAAATGATCACCGCGTTGAGCGCATTTTGGGTTGGAATTTTATACGACGAGAAAAGTTTGGACGACGCCTGGTCTATTTGTAAAAATTGGACGAGCGAGGAGCGAGATTGGTTACGAAACGACGTCACCGCGAACGGGCTGCGATCGACGTTTACAGACGGCACGACGTGTTTAGATTTGTGTAAAAAATGCGTGCAATTAGCGGAGGACGGATTGAAGAACCGGAATTTGGGCGAAGAAAAGTACTTAGCGCCGTTGTGGAACATCGTAAACACCGGAAAATCGCAGGCGGATGTGTTGCGAGAGAAGTTACATAGCGAATGGAATGGTGACGCGACTGTGGCGTTCAAAGCGACGCGATATAAGGCGTAAGGTAGAAAGACACGATGACTGACAGTAACTACGAAAGAATTTGTATATTTTAATATGAAAAGATTATGAAAAGAACGCAGCATTGAATTTTTGGCATCACTACAGAATTACTTAAAACCGGCTAAACGCTACTCTCATTTACAGGTGCTGTAAATACACGACGAATAGTATTACTTGTACTTTCGCACCGTCTTCGCCACGTCGCGAAAGTTTTCGTGTTCGGCTCCACCCATCTCTTCGAACAGAAACATCTCCGTCGTCGTCATCGTCGCGCCTAGCTCTTTCATTTTTTCTAACGCCACCTCTCTATCCACGCTCCTTTGCGACTGCACTCCATCGCAGAGCACGAAAGGCTTCAAAATATTCCGTCCCGCTTTTTCGTTGTGTTCCACAATTTGCTTCACCGTTTGGTACACGCACACGTGCGCTTCTACCCCCAACAACAAAACGCGTATCTCGTCCGCGTCGTACATCATCTTTGCCAAACTTTCTTTTCCGCAGAGCGAGTTCGGTTCAACGTTCAAGTCGCCGTCTTTACTCATCAAAATCGCCCGAAGCATCCCAAAATCCGATTTAGCAATCGGAAAATTCTCGTTTACCGCTCCTTCGTTTTCTGCGTGCGTCTCTCGCATGCATTGCAAAACATCCTCCGACGTCTTCCCGAGTTTATTCGGCACTTGTTCCGTCGCGAACACCGGCCAGTTGAACTTTTTCGCGGATTCGATTAAAATCTTCGAGCTTCGAGCGACGGAATCAAAATCCGCGATCGACGGACGGAAACACTCTTGCACGTCGCAGATAAAAACGACCGTTTTCGTAAACTCTTTCCGCCGGTCTCTTTGCTCCGAGATGGATTGTTCCGGGTACCTGTGCGCGCGTTTTTGAAGTCAGAAACAAAAGTTAGTTTTTTTCCAACTGGCAAAAGAGAGAAAAATGAACGAAAGTTTCCCACGCGCGAAAACGCTTGCTCACTCACATCGATTCTATCGCCTGGGTGATGAAATCCTTCTTGCTCGTGTTCATTCCAATCTCCATTATTTTTCTACTTCTTCTCGTTGTTCGTGGTGACGACAAGTGTTGCGTACGAATGAAAGAAGAGCGTGTGCGCAACGCGAGTGCGATGCGTTGCATTTCTTGTGCAGATATTTCGCAAAAGAAACGCGCGAGATATTAACCACATACGCGCGGAGGAGGAGGAGTAACGAAGTAACGGTAGTAATATTTACACGTAGTAGTAGTAGTATTAAAATTCAAAAGGGAACATCACCCAAGCCAAATCATTCGATGAAATCTGTTATATCGTCACGGCGTCCGTTCCCTCTCTTTTCTCTTTCTTTTCGCAATCTCTCTCTCTCTCTCTCTCTCTCTCTCTCTCGTTTTGCGCGCTCGTCTACTTATTATAGAGTATTTATTCTCTTTTTGAGAAGCGCGCGAAACCAGCGAGCGTCGCGAATTTATCGCGTCTCGTCTCGGACCTTTTCTTTTAAATCAACAACTTTTCGATGTTTTGCTTCAAGCTTTCGATGCTCGACTTCAACTGACTCCCTTCGTTCGTCGTCACCGACGCGGAAATCACCGGCCTCGAAACCCCGCACGCTCGGCCGAGCGCCTGTTTACTCGGCACGAAAACATACGGCACGTTCTTATCCTCCGCCAAGAGCGGCAAGTGTAACAAAATCTCCAACGGTTCCGTGTCCGCCGCGAGCACGATAAACTCGCAAATGCCTCTGTTCAGCGTCTTGGTCGCTTCGTTGGCGCCTTTTTTCAGTTGCTTGTAGTTGTTCGCCTGTTGGACGATGTCGAGGATGCTGATGGTTAATTGCGCGTCCGCGAGTGGGTACGCTTTTGGGTTTTCGCCGTTGGACATTGTTTTTTATCTGTGTTTGTGTGCGCGCGCGCGTGTGTTTCGCGAGGACGAGAGGAGAGTGTGAGGTCAGAAGAAGAAGAAGAAGAAGAAGAAGAAGAACGAGTAAAAGAAGAAGAGATCCCTCTCTCTTTTCCCGAGAATTCGCCGTCGAAAGAAAGAAAGAAAGAATTGGAAAAGAAAAGGGGATTCGCTTTTTTACCTCTCTCTCTCTCTCTCAGGGTGTCGTTCGCTTCACGGCTCTCACTGTTTTTGAAGTGCAGTTCAAAACTAAAGCTCGGCTGCGTCGCGCGTATCGCGTTCTCTCTCTCTCGCGTCGAAAGAAGAAGTGAAGTCACGCAGTAGTTTCCCAGAGAGAGAATTGGACAGCAGCCGTCATTTGTAATGTTTAGGGTTTAGGGTTTACAAAAAATGGAGCACAAAGGCAAAAAGCTCCGAAACGGTTGAGAAACAAACGCACAAAAAGCAAAGCGCCGCCTGGGCGGGATTTTTTATTTAAAGAATGAAACCGGTTTACCACCACCACCGCGAGTGTAAATCGTGTTTTTGCCGAACGACCAGCGCGTCTTTGTCGTCGTCGTCTTTGAGTCGTTTCAGAAGGAGGAAGAAGAAGAGGGAGAATTTCAACCCCCTCTTCGCTTTTTTTTCCATTCGCGACGGCGTCTGTAAAGGGCCGAAAAAATGGAGAGCGGCTGCGGCTGCTGCGGACGTCTCTTCTTCTTCTTCGGACACGATCGTGGCCATCGCGACGCCAATCGTCCCGCAATTAGGAGGCGTTTCCATCGTTCGAATCAGCGGTGAAAACGCTCGAGCCGTGGCCGGAGAGATTTTTATCCCGAGCTCGAAAAAGTTGAGAGACGACGACGACAAGTTTTCTTCTCGTTCGTTTCAGTCGCACTTGGTGCTTCACGGCACTGCGGTGGATCGATCGAACGCGAACGAAGTCATCGACGAAGTGTTGCTCTTACCGATGCTGAAACCACGGTCGTACACCGCGGAAGACGTGGTTGAAATACACACGCACGGTGGATCGGTGTGCGCTTCGCGAGTGTTAAACGCGTGTTTACGAACGAATATGTGTCGATTGGCGAGGAACGGCGAGTTTACCATGCGAGCGTTTTTGAACGGGAGGTTGGATCTCTCGCAAGCGGAAGCGGTGCATTCTCTGATTCGAGCGGAGACGGACGAGGCGGCGGTGCAAGCGCTGAAGACGTTGCGAGGTGGTTTATCGAACGACGTGAAAGAGGCGAGAAGGAGAATGATTGATGTTTTGGCAGAGTTGGAGGCGCGGTTGGATTTCGACGACGAGATGGTACCGTTGGATGTCGATAAGATTGCGAGAGAGGTGGACGAAGCGAAACAGGTGGCGTTGAGCGCGTTGAAAACCTCGCAAAAGAACGCGAATTTGTCGGTTGGGTGTACGCTGGCTATTGTGGGACGTCCAAACGCGGGAAAATCGAGATTATTAAACCGATGGACGAAGAGCGAACGATCGATAGTCACGGATGTGGAAGGCACGACGAGAGACGTCGTCGAGGCGACGGTGAACGTGAGTGGCGTGAAGATTACGCTGTTAGATACGGCTGGCATAAGAGGTGGAGGTACGAGTAGTAATAATAGCGATAGCGATAGCAGCGATAGTGGTAGCAACGGAGGAGAAGAAATCGAAATAATAGATAAAGTGGAAGCGGTCGGTATCGAACGTTCGAAAATAGCCGCGCGAGGAGCGGATTTGTGTGCGTTCGTTTTAGACGCCAATCGTGGGTGGGAACGCGCCGATGAGACCGTGTGGAAAGAGGCGTTGGACGTGGCGAGGAACGTGATATTCGTCGCAAACAAAATGGACGATATTGCGGAGAGCGCATCCTTGATTGAAGAAATGAAAAGGGACCCAAGCGGGAAGATGAAACCGTTCTTGACGGGTCGATTGCGCGTTCCGGAATACGTGTTGGACAAGTGCACTTTGAACAATGTCGTCTTCTTATCCGCTAAAGAAGGGTTTGGTATCGAAGATTTAGAGTCAAAAGTGTCCAGTATATTCGAATCTGGTCTTTCCAGCGTCGAAGGCGACGCATATTTTGTTTCCTCTCGACAAAGCGAAGCGTTGAAACACGCCGTAGAAGCCATGGAACGCGTGAAAGAATCCGCGCTGAACGATTTGCCGGTGGACTTTTGGACGATTGATTTACGAGAAGCCGCGGTAGCGTTAGGAGAAGTGACCGGAGAAGACGTTTCGGAAGACATTTTAGGAACCATATTTGAGCGGTTTTGTATTGGCAAGTAATAGTACACGTGCGATGCGCTTGTTTTACAACTCTAACTATATACATTCTTTAGAATGCTTTCATCGACAAAGCTCTCAACTGCAACGCGAACGGGCTAAACTTCTCCTCTATTTTACTCTCCTCGTTAGAATGGTCAGACACGATCGCCATGAGCACGTCCGACATCGCCTTAAACGCGAGTAAAATAGAATCTAGCTCGTTCTTCCTTTCTCTTCTACTGCCGCTATTGTCGTCGTCGTCGCCGTCCTCCTCCTCTTCCGTCGCGTCTTCGCCGCGTACCGCCCGTCGCCACGCGTGCACTCGCTCGGCGGTGACGCTCGCATTTTTCGCGATACCGCTCGCCTGTTTCGAAAAGTACAACACGATCTCGTCCAACATCGTTTTCAGTTTCGCTCGCATCGTCTTCACCGTTTTGTCTTTCTTCGCGAACCCGGCGTCCGGAGAAAACGCATCCGCTCGCGCCAGCAAATCCATCAGCTCGCGGATCTTCTTCTTCTCTTTCTGAGGAGGAGGAGGAGAATCTCCGTCCTTCTCCGCTTCCTTCCGCTTCTTTTTCTTCTCTTTCTTTTCTCCTTTCTCTCGTTTTTTCCGTTTCTTCATCTCTCTCTCGTTTTCTTCTTCGTCGATGGATGAAGAAGAACGCGCTCTTCTTCGTCGTTTCTCTTTCTTTCCCGGAGAAGACGATGCGAGCAACGACGGCGGCTCGTTCGTTTCCCGAAGAAGATGCGCTTTTTCTTCTTCTCCTTGCCGCTGCCGCTGCTGCTGCTGCTGCTGCTGCTGCTGCTGCTGCTCTCGCAGCATCTTCGCGATCGCGGCTAAACCGCCGCTGTCTTTCAGCTGCTCCGTCGTGCGCATCGCGTGCGTGTGTTTTGTTATTCGACGTTTTTCGTGTTTGTTTTGTGTCGTTGTTAGTTAGTACTGTACAGTTGTTGTTGTTTACTACGCAAGAGAAAGCGAGCGCCGGGCTAATAAAAAAATCTACTTCCATCACTGCTCATATGAGCACGTTCATCCGATTATTCGCACTACCGATCGTGACCATCTGTTCTTTCAGTTTCACGGTCAACACGCTTCCGTTCACGCCGACGTGAAAATGGTTGGTCTGTTTATCTCTCGTCACGAGGACGGGCAAGTCCGCCTTGGCGCGGGCGCCGCGCGGGAGCTTGATCTCGCGTTCTAGTTTTCCGCTCGCTTTTCCAATCTCTTTCATCACCCCTACCGCTCCGCAGGTTAACACGAGCGGGTTCAGTGGCAATGCTTCGAATTTGAAAAACGGCGCGCGCTTCTTATAGTTGTACCCGCACGAGACCGAGACGTTCGCCTTTGCGAATTTGTTCCTCTCGAACGCTTTGAACTTTTTTTTCAATTCGATTTGCGCCGCGTCCAAAACGATCGTCGGCTGGAACGTCTTCACGTCCGTTTTGAAATCCAGGATGGAAATCTTTTCCGGCACGTCGTATTCGATTTGCCCGTAGGTGGATATTTCTTTCTTTTGCATCAGCGCGGCAGCGCCGACGGTGAGACGGACGTTTTGCGGTTTCAGGAGGATGGTTTTTTCCAGTTGGAAACACGATTGGAACCCGTCGTGAACGCCAAAGGAGAGAGGGATTTTTGACTTTTTCAGTCGGTCTGAGAAGGTGAAGGTGCGTTGCAACGGAGAAGAATCGTGCTGTTGTTGTTGTTGTTGTCTCCGAGTTGGAAGAGGAGAAGGAAGTGGAGACGATTGCGGTTCCGGACTTGCCATGATGAGTGAGAGAATGCGAGACAAGAGAAGAATTTATGAAGAAAACTGGAGACCGGCAGAAGCGGAAGAGGAAAACTGAGAAAACAAACGAAAAGAATCCCGAAAAAAGACTGGACTTTTTTGAGCCGAAATGATGACACTGTTGCAGACGATGACTTTCCGTAAATCTATGACGATGTATGCATAACAACTGAAAAGGCTATGCGCCCGCGCTCTCTCGCGCGCGTTTGTGTGTAAGCTAAATGAAACAAACGCGTCGTCGCGACAGCAACGGTGCGCCTCTTTTTACTCCGGTCAACGTCCTCCTCCTCAAAATCTCGTAATCTCTTCTTAATATCTATACTCTCTCTGAAAATTTTTAATATTTATGCGCCCAATTCCTTGGACACCTTCTTTAATCTCTTCGCGGTCTTCGCTTGAGATTTCACCCCCATGATGCCGCCACCCCACGTTCTTTGGTGCTCCTTGGCCTTTTCGTTGTAAGACGCCTTGATCGCTTCGACTAACTTAGAAAGCTCCATCTTGTCTTCCTGCTTCACCGCCGTCAACGCCAACGCCGTGGCGGTTTTCTTGTGCACGACGGCACCCAAACGCGCTTTACCCTTCACGATGCAATACGGGACATTCATGCGTTGGCACAACGCCGGGAGCCAAAGGACCAATTCGAGCGGGTCAACGTCATGCGCGATGACGACTAATTCCGCCTTGCCTTGTTCGACCAAGTACGTGATGTGGTTAATACCGTACTTGACAACAACCGGCTTCTTGACGTCGGACTCCTTGCCTTCCGCGGCGTCCTTGGCCATGTCCGTCAAGCGTTCCTTCTTTTGCGCGTTGTCCTCCGGGCGATACTTCATGAGCATCTTGAACAAGTTCGTCGCCATGTTCTTGTCCAAAGTCTTCGTGAATTGGTTAATAGCCGGCGGCACTCGCAATCTTTTCTTCAACACTTGTCGTTGTCTTTGAATGCGAACGTATTTCGGCCATTTCACGTATCTGTTCAACGGCGTTTTCGGCATCATGTCGTTGCCAATGCCAAAGTTTTTCGGTTCGCGAACAAATCGCGGGTCCGTCGGCTCTTTCACCGTGTTCGCGGCAATTTTAGCCTTGATGGCGGCCGGGACGGCAGCGACTTTCTTTTTAGGCGGCTGTTGATGAACGAGAAGAGAGGTTGTGCGTGCATAGGTCAGCGCGAGTGTTTTGGAACGCGACGAGGGAGAAAGACGACGAGAGGCAGAGATTAGGACTTCTCGAGAAAACGAGGGAGAAATGCGCGCACGTCTCGGCGCCCGAAACGACCGCTCGCGAAATACCAAACGCCCAAACCGATCGCGCGTTGGATGGTAAAACAACGTTCGCATATTTCCCAACCGCGCGCGGTCCAAACGACGCGCTCGCGTTCGAGCACATCTCGCAAAGACCCCGGAAGAGAAAAAATTTTACGCGCGCTTTTCGCGAGGCGAAAAACAGTGCCCAAAACCCGAATTTTTTTCTCTCTCTCCATCCGCGCGCGAGCAGCAAAAGCGCTTGAACGCGAACGCGGGAAACCGACGCGAGCGCGCGGTTTGCATTCGAAACAATCTATCGCGCGAGAATTCGACGAAGAACGTACCATTTCTTTTAACTATTAGGTGTGATGTGGTGTTAAAACTGCTACTTTTTACGCAGAAGAAAAGTGTGAGGAAGAAGTTCACACACTTCACGCACAAAAAAAAAGAGAGTTTAGAGTCCTCTTGTGGGACTTTCTCTTGAATTAGGGTTTAATACTTAGAAACCCTAAATTACTCTTTTTTCTCAATTCTCTCTCCAATTCAGAAAAAAATTGTGCCGCAGAAAGAGAGAGAGAGAGAGAAAGGAATCTCTCGGCAGTTGCGCGGGAATTTAATTAGAGACCGCGAGCGACGTCGCTCGATCTTTCCTTTCTCCCGTGGGATTTGTTTTTTGGCATCGTCGTTAAAAGAGAGAGAGAGAGAACGAGAATATATAAAAAAAACTTCTCCGAGAGAGAGAGAGAGAATTCGAAACGTTTTTCGACTTTTCGAACACGTGTTCGAAGGGAATCGAATTTCAATCTCGGAAGATAAACAAATCGTCGTTTGCGCGCGAATCTCGCGAAGCAAGCGACCGTTGAACGCACCTCTTTTCATTCATCGTTTACAGCCGAGGAAAGAGAGCAAAAAGTTTCAAAGAGCGCGGGAAATATCGAAAGAATTGAATTTCGGCGGCTCTGAATTATGGGCGGCGATAATAAGGACGAGTGGCTTCGCCCGCCAGAGAAAGGAGAGGTAAACAACAACACTCGTATTAACAGATTGAAGCACAACAAGAGCGTCGCTGTTCGCTCGTCTGTGCGTTTTTTGGGCTCTTCGAAAACTCGTTCTGGGCGCGTTTTTACGCGCTTAGATAATACTAATCTTGGGTCGAAAGCAACGTCGTCACCCACGCCAGTTTCTTCGTTAGCGCGAAAGCAACAAAGACGCGGAAAACGGTAAAACGAGAAACAACAACCGTTGTTCTCATCGCCGCCGCCGTCGCCGTCGTCGCCGTTATCGTTGGGCTGCGACTTGGCGCCGAATGACGCGATCGACAACGACGTTTTGCTTTGTTTAGAAAACATCGAGAAAGACAACGCGTTCTTTTCGCCGTCGTTCAGCGTGGACGAGCTTACGCGTATTTTTCACGGTCATTATTCATCGTGTTCGTCCGATGATGAGACGTTCGACACTCATTTTTTCACTAACCTGGATAAAACCACTCTTTTTACATCATCGCATCGTCATTCTCCATCAATTTCTCATTTGCGGAACGATAATAAACATCAGATACTTACGACGCGACGAGACGCGGAGAAGAGAGCAGAAAAGTTACCACCCGGATTTGCTTTAGTCGGATTACCTGGATTTCAGAATGAATTACACGTCTTTAAAGGTATTCCCGCTCCGATTGGTGCCGATGTGAGCGCGGCTTCGTTGTGGGGTGGAGGAGGAGGTAGTAACAAGCGCAAATTAGATAGCAAAGATAGCATAGGATCGAAGAAGGCTAGCGCGACGAAAGCGACGAAAGCAGCCAAGATGATAAACGCGGGGCCGAAGCGACCACCGAGCAGAGGTGGTGCCAAAGCGGACACACCGAGAAGTAAGAAGCAAAAGTTAGCGTCGCATAAATCGTTACCGGTTCATGGTGGCATGTTTGATGTTCCAGATGTGGGATCCGATATCGCCCGATACCACTCCATGAACGGCGGAATGCACGAACTCCCTCACGACGTGCTCAGCTTAACCGAGATCGAACGGCAACAGGAATATTTAATCACGCAACAAAAACTTCGAACACCCGCGCAGATTCAAGAAGAGAAAGAGCAGAAGATTGCGTTGAAGAAGAAGCTCGGCGAGGTACAAGCTTTGGTAGAAAGCTTAGAAACGAGAGCCGTTGCGGTGGCGAACGAGCGCGATAAAAAGTTTGAGAAAATGCATAAAGATCAACAAGACTATCAACAAAAAGACGAAACCAGAAAGAAGCACCCTGCGTTTAGAGTCATCACTACGCAGAGGACGAAATCTGGCGCAAAATCTGAGTACAAAGAAGGCTTCGAAGTGTTGCGTTATCGCGCATTGCTCGACGTTGTCCACCGTCAATGTTTAGCCGCGGTGAGACAACTCATTTCGCACGACTGGGGTGGACCGTTCCGCATGCCCGTCGATGCTGTTGCTTTAAATTTGCCAAACTATCACACGATAATTACCAACCCGATGGACCTGGGCACGATTAAAAAGTTCATCGAAGATGGCGGTAAATATGAACTCGCGAAAGAGGTTCACGAGGATGTCGAGTTGACGTTTAACAACGCCATGAAGTTTAACGCGGAAGGAACGGATGTGCACGTGATGGCAAAAACCTTGTTGGCGCTTTGGCACACGAAATACGAGGGTATTGTCGCTCGAGAAAAGGAAGTCGAGGAAGGTTTATTGCTGGACCGAGACGCGTGCATCGCCAAAGTCGCCGCGGCGGCATCAAAAGTAGAGTATCAAACGATTCAAGGCGAGTGTCAAACGATCATGCAAGCCTTGGGGTTAGCGCAGAATCAGTTATCTGATCTCGAAGCGAAATCAATCGTTTTGTTCAAACCGATGACGGCGGACGAGAAGAGCGCTTTGGGCGACATTTTGAAGAGCCTAACGGAAGAAGATGCTGAGAAAGCGAGACAGATTTTATCCGACGCGCCGACGAAAGAGTACGATCACCAAATTCTCGCAGCCGAGACGCAACACAGGCAAAGATTGAACACGGATGTTGGTGCTACGTCCGGATGGGATAATCACCCGGACGAACGGCAGATGCACGTGCCGACAACGGCGACAGATATCACCAGTCGAAGGTTGCAAAGATTCACGAGGATGGTTGCCCGAAATAAAGTCGCTCAGAAGGAAGGTTGGTGCGGAAATCCTCTCCCGGAGACGAAGAAAGAACGCGTGATCGATGCTTTCGGCGGCGAAAAGAATGCGAGCGACTTGTTGGTGGTCTCGTCTCCGTCCGTGACTGTGGTCAAAAAAGAAAACGAAGAAGAAGAGCAAAAAATAGAAGTCAAAAAAGAAGAAGAAAGCAAGAAAGAAGAAACTGCTGGCGGCGAAGGAGAAGAGAAAAAGACGTCAGAGTCAGACGATGGTGCGGAGACGACGACTGTTGACGCTAATGGTAAGGATGTCGCAATGGAGGACAAGAAAGAACCAGTAGTTGCTCCTACAACGGTTGCTCAAATTAAGCAAGAGAAAGCGGGCAGCGACGTTGCGACGACAATAGTTCAAGATCCACTCCATGCGTTCGCGTTGACGCTTGGTGCGGACAGCTTAGCGGTCAAAGAAGCCAGACAACGAAGAGAAGAGCACAAACGACGAATGGAAGAAGAAAAAGAGCGATTGCGAGAGCAACAAGAGCTGCTACAACAGCAGCAAGAGCAAGAACGTCAACGCCAAATTGAGATTCAACAACAGCTCGAACGAGAAAAGGCGCTCCAGAAACGAGAGCAGATGCTCCAACAACGAGAGCAGATGCTTCAACAACGCATGCTCGCGCAACAAAAGAAAGCTGCTCACAGCGCGTTTGACATCATGGACGGATTTGAACCAGGAGTGCCTGCTGGAGGAAACAAGAAGAAAAAGAAGAAACCGGCCAGCGGTCGCAACACGCCGGCGAACAATGACCCGACGCCAGGGGCGGCTCCGGTGCCGGTAGGAACGAGCTTCCACGCCATTCCACACCCGCAACTCGACGATGACTTCGAGCAAAATCTCCGAGGCATCGACGAGCTCGGCGATGCCGACGATTTTGACTTTGATGCTCTTTTAGGAGAGAACATTTTCTAAAAGGAGGATGTTCTTTGGGTTCTTTCCATCGCCGCGCGACTTAAATTATACACGTCAATGAAAAAAAAAGAAAAGAAGAGGTCACAACACAATACACTATACTAATATACTAGCTTGCCAAAAGAATTTGAAGAATGAGCACAGAGTTGTTCGATTGTTATGCATATAATAAATGCATTTAAAGAGCAAAATGTTCCAATTATTATATATTTTCTTTTCTCTTTTTTGAGAGGTCGAGACCTCGTTTAACGCAACAGATTCGATTCAAAAAAAACTGATCTCTCTCTTCAGAAAAATTAAAGCGCGCACGCACACACACACACACACAACGCACACAATGGACGCGACGCAACTGGACCTGCGCGACCGCCAAAAAAGAGCCGTCGTGCGCATGTTCGATTTGCTCGTCGAAGAACACTCGCGAGGAGGAGGAGGAGACGACCACCTTCTCGCCGGGGACGTTCAGTACAAAGTTTTAATCCTCGACAAATTCGCGTTCGATGTCATCGCGCCGTTGCTGAGGGTGAACGAGTTGCGACAGCACGGCATCACTCTGACGTTGTTGTTGGAGAGCGAGCGGGAACAAATTCCAGACGTCCCCGCGGTGTATTTTGTGCAGCCAACCGCGAGAAACGTGCAAAAGATATCGCAAGATTTAGGGAAGAAACTGTACGAGAGTTATCACTTGCATTTCACTCGAGAGCTACCGCGAAGCGGCTTGGAAGAACTCGCGACGGCATCGGTGAAAGCCGGAATCGCGAATCGAGTGAAGAAAGTGTTCGATCAAAATTTGGATTTCGTGAGCTTGGAGCGAGACGTGTTTTCAATCATGCGACCGGACGCGTTTAAGAAGTTGAACGATCCGAAGAGCAGAGGAGAGGACATCGAGAAGTGCATCGCGGATGTGACCAACGGGTTGTTCGCGACGGTGATGACTATGGGGCAAGTGCCTATTATTCGTTGTCCAAAAGGTGGCGCCGCGGAAATGGTTGGAAGAGAGTTAGAGAGCAAACTGAGAGATTATTTGGGGAGTAAAAACGGGAGTGGGTTTGGGCAGATGCCGCTCATTGGCCTCGGTAACGCGAACAGCGCCGCGGCGCAGCAAATGGCGAGGCCAATCTTAGCGATTTTTGACAGAAACTATGATTTTACCGCGAGTTTACAACACGCGTGGCATTACGAACCGTTAGTTCACGACGTGTTGCACATGAAGTTGAACAGAGTGGACGTAAAGCCGGATAAAAATGCCGTCGGGGCGGACGCCAAGACGAAATCGTACGCTTTGGACGATTCGGATGATTTCTGGAGGAAGTATAAAGACGCACAGTTTCCCAAAGTAGCCGAGAGTGTAGAGGTAGAGCTCGCGGAATATAAAAGAGCGATCGCAGAAGTAAATGCGGCGTCGGCTTCCGCGGCCAATTCTGCTGGAGGCGACGATGCCGACGATCAAACTGGCGCGAGCACGGCCAAGTTGACGAAAGCGGTGGAATCGTTGCCTAAATTACAAGAACACAAAAAGTTAATCGATAAACACACAAACATTGCCACCGCTCTTCTGAAAGAAATCAAACAAAGAGGTTTGGACGAGTACTTCTCCATCGAGGAAGATTTCTGCAACGGCAAAGGAGATTGGAAGGCGGCGTTGAGTTTGTTGAGCGCCACGGGAAGAGGTTCCGCGAGCGATAAAATCCGTTTAGCGTTGATCATGTTGCTCACCTCGCAACTGAACAGCTCTGGGAATACCGGTAAAATTGACGACGAGGCCATCGAGGGCGCATTAAGAGCGAGTGGGTGCGAAGTCGGCGCTTATAACTATGTCAAGAAAATGCTCTCGTTGAATCAACAGTTACAACAAAACAAAGGCGGCAACGCGAATAGTAATAGATCTCAGGCGGACATTTTAGACTGGGCAGATAGATTATACGGCCAATCGGTTGATTTAATCACGAAAACGGCGAAACATCTGATGTCTGGCGAACGACAACTCCCCATAGCCGCCGCGGTCGAGGCCCTATTAGCAAACCAACCGTCGTCTTCGTCTTCCGGGGACAACGGAGGCGATTCCGTCGTCGATACTTTCGCCTACTTTGATGCCAAAGCATCGGCCTCCCAACGCGCGAGCGCTCCTGTTCTAGCTACTCGATCGCAGCAAGATGAAGGCACCGGCGGATACTCTTCTGCCGTAGCATTCGTCTTAGGCGGCGGTTGCTACGCCGAAGTCTTAGCTTTACGGGAACTCGCGCAAAGAGAGCGTACGAATGGAAGGGCGAAGAGCGTCTGTTACGGCGCGACGGACATGTGCGGTGGCGACGATTTTGTCATCGAACTCGGTGAAATTGGCGGTGGTGGTAGCAATGCGAGCGCGAATGGAGGATCAAAGTAAACAATCTTTTAATTTATAGTACAATATCTCACGGCAGTAGATTTACCAACACAGTTCTTGACCGACCGGTACTTCAAATTTAAAACACACACACACACGCACACGCACACACGCACGCACACGCACACGCATTAGAAAAAAGGGGCACAGAAGCGCGACGCGATGACGGCGCTCGTCGCGTTACTCGTCCTTTTTCTCTTCACTTTCCTCGCGACGATTGCGCAATCCTCTTCGCCCGGAGAAAAAGGAGGAGAAATCACCTACACTCCGGACACCATGCGAGACTTTCTCATGCCGTTGCCTTCTCCTTTTTTCTTCACCAGAGAGGAGGAAGAGGACGAGACGTTTAGCGAACCTGGTTCGTCATCTTCGTCGTCGTCGTCGTCGTCGGGACGCGATCGTCGTCGTCGCTCCCCGAGCAGTAGCACAAGCAACGCGCAGAAAATCGTCGACAAATTGCTTCAGAACACGAGAGACGAAGAAAACGAAGGATTTCAACAAACGTCGATGAACATTTTACGAGACGACGAAAAGGCGAGTTTTTTCTACGGATTCGCGGAGTCTGATCGATGGTACGCGCGAGAACAGATTGGAAAAGAGGAGTTCGGAAGCGGGAAGATCTCAGACACGAAACATCACGTGATAAAGACGAAGATTAGAAGCACGCAAGAGTTACGGTTCGGAGCGACGGTGGTGGAACATCCAGACGGGAACGTGGAGGCGAACCGGGGAGAACCGGAGAAGAGCTTGAACGCGAAACAGGAGGCGTTAAGAATATTAAATGAGCAAAGAGGAGCGAAAGAGGAGTCAATGGTGAGGATAAATAGCGTCGAAACGCAGGAAAAGAAAGCGGCGAGAGAGGCGAAAAGAAGATCCGACGCCGAACACATGAAACAGAAACGAAGAGAGAAGAGACGTGCACGGAACTCATTCGAAAACATGGAAAGGTTTAAAAGAGACGCGATTGTGAGTGGCGAACAGATGGGGTGTGAGTTATGCGAATCAATTGCGATCGAGTGTTTTAAAGAGTTGCGGTGGAAGTATTTAATGGAGAGAAACGTTTGGAAGAATGATGAGTACGCGCCGGCGGAGAAGGCGGTCATGTCATGTTTGGTTCACAAGTGCGGAGGCTTGACGGCAAATCCGACGAACGCGATGAAAAACCGAGCAGTAGTTCCAGTGCCAAAACCGGCGCCGACGGGTGATGGCGGTAGAAATAGTGATGGAGATTATCCACGAGACGAGCAAAGATTTGCATTGGCTTCGATTGAGTTATCAACGATTCGATCGCCGATAACGCAGTTCGATTCGTACACGTTGACAACAGCGTGTGAAGAGGCGTTTGATTTTCAAACTCGGAACGATGTGGCAACAAGAATCGCGAATGCATTGAAGGATCTACGAGACCGGGATGAGTTGATTCGTAGCGAAAGAGCGAGACGAGGCGAGATTACCTCGAAAACGACCAAGAAGGATTTACTAGCGGAGGATGTAATCGGGATCAATGCCGCAGAGTTAGGATGCGCATTCATGTGCGAGGTGAACCAAAAGAATATCGATAATGATCAGCAGGAAAAAGATTTAGAGATGAAAAAGAAAGAAGAAGCAGAGCAACAGTGTTCGCCTGGGTTCGGCGAAGAAGAAGGAGAAAGAGAGGATGGACAACCGTCTCCTCCCAAGTGCACAGCTCCTGAAAAAGTACCTCCTTCTGAACGCGAAAATGAAGATCCGGAAATCACAGACGACGACGAGGGCGTCGACGATGATGATTACGAAGAGGACATAAATTCAAGGGAACATCACGACGAAGACACGAGCGAAAGCACTCACAGCGCGCCTCGATTCACTCGAGCGCAACACTCCAAAGCTCGCTTTTTAGCACGTGGCGCGTTACGTAAATTGGATCGATGCCATCGATCCACTCAGGGATGGTGGACTTACGAAATTTGTTTCGAGAAGAATATCACGCAATACCACGCGATGTTTGACTACGCTAAAAAACGAGTCGTCATCGACGAGCGCACTCAATCATCCTTAGGTGTCTTCAGCGCCATGGAAACTGAAGCGCGATTAAACGCGCTTTATGACGGCAACGACGAGCCGAGAAACGACATGCGTCGCGACCACCACCCTCTTCGCCAAGACCACATCGCGTCGCGCTACAGAGCAGAAGGCGACAACGAACTCCGCGTGGACGGATACGTCCCTCGCGACGCCTTCCTTCCCGGAATGACGAAAACGATACCTGCGTTCGTCGTCGCGCACGTCAAAGGTTCACATTGCGACGCCATAAACGACCATCGCGAATCCGTCGTGCTCTACGCTTGTTCCAACGATTTACAAACGCACGTCAAAGTCGTCGAACAAACGACGTGTAAATACGTCGTCGTCGTGTACGTTAAAGAGTTGTGCGTGTTCAAAGGCTTTCAAAGAGAGGAGAACGTTTTGATTCGTACCGTTAAATAGTTTTAGTAGTAGTACTTGAGTATCGTACAGGTAGTAGTTGTAGTATTCGATATAATAGAGAAGGCACCCAAAATATTTCAAAGTATTTCGCCTGCAAAATGCCTCATACATAAAATAATAATCTAAAAGACAAACATGAGAACAGGCATCCTCGAGTTAACCATCGTCTCCGCGTCCAAGTTGAAAAACACCGCCATCATCGGTAAAATGGACCCGTATTGCATCGTTTTCTTTTTAGGCGAGAAAACGAGGACGAAAACTGCGAAGAACGCCGGTTCCAATCCCGTTTGGGAGGAGAGTTACAAATGTAAAACGTCCGACGACATTGCTGATCAAACGATTAAAATCATGATCAAAAACGAAAACAGAATGCTCGCGGACGAAATAATCGGAGTGTCGGAGATGTCGTTGGGAGATTGCTTTCGAAACGGCAAGGATTTAATCGACGCGCCGGTGTTGAGCGCGAAGACGCGGGAAAGAGTTGGAGATATTCGAGTCAGGTGTGAGTTTCGCGTGAAAGAGAGCGACGAAAAGAAAGAGAAGGCGGAGATGGAGAAGATGGTGGCGGAGAAAGTGAACGAAGCGGTGAAAAAGAGTGCCCCGTCTTCGAATGGTAACATGACGATTAGCGGGAGCATGGATAAGCTGGTGGAGATGGAGGAGAAGACACCGCAGTATAGAGTGAATAAGATTAGCGAAGCGGTGGTCGGGCCGAACGAAGGCTGGTACTGATTCGATTCTATTGAGCGCAGTGAGTGACGTTTGGGAGTGACGTTTGGGAACGCGGTAAACCGCGATAACCAGCAAATTATGTACGGGAGGTCTTTGGGCGAGTAGCTTTGTATTTTTTAAATATTGTTTATATGACGTGCGAACAAATTTCTCTCTCTTGAATTTCTCTCTCTCGCTCGCTCAATTACATTTTACAACGGTCTCCCGAACAACTTTTTAATGCCAACATCCGGAGTGTCTTGCTTTACCAACGACTCTCCGACTAAAATCGCGCCGCATCCGGCGTTTTGCACCACGTTGACGTCGTCGATCGTGAAAATACCGGATTCGCCAACCATGACGATGTTTCTCTCCTTCACTTCCTTCCCTAACTCCGTCGCCATTAACTCTACCGTGACGTTTAAGTCGACTTTGAACGTTCCTAAATCGCGGTTGTTGATGCCTAACAAGTCGATGTCAAAGTCTCCGGACAAGACGCGTTTCATCTCGCCGTAAGTGTGCACTTCCAACAAGACTTTCATGCCAACCGAGTGCGCGATTTTCGTGAAATACTTCAAATCTTGGTTATCCAAAACCGCGGCGATTAACAAAATCGCATCAGCACCTCTCGCTCGCGCCAAATAAATCTGATACGCATCCACGATGAACTCTTTACACAAGAGCGGGCACTTCACCCCGGCCGCTTTAATCAACTTTAAATTCTCAAACCCGCCTTGGAAAAATTTCTCATCCGTCAAAACGCTCAAACACGCCGCGCCGCCTTCCTCGTACGCTTGGGCAATTTTTACCGGATCAAAATTCGGCTGAATCACCCCTTTCGACGGCGACGCTTTCTTCACCTCCGCGATTAAGCCGGGCTGTCCCGTGCTCGCCATCTGGTCTACAATCGCTTGCTTAAAATCCAACACCTCCGGCGCTAACTTCACTTGCCCTTTGACTAAACTCAGAGGCATTTTTTCCTTCATCAAATTCAACTCGTAGTCTTTATACCACACGATTTCTTCCAGAATGTTTCTCGGCTTGTTCTCCTCGTTATCGACGCGCTCACCGGTTGGCGTCACCGCTTCCATCTTAAACGCGAACCGTTCGGATCCCATACCGAGATGTTCTTTATGTCCAGCCGGTGGTCGGCGGCGAATCGTGACTTCCCCGGTGTCGTCCATCACCGCCGCGCCAGCTCGTATTAATATCGTCGTTCTTTTTTTGTTCGTCCTCCTCGCGTCGCTCGATGATCTGGTCGAACTCGTCGTCCCAGCCGCGGCGAAAGATGATCGCAGTTGTTGATGCGTCGTCGTTTGCGCAAACATTATATGCGTTTAATATATGTCGTCGTGTGGAAATAATGAGAGAGAGACCGAGAGGAGAAGATGACGATTTCGCGCGTGGATAAAATTTTTTTTTTCGTCGCCTCGCGAAGATCTTTGCGACACGACGATCGATGGAGATGATTTTGCTCCATGAAAGAGAAGAAAAAAAGAAAAAAAATGAAATAACAGAAGTCTAAACTAATAACTCGACGAGGCGACGTTCTCTTCTCACGCGCGGAGGGTATAAGAGAGGATCGGGTGGAAGTGATCGTCGCGTTAAAGCGTAAGTTTTTAAGGTACTGATTGGCAATTTTAAAATACAATAATACAATACGACAATAATACAAAGATTCTAATAAGAAAATACAGTAATACTAACACCACTAACACCACGCGCGGGGTGCACACTTCCTTTTCTTTCAAGGCTTAGCCGCGCGAACTAAGTCGGCGTATTTTGAGCATCCCAAATCGTGTTCGCACGCGTCGGCGAAATCGTCCGTGTTCCAATCCATGCCGCGACCTCCGGTGATTTCGGCGCACTTGAACAAGACGACTCTGGCGCCGTCGCCCAGTTTTCGGTTGGACAATTTTGCGTCTATTTCGCGTTTGATGTCCAAAAAAGGAGTGACAACGATCGGGATCGAAGCAGACGCGAACGGAACGTTGAGAAATTGAAGGAAGAATAAGCCGCCGTCGTATAAGGCGTCGACGCAGACGTCAACGTATACAGTTTCTAACGGCGCTTGTTCGAGTTGTTCGTCTTCCGAGGAGGTGTCCGAGATGTATGAGATGGAGTTGTTCGTGTTGATGTTCTCGTTCTTTCGAGAAATGTCCCTTTCTCGCTTGTGTTCTTCGAGTTCGTACTGTTCCATTTCGTCGGAGGCGTCGAGACGCATCTCATCGACCTCTTTCATCAAATTCGCGTGGTGATCTCTTCGTGATTGACGAAGCTTCGGCAGTTTGAACAAAGCGATCGAACGCCCGTTCTTGTTCATTTTCAGACGCTGCTGATCGCTATTGTGCATAAAAATCTCCTCGATGTCGGGTTTACCGTGTAATCGAGCGCATAAGATCATATTCTTCAAACTTCTTCCGCGGATTTGAATGCGCGTTTTCACTCCAGGCAAAACGCACATCGGAGAGACCGAGATGATTCGCGGGTACGAGTGCGGAAAGCGAGATTGTGATTTGACAGTTAACGCGTTGCACTCGTTGTTGTCGATGTCGATGTTTTTGTCGTTCATGGCTGCACCAGATGATGTGCCAGCGCGTATGTCTGTGTAGGCTGTCTTCTGCGCTCGTCCAACGCCCAAATAGCATTGGCTTGGTTTGATCTTCTCTCCAATGGCTCGAATCGAAACACTATCTGGTGTGAAACCTCTCCATACAGAGCAGGACATTACGTTAGTTCCTGTTCCATCTATGCGAACGCTTAAATCATGAAATTCCCCGTTTGCGTCGTTTGAAACGACGACAGATTTGGAGTGAAGCTCTTTCAATTTTTCAAGAACTTGCCTAAACTCGTGATCGACTAATCGGATCGTTTCTGCGTTACTCTTGTAGCCGCTCGCGCCGTTCTTTTTCGCGTATGGAAACAAAATGTTTCTAGCCGTTTTGAACGCAGAAAATATGGATGCCCCAGATGCACTTTTACCACTTTTACCACCAGGCGTTAACGCTGAAGAAGGAGGAGGCGGATGAATGACAACGTGCGTACCATCCATGACGATGCACTCTTCTTCTACCGAACGGCCACATAGCTCTCCAACATAGTCGTAGCGTTCCTTTGGTATATCGATGAATGACAACGCGTGCGCCCCACTAGCAGTAGTGTCGATCGGCTCTGTATAAGCAGCAACAACAGCAGGATTTGCAGGCGCACATGCACCGTCTCCTCGAGCGCCGTGCCCGTCGCGTTTGTTCCTTGGAGCGCGTCTACCTCTCAGAGCAGTAGCGCCCACATCTAAACCAACTCCTCCGTCGGAACCATCATCGCCAGAAGTGTTATTCGGAGACGATGATGGCGAGTCTCTCAAACGTTTGCTTCTACTTTTCAAGTGAGTGCCAAATCCTAAAACTTCGAGAAAGTTATTGTCACTGGGATCGTCCTCGGAGCCATCGTTTGAGTTGTCGTTCCCAGCCGGAGAGGAAGGACTATTAGTCTGTGACCTCGTCCTTCGTCGCACTATCGTCGTTGTTTCTGGTGTTGCTGCTGCCGTTGTTGTTCTTCTTCTTCCTCTCTCGTTTGCTTTTCTCCTCATCGGTGACAGTGTTGGTCTTTCTTCTCGTACTCTTTCGCTAATCTCAGCAATCTTTACATTTCGTTCATCATTTTTGAAACGCATGCGATTAAATCGACTCGTCGTCTCCCTCTTGTACACGTTCGCTGTCGTTGGCAAGCTTAGACTGATAAATTTCTTAGTTGTACCTCTCGCGTTGACTACGACGTACATCAAGTGCATCGCCAACGGCGCGAAGAATATAAACGCCATGTACTGTGGCGATAACCTAGAATACATCCTCGCCGTCACGTCCTTGTACGTCTCAAATTTGTTCTCAAACCACATTTCTCTCACTTCTGGCGCCGAGAACTGAAATAAAAACGCGTATATCGCAGACATGATGGAGTAAAAAAACGAATATTTTAAGCTCGAGTACCTCGAAATGCTGTACTTGCCGACGATAAGAGGCAGCAACACTATGGCCCCAAACTGAGGTGCGGAGAACTCGTGCGAAACCGGACCATACACCCCGGCTAATCCCATCGTCACCTGAGGGTGTCTGAAAAACGTCTTGATTACTTGTCTCCAAAAATACACTTTTTCCTCGTATTCTACGTCGTACTCGAACGTCCCACTCGAGCCGATTCGTTTCCTCACGCCTAAACTCAAAAACATCAAGTCAACCGCCAACTGTAATGGTAAAAATCTCGTTAAGATGTTCTTCACATACACAGAATACATTTCTGGCGTCAAAAATCTTTTCTCGCTCGGAACAATTTCTTGCACACCGACGATGGAAATTTTCGTTTCCATCATCACAACCACAAGGAAATATATCGCGAATTGTTTTAAGCGCGAGTCCCACTCAATCTTCTCCATCGACGGTAACGATTGAAATAACGTGAACGGTCCGGACTGAGGAGATTGACGGCCGTTAATGTTCTTGTTGATATTCAAAACACCTTTATCAGGCGCAGAGTTTTGTTGCCGATCGTTCGCCAAGGCGGCGTTGGCGTTGGCGTTGTGCAACAACCCGGCGGACGACTGGCGCAACCCCGCGATTCCCCTCCTCTCTTTGCTCCCCGCTGCAAACCACCTCTGAACGTTCTCTTTCAACTCCAACGCGTGTTCTAAAAGCACGGAGAACGATTTCTGATCCTCGAGATTAAATTCGCATCCCGCAATCGAGTCCTTCCAGCCTTTCTTTTTTAGCGAAGCTGTTCCTTGCAACCTCCGCTTCTCCGTCTTTACTTCTCCTCCTCCTCCGACCAAATTGAAATTCCTCCGGTCGAATCTTCGTTCTTCTTCTTCGTCGTTGTTAGTGTTAATTTCCTTCCTCGTCATTAAAGTCGTCGTTCGTTCCTCCAGCAAGTGATGAATGACGTCGGCGGAGGCGAGATCTTCGACTTTTTGAAGACGACGACGACGACGATGACAACGACGACCACGAGGACGACCACCCGAATGGTCTTCGTCTTCTTCCGGCGGAATAGTCCCGGTCTCCGACGCGGTCGGAGACGGCGAGTACGCACCCAACATTATTTTCTTTTTTTTTTTCTGTTGTTGTTTTTATGAACCCATACCAAACCGTCGGTCGAATTTTTTGCTTTTTTTTCAAAGAGGGAAAAATAGCGAAAGGTCCGAAACGACGCGGAATAGGGTTTAACACCCTAAACAAACATTTTTGTGTGTTTAGGGTTTGAAAAGGAAAGAAAGAAAGAAAACCCAAACAAACCAAAAAAAAAAAACGACATCGACACAGAGATAAAAAAAGAAGAAGACAGACCCGACGTGAAATGATGATGATGATGTCAACGAGCAGCAGTCTTAGCGGTAGTCTTAGCGGTCGCGTTGGTGGTAGCGCATCTTCCTCTTCCCGCCGCGCCGTCGTTTCCGTGGTGTCGGCTTCTTCGTCGTCGTCGTCGTCGTCTTCGGGAGCGACGACGACAATGAGAACGAGGCGAGTTACCGAAGGCGTCTGTGGTAACGATGCCTTGGTCTTTTTGTGCGCGAGAGAAGCGATGGAACGCGGACAGAAACAGCGAGAAGAAGAATACGACGAAGGAGAAGAAAGAGGCAGAGCGATTCTAGAGCGGTGCGGTTTACAGTCCGCGGCGGCGCACCCGGTGTTCACTCTCGCCGCGGCGACTATGGTGGATAAAAAGATGGTGGCTTTGATAACGCAATCGGTGGCCTCTTTTATCAAATTGTATTTACTCTTATTGTTCGTCAGAGTTCTCTTGACGTGGTTTCCGAACGTGAACTGGATGCGTCAGCCGTGGACGATGTTGAGACAGGTGACGGATCCGTATTTGAACTTGTTTCGTAACTTGATTCCTCCGATTATGGGGCAAATCGACTTTACGCCGATTCTCGGCTTTATGGTTTTGCAGTTCTTGGCGAGAGTGTTGAGCACGGACCCGAGCTTGGGGAGATTTTAGACGGGTGACGAATTGATTTTATGGTCGTGAGAAGTGCGCGTCGTTTTATTTGTCTAATTCAAATACTACCTACTATTTTATATACACGTTTACATTGTTTCTTACCTTTCGCAACGACAACAACAATAGCGAAGCGCGCCTTACATCGCAAAAGGGTTGTTGTCTTTTGGGCGCGAAGATGATGATGCCGGGTCTTCCTCGTCGACGACATCATCATCTCCGCTCTTTTTTTGAAGCACTTTCGCGATATGGTTGTCCCTCAAGGATGTTGGAGCTACGTAAGATGATTCTAAAGAATGTGCCATCGCAAATTCATCGTCGTCATCGTCTTCCGCGAACGCTTGGAACCGTCGCGACGGTCTAGCGTCCGAGGGCGAGGATTTCGTCCAACGAGCCGCGCTTTGGAGTAGGTTCTTCATCATCGATGAAAATTCGCGACATCCTCCGGAAATGGTGGCCGTTCCGCCGTTCTTTTTATAGTACCAATACCACATCGACGCCATGACCGCTAAAAACACCATCACGGTAAAAAATATAGCCGCCGTGTGGTTCGTGTTGTCTTTCAACGCATCGTCGCTACTACTCTCTCGAATAATCCAAAACGAATCCAAAAACCGGTCTCCGTTCACGGCGTCGATAAATCTTCCGAACAAATGAGTCGAATTGTGCGCGTGTAAATCCACGAAGCCGTGTTCATACAACACCTTTTCCGTGAAGAACATGTTGATGTCGTTCCTCGTAAACTGCGCGCCTCCGGTACCAACGACAAAACTGATTGGATACTGCGGTTTTTCGTACACATTATACAAGCTGTCGCTCACGTTCTTCGAGTTTAAGGAACATTCGGTTTCGGTCAACTGCGATTTGAGCGAACATGATCGCTGGTAGGCGTGATTGTGGCCCCAAAAGACCATGTCAACCTGAAATTCAACAAACGTCGGCCACAAGTGCTCTTGGATCTCCTTCATGACCGCGACGTCCGAGCTATCTTTCTTGTTTGCCGAGGCTGGCGGTTCGGACGCGTAGCTCGAGTCGACTAAACCAGGTCGGTGTCCGATGACAATCAACCACGGCGTCTTTGCTCGATCGAATTCTGTTTCAAAGATCATTCGTAACTCGGCGTGTTGTTCAGACGACATCGAATTGAAATCGACTTCCGTGTTGATCGAGACGACGAAAATATTCCCGATGGCGACGCCGAACCAGTCTTTCTCGGCACTTTTCCTCGGCGTGTTGAAGAGCGCGTTGGACATCACTCCGCACTCACCGCCAGAATCGTGCCCGCCGTATAAATCTTGCGTTCTTCCAGGCGCGTGCGCGTTCCATCCGCTCTCGAAATAATCAAACTCATGGTTCCCACTGTTCACAACGAATGGGATTTTATGCGCGAAATTCGAGCTCATTTGATGCAAAAACTCATCCCAGACGCTGATGTATCCAACCGCGTAGGACAAATCGCCGAAGAGAAATACTGCATCAATCGGGTGTTTATTTGTACCATTGTTGGACAAACGCCCGAGCGATTCTGCGACTTGTAATCCGGGTTGCCCATACTCCCTCCACGTCTCGCTATCGTCGGTAGTCCCCACTCCCATATCTGCAAATAAAGCTAAAGTCGTGTGGGAAGCCCCGACGACGGGTAAAAATTTCCCGTCGTATACTCTGGTCGACTCGGTGAAATCACTGATATCGTCGCCAAGTTGGTACTCGAACGCTCTCTTATTGTCTACTTTGTTTTCAATCTCCACGTAGTGCTGATACCCACTGTGTCTGTAACCAAAAGCGTTCGCTGGGGCGCCACAAAACTGATCTTTCGTCACCTCTATCGTCTTCGACGCGACTACCGTCGGCTGCCACTCTACGTCTCCCGCATATCGCCACCGAACTTTTGCGTTTTTGTCTTTCCTCCCCGACGTCCACGTGATGGATACCTTCCTCGCACCACTCTTCGTCGCGCCGATTCGCGGCACTATCGGTTCATCCTTATCGTCCGAGAATGATACGATTCCACTCCTCGCGATTGGTTGTGAATCGCCTAAGATATTCCCCCAATCCGAAAAATTCTTGTGATAGATTGCGTTGGCCGACTGCGGGTCGTTCGAGCTAAACAAAACGAAATCGAAATCCTCTCGCATTTTGTGTAAATCAAAGTTTAAACTCCCAATACCACTCGACACGTACGCGTTTGAATATTTCTCGACGATTGAATATTTCACGGGGGCAGTTTCGTTTAGAAGTTCCACGCCCGCGGGCGAATAGACGCCGACCCAGTGTCTCGAAAGCGTCTCGTTGGTGTAATCCGTTCGAGATTCGTTGCGCAACAAACTCTCCAGCGGCACTCGAACTGTCACGGATATGCGCGTCTTATCTCCGCTAATCTTCGTTTGCTCGGCGACAATAGTCACGTTGTCCGTGGAATACGAGTGCCCGTCTTCGCCGTAGAACGGTTCGATGGGAAACGGAGTTGAAAAACTTCGAACACCGCTGAGAGACTGGTGCGAGTTTATGCCTCCGTAGAAGCGAAGATTTTTACGAACATCTTCTCCTGCTCCTCCTTCTCCTTCTTCCACCGCGCGAACAGAGATGAGGAAGAAGAAGAAGAAAAGAAGAAGAAGAAGAAGAGCGTTCGTTTTTGTTGTTGTTGTTGTTGTTGCTGTTGTTGTTGTTGTTGTCGTCGTTCTTCTTCCCGTCATTGTTGTCGTCGTCTTCTTTTTAAAGTGGCGCGTTTTTAGAGTGTAACGAACTTTTGAGCGAGAGACTTGTGGCTTATCGAAACAACTCGTCGGAGGAGGAGGATGTACCCGCATGCATTACACGACCGACGTTTACTAAAAAGAGATCTTTGCTATATATGCATTCTTAACTCTATCTCACTCTCCTTCTGTGCATCTGACTACTGCTTTACACGACTATGTTCGCGGCAACCTTCATGCTTTTCCTAAAAATCTCTCTCACGTTTGCCTCGATTTTTTCGTTGCCGATGCTCTCCTTCGCGTGTTGGACCATTTTCATGAGCTTGCCGGTTGGGAGTTTACTCCCGGTTTCGCTACCGTGTTCGCTAAATTCGAGACAACTCGCAGATAAATAGGAAGGTAATCCTTGAGCCATGAGAATGGTGTCGCACGCGGATTTAGTATCGTCTGGGAGTACGTCGATGGTTCTCGAGACGTATTCGGAGAGGAGGAAATCGAGTTCCGTGTAGTCTTCCTCGTCGTCGTAGTCT
>Ga0181594_10000627_pt1 | contig 32662 bp, 26 predicted proteins | sample 071ome_18_FD_145603 | JGI IMG/M metagenome (GOLD analysis project Ga0181594, IMG submission 145603) | Coastal salt marsh microbial communities from the Groves Creek Marsh, Skidaway Island, Georgia - 071413BT metaG (spades assembly) | ecosystem: Environmental > Aquatic > Marine > Intertidal zone... | reverse complement strand
CCCATTGTCCTCCTCCTCGCCGGGTGCGCGGGAGGGCCCACCACCTCGTCCGGACCCGCCCCGGCCACGGAAGCCGAGTGGCGTGCCCTGCGCGTTCCTCGCCCTGACGCCCTGCCCGGGGCGGCCCGAGTCGCCGTGAGTTCGTTCGACCTCGCAGGAGCATTTTCCTGGCGCCATGAGGGGACGATCGATCCGACCCTGGCGATCGCTGAGCTCGCCGTAGCAGGCCTTCTTCAGCGCCAGGACGTGCACTTCGTGGAGCGCCGGCGGTTCAGTGCGGCGGCAGCCGACGAACGGGCAGGGCTGCCCCGCCCGGCCAGCCGGCCTCCTGTCGGCGTTTCGATCGGCGCGGAGTTCAGTGCGGCCGCGGTATACATACCGATCACCGCGGATCTCGCCAGCGTCGAGGTGCGCCTGACGGGATTGGGGACCGGCGACGTGGCGGGTACGACTCGGGTGCAGATCCCGGCTCCCGCCGGCCCCGTCGAGCTGGGACGTGCCATGGTCACCGGAATCCTCGAGGTTCTCGACGAGCTGGACCGTCGCCCGTCATGGAATGACCCGAGGGCGAACGTCAGCGACTCGAACCGTGTAGCACCGGAGGCCGTCGCGAACTTCCTGCGGGGCCTGGCCTACGAGGAGTCGTGGCAGTGGGAGAACGCGAGGGCTGCATACCAGGCCGCAATCGGAGTGGACTTCCCCGAGGCCGAGGCCGCCCTCGCGCGCACCGCACGACTCCGATTGGGAGGAACCCTCGCTGAGAGCTAGATGTCGATGACGCCGTGCCGTTTCGCGATCATTTGTGCGTCCACTGTGACCTTCGGAGCGTTCACCGGATCGGTGGAAGGTCAGAGCCCAACCTGCCAGTTCCGGGGAGCGCCCGAAGCGCTCTCGGACAGACCCAGTCCGCTCGACTCCGTGGCGATTCAGCTCGGCGGTGACGAAGCCAAGTTGTGCTACGGGCGTCCCTCGACCCGGGGACGAGACATGGTGGGCGGCGTGGATCCGTTCGGGCAGCCATGGCGCATGGGCGCGAATGAACCGACGACCCTCCACCTGCCCTTCGCGGCACGCCTCGGTTCCCTCGACCTCGATGCCGGCTCCTACTCGCTTTATGCGATCCCGGGGGAGACCGATTGGACCATCGTCGCGAACTCCAACACGAACCGCTGGGGAGTGCCCATCAGCCCCGACGTCCGATCGTCCGACGTCGGCAGCGTTGTCGTGCAACCTCGGGAGACGGCGAAGCACGTGGAGATGCTGACGTTCAGCTTCGAGGGTTCCGGATCGTCGGGAACACTGACGTTCGCATGGGAACGGACGACGTTCGACGTGGACATCACCCGCCGTTGATCCGGCTACGGGGACTCACGCGCCGCGTCGACCCGATGGAATGAACGAAGGGGCGGCCTCCACCGGACCGCCCCTTCGGTCACGCCCCGGCCACCCCGGAGCGACGGTCAACGTCTAGTTGCGCACCTGCAGAAGGCGCACGGATCCAGACCCCGTATCGATGTTGATCTCGCCGCGACCATCCCCGATGGTCCCGACCACGTGGTCACGCTGAACGGTGCGCACCTCGACCGGGAAGTCGAGGTCGATACCTCCACTTCCCGTCTCGATCTCCATCTCGGCTCCAAGCCCCGCGGGTGCATGGACGGTGACCGAGCCTGACCCCGTGTCAGCGTCCAGTCGGTCGACATCCGTGAGGAGCTCGATCTCGATCGACCCGCTGCCTGTGTCGAGAATCACGTCCACGGCCGACACCGCCTCCAGCTCGATCGAGCCACTGCCCGTGTCGACATTCACGAGGTCACCCTCGAGACCGTAGCCCCTCACGCTCCCGGAGCCCGTGTCGACGTCGATATCCCGACCGCGGACATCGGAAATCTCGACCCGGCCCGAGCCGGTATCGACGATCACGTCACCTCCGGTCACGCCACGGACGTTGACGTTGCCGGAGCCGGTATCGACCTCGAGGGAGCCATCGATGTCCAGGGCGGTGACTTCGCCGGACCCGGTATCGATGGACACGTCACCGTCGATCCCGTCCGCCGAGACCTCGCCCGCCGCGAGATACACCTCGATCTCGCCACCCGCAGGCACCTCGATCGTGAGATCGGCCCAGGCCTCCAGGCCGTCTCCCCGCCCGCGGATACGGACCCGGTCACTCCGACCGCCGCGACCGCTATCCGAGAACGTCCCGTCGTTCCTTACGCTCAGCGACGTGTTCAAGCCACGCCCCATCTCGGGGTACACGATCTCATCGTCCGGATACACGATTCGAAGGGTCTCGCGTCCCCGAATCTCACCGATTTCGACTCGAAGCTCCGCCGCGTCAGCCCCGCCTCGGTCGATGCGCACGACCACCTCGGACCCGCTCCCCCGCACCACCTCGACGTGGCCAGCCAAGTTGTAGACCGCCGCGACCCGGCTCGACAGGCGCTCGACCTCCTGCGCCCCCACCGGTGCGGCCACCAGTGCCGCCAACACCCAGATCATCCGTTTCATCGTCTTCCCATTCCTCGGTTCAGGTATGTGCTGTCGTCGATCCGGTCAGTGGATGCGGATCGAGCCGTTGACCGTCTTCAACTCGATGTGCGGCCCGCCATCGCCGAGCGTGCCCCGAGCGCTTCGACGGGACATGCGACCTTCGAGGGTGAGCGGCATCGCGCTCTCGAAGCTGCCATTCAGCCAGCTCGCATCGACGTCGGCATCCACTGCATCGTGCAGGTCGAGTGTGATGCTTCCGTTCACGGTGCTGAACACGATGTCGTTCAGGAGGTCCCGCGCCCCCATCTCGGCCTCGATGGAGCCGTTCACCGTCTCGGCTGCGGCGAAGCCTGTCGTTGAGATTGCGATATCGCCGTTGACCGTGTTGGCCTCGATGTCGCTGCCCAGATCGAACGCGTCGACGTCGCCATTGACGGTGCGGCTGACGAAGCGCACGTCCGCCGGGAGCTCGACGAGAAAGTTTACGGTGACGTGGTTGCTCACGGTGCTCAAGCGCCCCTTGTCACCCACGCCGCAAGAGTTTTCGCGCTTGCCCTCCGGGGTCGAGTAGACCGCGCAGAAGGTCAGCCCCCCGGCATGCTCGACCATCTCGATGCGTACGGTCTCCGGGTTCGACCGCGGGCCACGCACGTCGGCAGTCACCACGACATCTCGGCCGCTGGCGCGCTCCACCGAAACGTCACCGTTGACACCCTTGATCTCGACCGCGTCACCTGCTCCTACGCGCCCGGACCAGTGGAAGTCCGACGCAGATCGGCTCACCCGTTCCTGGCCGGTGTTTCCCACCCTCGCCTCGCCGGTCTCCGGCCCGCCCAGCGCCGCGACTGCCAGGGCCGTGGCCGTGATGGAGACTGCCGACATCCCGGCGATCACTACATGCAACTGCTTCATCGTCCCTCCCCTTCCTCGTTCGTGGCGCCGGAGGCCGCCGTGTTCACCGCATCAGTCGCGGCGTCGAAGGGGCCGGATCCGCCCCTGATCCCACGGTGATTCGGTTTGCCTTCGTTTCGTCCGTGTTCTTGCACGGGTGTCGTTCGCAGGCTGTTCGAACGGCCCTACGAGATTCGGGGGTCAAAATGTTGCGCTCCCCTCTTCGGCGGAGCACGATGGCGGGCCGCTGCTCGCGGCGATACCGCGACCCCAACCCGCACCACCATGCGCATCATTCCGATCGACCACACCACGCTCCGCGTCCGAGAGGTCCTGGTCGGATCGGAGCAGGCCGATCCCTGATGGCGTCCTCCGTCCCCTTCGCGCTCGATCAACCGGTTCAGATCATCGCACATCGCGGGTATAGCGCTCGAGCTCCGGAGAACACCATCGCTGCGCTCTCCCTGGCCCTGGACGAGGGAGCGAGCGCCGTAGAATTCGATCTTCATACGGCCAAGGACGGAACACCCGTACTCCTTCACGACGCCACCGTCGACCGCACGACCGACGGCAGCGGCCACGTGACGTTGCACACCCGGGAAGACCTGACCCTGCTGGATGCGGGCTCGTGGTTCAGTGCGGACTTCACCGGCGAACCCGTTCCCGCACTCGATGATGCTCTGAAGGCGGTCGAGCCTCGCGTGCGGACCATCTTCGCAGAGATCAAGGGCGTCCGAAGGCTTCAGGATGTCGAAGCGATCGTCGAGGTCACCCATGACGCGGGCCTGCTGGAGCGGACGGTCTTCATCTCGATGGATTGGGCCCTGCTCGACGAAGTCCGCCGCTACCAAGCCGATGCACTCCTGGGACCGATCGTCGAACACACGACACGGATCGAGGACGCCTTCGCCCGAGTCGCTGACGACGAACGCAGCCTGTTGGACTTCGACGCACGCATCCTCCTGGCTCACCCGGAGTTGGCGAACCGCGCTCACGAGGCTGGTGTCGCGCTCGCAACCTGGACGGTGAACGACGTGGGGCATGCGCAGCGACTTCTCGAGCTGGGCGTGCCCCGGATTACGACCAACGAGGTGGGCCGCCTGCTGGCCTGGGCAGGGACGCTTCCGACGGGCTAGCCCAGCACCTCGACGGCGGGCTCTTCTCCGGCGGCGGGGCCGGCCACGGGCAGTCGCAGAGTGAAGGTGCTCCCCTGCCCGCGGGTCGACTCGAGTTCCGCAAATCCATCGTGCGCCATGGCCACGCCCTTTACGATCGCGAGACCGAGGCCTGCCGAGCCCCCGTCACGTTCCCGGCCCTGGGAAAAGCGATCGAAGATCCGCTCGGCAATCTCGGGAGCAACGCCGGGCCCCGTATCCTGGACGGAGATTCGGACCCACGACCCATCGACGTGGGCACTGGCGACCACCCGACCCCTCTCCGGCGTCAGCCGCACCGCATTGTCGAGGAGGTTCGAGAGCGCCTGAATGATCCGATCACGGTCGACACGAGCATGGACCGGTCCGGTGTCGTCGACCTCCAATTCGATCGACCGGGACGATGCCTGAGGTTCGAAGAGCGAAGCGGCCTCTTGGAGGATCGGAATCAGATCCTCCTGAGAGGGGCGCACGACGAAGACCCCGGCCTCGATCCGGGACGCGTCCAGCAGATCTTCGATGAGATTCTGCATCCGCTTGCCGGACCGACGGATGATCTCCGCCTGCCTGCGCCGCTGCTGTTCGTCGAGGGGAAGGTCCAGGAGCAGATCGGCCGCGGCGAGCGCCACGCCGAGAGGATTACGCAGGTCGTGGGATACGATCGACACGACGTCCTCGCGCTGGCGGACCGCCCGACGCAGCGCATCCTCGCGTTCGAGGGTCTCGGTCATGTCGGTGAACGTCAGAACGGCACCGCGAAGCTCCGTCCCGTCGATCATCGGAAGCAAAGACCACCGCGCCGGAAACGGGATGTGTCTCCGTCTCCAGAGCACCGAGCCCGGATCGGAGACGAGTGGGCGTCCCTCCTCCGCCGCCGCAAGGATCGGAGAGGACTCCCGGTCGGCCGGCGTTCCGTCCGGGTGCGAGTGGAAAATCGTCGCATGCACGTCCCGCCCACGCATCTCCGTCTCGGTGTACCCAAGGAGGCGCGCGCCGGCCCGGTTGAGCGAGGTACACCGCCCTTCCAGATCGATGCCGAGCACACCGTCGTCCGTCGCCTCGAGCAGCGCGTCGATCTCACGTCGCGCCTGCACCGCCTCCCGCCGCCGACGCTCCTGCTCCACGGTAAGCGCCCGATACCGGTACGCGACCCGAGCGACGATCAGCGTGGCAATGAGCGCCACGAGGGCCAGGGCCATGGTGATGCGCGACTGGAGTCGCTGCTCGATCGCCATTCGACGTCGGCTGGCCTCGACCTGCGCGATGATGCTGAGATCCAGATCGCGCGTCGCGCGCTGCAGGTCTTCGTACCCCTGTCGAACGATGTCCCGGGACTCCTCCGTGGGCCCCTGTTCGAAGATCAGACGGTTGGAGAAGCGCCAGTCGAAGGACTCGTTTCGCAGCGCCGCCACGCGCTCGAAGACGGTCCTGTCGACCTCACGCGAGGCCACGTCCGACGGTACGGTCTCGAAGACGTCGCGATCGAGCTCACGAGCGATCACGCTGAGCGAGTCGAGCACGATATCCTCGTCGTCGATCGCCGCGTTGTAGTAGGCACGAAAGGTGGGGTCGGCCGAGAGAATGAAGCCCTCGACGCGTGCCATCTGTCGCGCCTTGAGCAGTCCGAGCGTGGCGCTCAGCCGAACAGCGGGTTCCACCGCATGGGTGATCCGGTCCTGCACTGCTGCGACCCGCCGACCGAAATACGTCGGGACGGCCACGAGGGCGACCAGCGAAAAAGCGACGAAGCCCAGAGCCCACAAGCCTCGCACGGAGGGAGGGCGGGCTGCCCGGATGTCGACGTGGGGCGACGAAGGAGGCGACCCTGCTTCATCCGTCATCGTCGCTCTACCATGTCGGGGCTACTCGTCGAAGTCGAAGTCCTCTTCGCCCTCGTCGTAGGTGGCATCCCCGAGAGCGAAGCTCGCATTGAGTTCTTCGTTCGTTTCGGTCCCAAAGATCCGACCGGCGATGTACTCGCCGAGGACAGGCCCCGATTTGAAGGACTCCGCCTGACCACCACCTGCCAGCCAGACGTTGTCGAGGTCCGGGTGATGATCGATGATGAAGTTGCGCGATGCGGTGCTCGAGTAGTGGCAGGCGCGCGTCTCGTTGATGATGCCGTCGGCGAGTGCCGGGAAGAACCTCGAGAGGATCTCCCTGGGCCGCGCGTGACGGTCTTCGGGGACCCAGCGCACGCTCTCGTCCGGATGATCCGCACGCGCTCCTCCGGTGCGGATCCGGAAGCCACGGTTGTCGTGGGGTAGCGCCGGCCACCCGGTGCACCCGGGCACCCCGTACGACGGACAATTCGGCCAGCGGTACGACTCGTCACCGGGCGGGGTTTCGAAGTAGTAGACATGCCCGACCGCCGACGCCCGGAAGCGGTTACCCATCAGTTCGGGCAGGAAATGCGCGAACCACGCCCCGGCGGCATATACGAACATGCCCGCCTCGAGCTTCTCACCGGTCGAGAGGTGGACGTTCTCCAGAATGCGCCCATTCTCGTCCCCATGGGCTGCCTTCACGATCTGGATCTCTCCGCCTTCCTGCTGGAAAACTCGTGCAACGGACTCCATCGCTCGCCGCGCCCGCACGACACCGGCTGACGGCTCGAAGATGGCAGCCGCCATGTCAGGCGTCCGGATCATCGGCCAGCGATAGGTGACTTCCTCCGGCGTCAGGACCTCGTAGGGGTGCCCGAGGACGTCCCAGTTCACCATCGACTGCTCCATCGACGGCGTCATCTCTTCGCGCATGATGATGTCGCCGGTCTCGTAGAAGAGACGGGGCAGCAGCGCGTCCGAATACTCCTCGTCCCAGTCCTTCCACTTCTGCATGGAACGGATCGCCCACTCGGCCCACTGCAGCCCGACGGCCACGCCTCCGTAGCTGCTGCGGACGCCGCGTGTCTCTCCCCCGGAGGCCGACTTCGAATTACCCGGCCCGTACTGGTCGAGCAGCGTAACCTGCATGCCGCCCCGCTGGAGGTTCAGGGCCGTCCAGGCGCCGAAATTACCCGCACCCACCACCACGACGTCCGGGATCTGACCGCTCCGGACGAATGGAGCGCGACGACGCTCCGGCTTCGGCGTCTCGAGTGCCTCCGCCTCGGCCGTGGTGCCGGTCATCGCGAGGCCTGCACCAGCGGTCGCGACCTTCAGGAAATCACGTCGATCGATGCCCATGCTGCTTCTTTGGTGTCGAGGAGGCGGGGGGGCTCGGGCGGGAGTGTCCGGCTCGTCAGTTCCGGATCGAGGACAGGCTGATGCCATCGAGCACGGCGCGATCCGCCGAAAGCTCGGCGCCACCGGGCTCGAAGCCGTTCATCCGAAGGATGTACGACACGAGGTCGACGGTCTCTTCGTCGGTGAGGCTTCCCGGTGCGGTCTCGGGCATCTGGGTCTGGATCATCTGATATAGCGATCCAGCGTGCCGCCGGCTCCACTTGAACTTGAACTGCGAGTCGGAGAACTCGCTCGATGCGTGGCACTCGGTGCACTGGCTTCGGAACACCTCACGGCCACGATCCGCCTGATCGTCAGTGAATGACACCATGGAGGCACTCGCCGTGGCCGCCGCCGACGCCGCGTCGGCCGCTGCCTCGGATGCTGCGGCGGGCGCGTTCGCCGGGGCTGGATCGGCCGCCGTCGTGGGTCCGGAGGAGGCGCACGCGGAGAGGACGAAGAAGGAGGCTCCGAACAGGACTGTCTTTGAGCGATTCATCAAGAGTCTGGCTTGGGTCGAGGTCGCCGGTGAAAAGAGCCGAGGGGGAGCGACCCGGCAACGGCCTGGGTGACCGTAGATACGCTTCGGACCCCTAAATCTTGATGTAGATCCTCCGGGCGTGAAGGACCCACATCATGCCGAGCCAGAAGGCTACATAGGACAGGGCGAAAGCGAGAGATCCGTTGATGTCTCCGGCCCAGCTCCGGAACGCGGTCTCGTAGATCCACGTGTAAAGCGACGTACCACCGTCGCCACCGATCCAGATACGCCCCATGGTCTTCGTGAGCATACCAGACGCGACGAAGACGGCGATCGCGTTCATGCCGTACACGACCATCCACGTGTGCCACGCCCCACGGAAGCGACGGACATCGATGAGCCAGTACATGGCTCCGAGCACGAGCAGGGCCGTGCCGGCGGTGAACAGCACATACGAGCTGGTCCAGAGATTCTTGTTGATGGGGAACACCAGCCCCCACACGACCCCCGCGAGCGTGAGCGCCACTCCACCCAACAGCATCCCTCTCGTCTTGGCCTCTCCGCCCTGACGGCCCTGCAGCCATTCTCCGGTCACGATGCCCAGAAGAGACGTCACGATGGCCGGGAAGGTCGACAGAAAGCCCTCCGGATCCCACGTGCCCTGCCAGAGCCGCCCAGGCATGACGATACGATCGATCCACGCGGCGAGATTGCCGTCGGGACCGAGATTGCCGGCGCCGTAACCCGGTACCGGGATCAGCATCATCGCGGCCCAATAGCCGACCAGAAGTGCCACACCGGTGATGACTCGTCCGCGACGGTCGAGATAGAGGTATGCAGCCGCCGCGGCGAGGTAGACGAGCCCGATGCGCTGGAGAACGCCGTACAGTCGCATCGAACCCCAGTCGAACGCGGGGATCGCGCGCATCGCGACGCCCAGACCGATCAGAATGAGGGCCCGCCGCACCACGTGACGCATGAGGTCCGCCGAGTCCGCACCAGCCTCGAGTCTTCGTCGGAAGGAGAACGGAATCGCGACGCCGACGATGAAGAGGAAGTACGGGAAGATCAGGTCCGTCGGTGTCCAGCCGTGCCATTCGGCGTGTCGGAGCGGCGCATAGATGTGAGCCCAGGTCCCCGGATTGTTCACGAGAATCATCCCGGCAATCGTCAGCCCACGAAACGCGTCGAGCGAGACGAGTCGGGTCGACGTCGGTGCTTCGGTCACGGCCGGCGCTCCAGGTCGGCAGGAACGTTCACGTTCACGGAGACGGCCTGAGCCGCCTCCGGCGTCAGCACAACCTTCCGCCCGTCCACGAACTCCACCAGTGCACGCGCGGCGCGTTCTCCCTCATCGAGAAGTCGGCTCACCGTGTCGGCGCAGTCGACCCGGTAGACCGCGCACAGCGGCTCGAAGTCCGGCTCCCCGGCGCGGCTCGCGGCTGCGGCGAGAGGAGGGGGGCCGCGTTCGCCGGTGAGCCCCGAGCCGGACCCGCTCGCCACCGGCTGGGCCGCGGCCACGACGGCTCGGACGACGTCCGGCCCTACGTGCGGCAGGTCCGCCGCGAGGACGAACACCGCGGATGCTCCTCGCTCCACCGCGTGGTGCAACGCCGATTCGATCCCCGCGAGCGGTCCAGAGTCCGGGCGCAGATCCGGTATGACCTCGCCCCACGACTCGGAGCCCGGACGGGAGGACACGATGACGACATCGTCGCAGACGGCCTCGAGCGCAGCCCTCGCTCGGAGCACCATGGGAACACCGTCGACTTCGACGCTCGTCTTGTCCCGTCCGAATCGACGGCTTCGACCGCCTGCCAGGACGGCTCCGAGCAGAGGGCGCAACGTCGGGGCTTCGGTACCCGCCAAGCCGGTCATCGTCCAGGTCCGATCACACGACCCGCTCGGGCTCCGTGTAGACGTTGAAGCCTCCGTTGCGGGTGAAGCCGATCAGCGTCTGCCGGAACCGGCGTGCGAGATCGACGGCCAGGCTGGACGGGGCTCCCACGGCCACGAGCATGGGAATGCCCGCGACCACGGCCTTCTGCACGAGCTCGAACGAGGCGCGCCCGCTTACGACGAGGACACGCTGGTTCGCCGGCAGCCGTCGAGCCAGGAGTTCGTGCCCCACGACCTTGTCCACCGCGTTGTGGCGCCCGACATCCTCCATGACGATGTGTCGCTCGCCGCCTGCGTCGAAGAGCCCGGCCGCGTGCAGACCGCCGGTCCGTTCGAACACCGCCTGCCCCTCGAGAAGTCGGTCGGGCAGCGCGGCAATCAGGTCGGCTGCGATGGAAAACCCTCCCGGCAGCATGTCGCAACCCGCCGCCTCGACGGCTTCGAGTGAGGCCTTTCCACAAACGCCACAACTCGAGGTCGTGTAGACATTCCGGCGCACGAGATCCAGATCGAACGTCGCACCGGCCGACAGCCGCGCTTCGACGACGTTGTACTCCTGCTCTTCGGGGCCCTGACAGTACGTCAGCTCGGCGACATCCTCTGCCGACGACAGGACGCCCTCCCCATGAAGGAAGCCGGCGACGAGGTCGAAGTCGTGCCCCGGGGTGCGCATGGTGACGGCTACGGCCTCGACCCGGCGTTGTCCCTGCTCCGACCACGCGACCCTGATCTCCAGCGGTTCCTCAACCGCGAGCGTGTCCCTCCGTGCACGGGACGATCCATCCCGGTACCGCTGGACCCGAGTGGTCTTCGTCCCGCCCCTCTGTCCGATCACGGTCGCGCGATCAGAACGGGAGGAAGAATTGGAGCACGCTGTAGACCCCGCCTCCGACGAGCACGGTCAGAAATGTCTTGCCGTTGCCGATGTCGAGAGCCTGACGGATGGCCACGAAGGCGGTCACCAGCATCCAGATTCCGACGACCAACGTGACTCCCAACCCGAGAAGCGGCACGATCCCGAAGACGTAAAGAACCCCGGGGGCCTTAGCGAACCCGAGCGTGCGCAGGAGTTCGCCCCACGTGGCTTCGCCCTGAAAGATCTTCTCCCCGACCAGATAGGTGACGCCCGCCCACGTGAACCACGACGTCAGTTCGACGAGGGCGAGCCGCGCGGCCGAGAACGGCCCGAGGTCCCATCCTCCCGCAGCCTGACACAGGGCGACGAGGACGACGACCGCGGCCGCCTGCATCGTCGCGTTCTGGTCGTGCTCGACTTCCTCGTACGTGTCGATGTCCAGGGTGGCGGCGCCCATCATCCGTGCGCCGATCGATCCGTCGGTCTTCGCCATCGTGCACTTCTCCTTCGGTGCCTGCTTGTTGAGGGTCCCGCGGATCAGCGCGGCAGTCGATCCGGCATGTCCGCCACCACGTACGCCATCACGGCCATCGTCGCGACACAGAGCGCCACCTCACCGGGATCCAGCTTGTCCACGGTATCCGCGTCACTGTGATGGTACCAGAAGTATTTCGTACCATCCACGTTCAGCCCCATCCCGGGCACGCCCGTGGCCATGAGCGGCGAGATGTCCGCCCCGCCGCCGCCGCGGGTCACCGTCCCGGATTCGATGCGTTCGAGCAGGGTGCCGATTTCCTGGATGATCTCGAAGGCCTCATCCGAACCGGTGAAGCCGAATCCGCTCGGCTTGAAGACCCCACCGTCCGATTCCATGGCGAGCACGTGATACTCGTCCTCGTGCTCCGTGACGTACTCGCGTCCGCCGGTTCGACCCTGCTCCTCACTCGTCCAGCCGACCGCGCGGATCGTGCGCCGGGGCTGCAGCCCGAGCTCCTTCATGATTCGAATCGCCTCCCAAGCCGCGACCACGCCGCCGGCGTCGTCCATCGCTCCCTGGCCAACATCCCACGAATCGATGTGTCCTCCGAAGACGACGACTTCGTCCGGAAATTCACGTCCCCGAATCTCGGCCATGACGTTACGGCCCGGGACGTCGGGAAACGTCTGAGCCTCCATCCGAAGGTGGACTTCGATACGCTCCCCTCGCTCCTGCATCCGCTGCAGCAGGTCCGCGTCCTCCACCGTGATCGCCGCATGCGGGATGCGAGGCACGCCATCCTCATAGCTCGAGTTGCCGGTGTGGGGCGTCTGCTGCGAGTACGGGGTGACAGAGCGGATCAGGCTGGCGACCGCTCCAGCCTGCGCGGCCGCCACGGCACCCCGCGACCGGTACTGGACGGTCTGGCCGTACGTCGTGAAGGGAACGTTGAACAGAACGATCCGGCCCTGCGCGTCGTCCGCCCGCTCCTCGAGTTCCTCGAAGGAGTTCACGACGAGGACTTCACCGCGAATCCCGCCCGGCGGGGTCCCGACGCTGAACCCCAGCCCGAGCATCGGAAGATCCCTGGGCCACGGGAGGATCATCTCGAGGCTCTCCTCACCGCGCACCCAGTGCGGCACCATCACGCGTTCCGTGTGCACGTTGTCGAAGCCGTCCGTCTCCATCTCTTCGACCATCCAGTCGATAGCCCGCTCGAGCGCGGCGGAGCCCGAGATCCTCGGGCCGAATCGCTCCACGAGCTCGGTCAGACGCGCATAGGCGTCGTGGTCGCCCGTCGCCGCATCGATGATGCGGTTCGCGACGTCGCGGTACGCGTCGGCGATCTCCTGCCCACGCGCGGGCGGCGGCGCACAGAGCGTAACGAGGAAGACGGCGACGAGCGCTCGACTGATGAGTGTCCTCATCGGAACCTCCACGGGGCCGCCGGGCGGACCGACGGGTTAAGGCGTGGTGTCGAAGTAGGGGGCCAGCGCTTCGGCGGGTGGGCGCGGCGTGGCCAGACTCACCCCGACGAAGAGAAGCCCCGAGATCAGGAAGCCGCAAAGTACGGGTTCGACCGACGTCGCGCCGAACGCTTCCCAAAGAAAGGTGGCGGTCACGCCCCCGATCATCGCGGCCGCGGCCCCCTGCTTCGTGGCGCGCGGCCAGAGCACGCCACCCACGACCGGTAGCACGAACGCCGCCGCCATGAGCGCCGTGAAGAGGAGGACGATGAACTGGACGAGTTCCCCTTCCCCGACCCCGCTCAACAGGAGCATGACGGGCAAGGATCCGACGGCGAGGATCCCGAGGCGGTCCACCCAGAGCCGGCGGCCGGGCGAGACGTCCGGGTTGATGAGATTCTGGTAGATGTCCACCGACAGGGCCGAGCCCGCGACGATCAGCAACGAGTCGACCGTCGACATCATAGCGGCCGTGATCGCGGCGAGCATGATCGCGCCCAGCGTCGCCGGCAGGACCGCGGTGGCGACCATCGGCATCGCGAGATCCCCGGTCGGGAGTGACGGGAAGAGCACGATCGCCGACAGCGCGAGAATGAACACGAGCAGGTTGATCGAGAGAATCATCACGATGGCGAACAGCACGCCGCGCCGGATCGTGTGCATGTCCTTCATGGCGTAAAGTCGGATCAGCTTCTCGGGCGTCGCCACGCCCCCAAGGAAGAACGAGAGCCCCATCGTGAGCAGGAGGGTTGCCGGCATCGTTTCGAAGGTGAACACGAGCGGGTGCGCCGACTCGACGAGCGTCAGGAGTCCTCCCAGGCCATCGACCTGACGCAGCGCCAGTGGGACCGCGAACAGAGCACCGAGCCCCATCACGACGAGCTGAAAGGCATCCGTGTACACGACCGCGACCATGCCGCCCACGACGGTATAGATGAGCAGGATCGTGGTGAAGCCAACCATGCCGACGGTGGTCGGCACCCCGAACACCGTATTCGCGATGAGGCCTCCCGCCACGATCTGCGCCTGAATGTAGACGACCGTAGCGACCAGGATGATCGCCGCGGCCAGGCCCCGTATCCCTTTGCCGTAGTAGCGCGTCTCGATGAAGGCGGGAATCGTCAATTCCTTCTGCTTCGTGAAGCGCGGGGCGAGCACGGCGACCATGAACCAGTACGACAGCGGGATCGAGAGAAGCACCCACCCGAAGGACCAGCCAGCCGTATACATCACGCCGATGGTCCCGACGAAGGTCCCCGCCGACGTGTGGGTCGCGGCCATTGTGGCGCCGCCCGTGAACCAGCCCAGCTCGCCCCCCGCAATCCAGTAATCGGTTTCACTGCGGGTCGCGCGCAGGCTGTACCAACCGATGGCGAAGACGACGCAGAAGTATCCGAGGAAGATCCAGACCTGCGCGGTCATCGACCTTCCTCCCAACGCATCCAGACCACATACGCCACCACGATGAGCCCGCAGACGACGAAGAGCCCCCAGAAGGTGAAGCCGGGCCCCGTCACGCTCTTGCCCTCCGCGCCACACCGCTGAGGTGACGCCAACCCACGGCGGAGAAGCCGCACAGAACCAGGACGGTCAGCAGATCGACCACGAGCGGGAGGCTGGGTCGCCACCTTCCATCACTCCGCCCACGGAAGCCGACCATCGACGGAGCGACCTGGAGCCCGACACTCCACGACCCGTCGTCGTCCGGGCGTAGCCCCGAAGGGAAGCCCTCCGAGACCATCCACCCCTCCGGCAGACGCAGGCGCGCCGTGAACCCACCCTCTGCCCCGGCGGCAGCGGGCGGGCCTGTCAGAACCGGGATCCGGGCGCGCAGCCGGCCACCCTCGTCTACGACCGCCCCGTCCACGCGATACGACAGCTCGACGACCCCGACCCCGTCGACCATCGATGACTCCGGTATGCGCACCGACGCCGCGCTATGGGTGCCGTGCGTCGGCTGGAACTCGACGGAATCACCCGAGGACGTCACGAATCGATCGACGGTCGCATCCCCGAAGGTGAGCACCTCGACCCGAAGAGGTCGGCTCAGCGAAAGCGGGCCATCTCCCAGCGCACTCAACTCGAATCGCACCACGACGTCCGCGGCACCGCCGCCCGCGGACAGATCGGCATCCAGGTGGACGGAACGGAGGAGCCAGTCCGGGTCCTGAGCGACGACGCAGGGCGGAACCATCGACATGATGACCCCACACACCAGTGCACCCGCCGCGGCTGCACGCGGCGACATCACGGCATCGAGCCTCAGGCCCACGCCTCTGCCATGACACGGAGCGCGTTGCCACCCATCACCTTCTCGATGTCGTCGTCCGAGTACCCGGACTGCACGAGCCACCGGGCGATATTGATGGAGCCCTCGGTCGGGTTCTCGAGACCCTCGACGTACTCGACTTCTTCGAAGTGCTGGTCTGGATGATGGCCGCCCCGTGAGTCCTTGATGGAAAGGTTGGCCATGTACGTGCGGTGGAGGCCCACATGGTCTCCGTACACGGTGTCCGGGCCGAAGCCGACATGATCGATGCCGACAAGCGCCCGTACGTATTCGAAGTGTTCCATGAACGCCTCGAGATTGTGTCGACGATTGTTCTTCGTCAGCGTCGTGTGCGGAGCGCACTCAATCCCGATCACCCCACCCTTGGCGGCCACGGCCTCCATCACGTCGTCCGGGGCCAGACGGTTGGAACGCCAGAGCTCGCGGGCCCCGATGTGCGAGAGGACGATGGGCTTCTCGCTCCACTCCACGGTGTCGAGCGTGGTCTGATCTCCGCAGTGTGAGCAGTCGATGAGGAGACCGACCTTGTTCATCCGCTCGACGGCCCTGCGCCCGAACTTGGTCAGGCCACCGTCGCGGTCTTCCTTGAGCCCGTTCCCGAGCGCGTTCGACTCGGAATACGTGATCCCGAGAGAACGGAGGCCGAAGCCGTGCAGAAGATCGATCCGGTCGAGGTCGTGCTCGATCATCGCTGCCCCTTCCATCGACGCGATCCAGGCTACCCGGCCCTGGTCATGCGCTCGCTGGACGTCACCGATACGCAGGCAATGGATCAGGAAGTCCTGATGCGCCAGATCACAAAGCCGCATCCCGAGATCGTGGAGGACGTCATCCCACTGCCACCCGGACCGCGAATGGATCGTGCAGATCCCATCCATGAGGTTGTCGAATACCGCGTCCCAGTGCGAAGCGGCCAGACCTTCGAAGGCCGTCGCCATCCGTCCGTGCCGCACATACTCCGGGGTCTCCTCGATCCGTTCGGGGAAGACACCGAGGTGCTCGTGCATCGAAACGAAAAGGCATCGTTCGATCAGAGCGGTGCAGCGCGCGTCCTCGTCCTCCGTCAACGGAACGCGATACGGGGGTACCCGCTCGAGCTCGTCGGCGAGGTCGAAGACCTTGTAGTCGGCCCCGGGCTCCAGGTAGGAAAAGGACGTGTAGCCGTCGTACTTCTTCTTCAGACTCATCGAGGGCCCCGGTTTGGGTCAGACGTTCAGACGGTGGGCTCGTCGATGTACTCCGACTGGATCTTCACGATGTCGGATCGAGCTTCGACGAAAACATCGACCACACGAGGGTCGAACGCACCTCCCGACTCGGCCACGATCATCTCCACGACCTCGTCAGGGTCCAACGCCTCGCGGTAGGGTCGGTCCATGGTGAGCGCGTCGAAGAAGTCGACGACGCTGCAGATTCGGGCTTCGATCGGAATGGCGTCCCCGAGGAGCCCATTCGGATACCCTGACCCGTCCCAATGTTCGTGGTGGGTCATCGCGATACGCTCGCCCATCTGGATGACGGGAGACGACGAACCCGACAGGATCTGCCCACCAATCGTGGTATGGCTGTTCATGATCGCCCGCTCTTCCCGGTTCAGCGGGCCGGGCTTCAGGAGGATATTGTCCGGGATCCCGAGCTTGCCCACATCGTGCATCGGTGCGGCGTGCAGGAGCAGATCGACCATCCCCGGCTGCAGATGCATCGCCATCCCGACGACCTGAGAGAACCGGCCGATGCGCTCGATGTGCCCCGCGGTGTCGTGGTCCTTGTACTCGGCAGCGAGTGTGAGACGCCGGATCGTGTCGAGGTGCGCCCCCTGGGTCTCACGTTGGGCTCGAGTCACCTCTTCGAGAGCCTCGCGGAGGTCTCGCGTGCGCAACGCGACCGTGTCCTCCAGGTGCTGCTTGCTCCGCTTCAGCTGATCCTGAGCGGTCTTGAGTTCCAGAAGCCACTTCAGCCGGAGCCGAAGCTCCGTGTGGTCGACCGGCTTGTTGATGAAATCGTTGATCCCGGCCTCGTACGCACGAAGACGATCTTCACGCGCCTCCAGGCTCGTGACCATGACGATGGGCAGCTCCTCGGAAGTCCGGCTGCTGCGAATCCGCCGCGCAACTTCGAAGCCGTCCATATTCGGCATGTGCGCGTCAGTGAGGACCAGATCGACCCCCAGGCTGACCTTGGCGATCGCCTCGATCCCGTCGGCAGCGATCTCGACATCGTAACCGAACCCGCGCACGAACTCGGCGTGCAGGGTCCGGATCATCTCATCGTCGTCGGCGATGAGGATCTTGTATTCGTGTTCGGGCATCCTGATCCGGCGCTGATTCGGTCGCGTGGCGCACAGGCCTCGATCCAGCGAGGTCTCGCCAACCTATGCCCATGCCTCGGGGACCGCCAAACCATTCTACCCGCCCGTGCCCGGCTTGCCGGGCCGCCGTCCATGCTGCCTCTTGCCGCGTGTCCATGATTCGGTCCGTCTCCACCCACTCGGCGCCTCACATGTCCCCGGTTCACACGTCTCCTCGTCTCCCCGCCCGTCCCGCCGCGCGGACGATCACACTCTTCGCGACCTCCCTCGCCCTGCTGTGGAGCCCGTCGTCGGGTGTCGCCCAGTCGAGCGACCAGCGTCAGGACGCGATCGCGAACTTCGACCTCGCCGCACGCTGGGCTCCGTACAAGATGCGCGAGATGGTTCACAGCACGACCGTCGCGCCACGATGGATCGAGGGCAGCGAGAAGTTCTGGTACGAGTGGGAGAATGCCGACGGAACCTTCTTCTACATCGTCGATCCGGAGCAGGGCTCGAAAAACCAGCTCTTCGACAACGACGTGATGGCCGCCGAGCTCACACGCATCACGCGAGATCCGTGGGACGGTCAGCACCTGCCGATCACGAATATCCGCTTCATCGACGAGGACACGTTCCAGTTCGATGTCGAGTCTTCGCAGGACGAGGAGGCTGAGGACGAGACGGAGGAAGACGAGGAACAGCAGGAAGAGGAGGGGCGTGATCGTGCACGGACGCAGAAGCGTGTGCACCACTTCGAGTTCACCGTCTCTTCACAGGCACTGCGCGAGCTCGAGGAGTATGAGGAGCCGGATGACCACCCCGCGTGGGCCAGTGTGTCGCCCGACGGTCAGACGGTCGTCTTCGTGAGGAACTACAACCTCTTCATGATGTCGGGCTCCGACTACGCGCAGGTCCTGGACGCTCGCCGCGGCAAGGACGGAGACGAAGCCGAAGAGGCCGAGAACGAGGTCGATGTCGAGGAAATTCAGCTCACGACGGACGGCGAGGAATACTACAGCTACGCCGCAAACGGGACGGGGCGTGGCGAGACCAACGTCTCGCGCGAGGAAGACAGGGACGACCGCAAGCGTGCGAGCCTGACGTGGTCACAGGATTCACGCCGTTTCGCTCTCGTGCGCACGGACTACCGGGAGGTGGGCAAGCTCTGGGTCGTCCACACAACAGGGAATGAGCGACCGGAACTCGAGACGTACGCATATGAGATGCCCGGCGAGGAGCACGTCGATCAGCACGAACTCGTGATCTACGACCTGGAGAACCGGAGCCAGGTCACGGTCTCGGACGAAACAGAGACGGACCCCGACCTGAGCATCGTCAACGCCGACCAGTTCTTCTATCAGGACTCCGACCAACCACGTACGCAGCAGTGGGTCTCGGACAACTCGGACGAGCTCTACTACCTCCGCATTTCGCGGGATCGGCATCGCGCGTCGCTCAGCGTAGCCAACACCACGACCGGTGAATTCCGGGACCTCTTCGTGGACAGCCTGAACACGTACATGGAGACGCGGCAGCCGCACCGCCTCGCGGACGGCAGCTGGCTCTGGTGGTCGGAGCAGGACGGCTGGGCTCACATCTACCGGTACGCCGCGGACGGCAGCCTGCGGAACCGCGTCACCTCGGGGCCCTGGCATGTAGACGGCATCGTCGGCGTCGATGAACAGCGCGGTTACGTATTCCTGACAGGCCAGGGGCGGGAGGCAGGCGAGGACCCGTACTACCAGCACCTGTATCGCGTGAACCTGGACGGCTCGGGGCTCACGTTGCTGAACCCCGGCGACTACGATCACCGATTCGCGATGGGCGAGTCACGCCGCTTCTTCGTCGACAGCTATGCCCGGGTGAACACGACCCCGGCATCGGCCCTCTTCAACGCGCAAGGCACAAGGATTCTCGATCTCGAGGTCGCCGACTTCTCGGCACTTGAGGGTGCCGGGTACGCGTTCCCTGAACCGTTCGTGGCGGAGGCGGCCGACGGTGTCACCGACATCTACGGCGTCATGTACAAGCCGTACGATTTCGATCCGGAGAAGAGTTACCCGATCGTAGCCTACGTGTACCCCGGCCCGCAGACGGAGTCGGTCTCGAAGTTCTGGTCAACCAATCCGTATGAGCAGGGGCTCGCCCAGTTCGGTGTCATCGTCGTCACCCTGGGCAACCGTGGAGGAAATCCAGACCGCTCCAAGTGGTACCACAACTACGGGTACGGTGACCTGCGTGACTACGGCCTCGCGGACAAGAAGGCCGTCATCGAGCAGCTGGGCGATCGGCACGACTTCATCGACCTCGATCGCGTCGGCATCTACGGGCACTCGGGCGGCGGCTTCATGTCGACCGCGGCCATGCTCGTCTACCCCGATTTCTTCAAGGTCGCCGTCTCGTCGTCGGGTAATCACAACAACGACGTCTACAATCGCTGGTGGTCCGAGACGCACCACGGGGTGGATGAGGTGGTCGACGACGACGGGAACGTCTCCTTCGAGTACGACATCGAGAAGAACTCGGACCTCGCCGCCAATCTCAAAGGGCATCTGCTACTCACCACGGGCAACATCGACAACAACGTCCATCACGCGGGAACTCACCGGATGGCCGAAGCGCTGATCCGGGCCAACAAGCGGTTCGACTACTTCGTCTTCCCTGGTCAGCGTCACGGCTACGGCGACATGGGTGACTACTGGTTCTGGCTGCGTGCGGAGTACTTCGTCGAGCACCTGCTCGGAGCTCGGGCCGACATGGCGGACATCATCCCCCTGCAGGTGGAACGACCGAAGACCAGATAGCCAAGATGACGCTCCGACCAACGGCGCTCCTCGCCATACTGTGGCTCGCATCCACAGCTGTGCCGGCGTCCGCGCGGCAGTTCCCGTCGGACATGGAAATCATCGAGTCGTTCGACATCGCCATGGAGGTCGAGGCCGGCGGTTCGATGCTCGTCACGGAACGGATCACCGTGCGCGCCCGCGGAAACCAGATCAAGCGGGGGATCTTCAGGGACTTCCCCACGACGTTCCCCCGCCGCTTCAACATCGGCCGGATCGAAGCGCCCTTCGAGGTCGTCTCGGTCACGCGAGGCGGTGTGCCCGAGACCTTTCGAGTCGAAGGCATCGGAGAAGGCTTCGGCCGCGGCGGTGTCCGGATCCGAATCGGTCGGCGGGACGTGATACTCGAGCCAGGCACGTACGTATACGAGATCACGTACTGGACAGATCGATGGGTCCGATTCGGGCGTGAGGAAGACCAGATCTACTGGAACGTCACCGGAAATGGCTGGTCCTTCCCGATCGAGACCGCTAGCGCCACGGTGCGCGTCGAAGGCCTGACGACGACACCCACGCTGGAATCCTGGACGGGCCCCGAAGGATCGACCGGGATGCAGGCCAGCGGTTCATGGGACGCCTCGACCGGGACGGCCCACTTCGAGACGACCGAAGCCCTCTGGCCCGGCGACGGGCTCACGGTCCGCCTGACCTTTCCCGCCGGTCAGCTTCCCGGCCCCTCGGAAGAGACCATGGCCGAGTGGTTCCGGATGGACTTCGGCGGATACGTCGACGCCGGATACCTCATCCTGCTCGTGATCGCGGTCTACCTGCTGATGTGGCGCCAGGTCGGCATCGACCCGGCTCCGGGGCCGACACGCCTCCGGACGGAACCCCCCGAAGGCTACTCACCCGCCGAGCTGGGTTACATCCAGGACCGCGGGTACGAGCAGGAGCATCTCTCCGCGGCTCTCGTGAATCTGGCACTCAAGGGGGCCATACGGATTACGAACGACGGGTCGGACTGGACTCTGCACAAGCTCGTGAGCAAGCCCGAGGGGCTGGCCCCAGAGGAGCAGGATCTGTTCAGTCGACTCCTGGGACCTCGAAAGAAGATCGACCTGGAACGGCGTCGACATGCCATCCTGAGCGCCGCGATCAAGAGTTTTCGGCTATCACTTCGCCGGCGCCTCGAGCGGATCTACTTCGAGAACAACAGGAACTGGTTCTACGCCGGTGTGGCGGTCAGCGTCGTCGGCTTTGGCGTACTGGTCATGCGCTGGAGCTACGCGATCAATCCTGCGGCCATCTTTCTCGCGCTGTGGCTCACGCTCTGGACGATGGGTACAGGCACGCTCGTGGCTCGAATCCTCCAGACCGTGGTCCAGGCAAAACGCGGCCGATCCCCGGTCCTGTACGGTGGAGCCGGCGCACTCGCGCTCTTCGCCGCGCCCTTCGTCTTCGGCGAGGCGCTCGGGCTGGCGTTCCTGCTGTCGATGGTGCCCACCCACCTGGTTGTAGCCGCGGTGGCCCTCGGTGTGATCAACGTCCTGTTCTATCACCTGCTGGAGCGTCCGACCTTGAAAGGTCGTGGCGTACTCAACGAGCTCGACGGCTTTCGTTCGTGGCTCGAGGGTGAGGACGGGGGCCCCGCCGGCGAAGACCGATCGGTGGCGGTGTTCGAGCGGCACCTGCCGTATGCCATCGCCCTCGGGCTGGACGATCGCTGGACGGAAGCCTTCTCCGATGTCCTCGAGCCTCTCATGGCGAAGCCCCGGGGCCAGGAGCCATTCCCGTGGTACGACCACGATGGACTCCACGATCGTTCGTTCAGTCCCCGGTCGTTCTCCAGCTCCCTGAGTTCTTCCCTGGCCAGCACACTCAGTACGAACTCGTCCCCGCCACCCAGTTCGGGCGGTGGGAGCAGCAGCGGTGGCGGCTTCTCCAGTGGAGGAGGCGGAGGAGGCTTCTCGGGCGGTGGCGGTGGCGGTGGTGGGGGCGGCGGCTGGTAGCCACCCGATGAGGACCCGTCGCTACGCCGGGGGCGGGTCTCGCCGGATCTCTCCCCGAAGGAGCGCGTCACGGCGCTCCCGGATTCGAGTGCGGATACGCGTCGACACGAAGATGCCGGACACGACCATGTAGGCGGACCCCATGCCGAGCATCAACGCGATCAGGAGCCCGCCAAGCCAGACCGTAACGCCAACGGCCGCGACGAAGCCGGGTCTAGGACCGCCCACGCTTCGCCTCGATCGCGCGAGTCAGGACCTCGGCAAGCTGATCACCCGTGAACGGCTTCCGGATCACGAGCTCGCTCCCCACGAGCCCACCGGACTGGATGGGATCGACCTCGGCGAAGCCCGTCGTGTATACGACAGCAAGATCCGGCCGCGCAGCAATCAGTCGCTGGGCAACCCGGGCACCCCACCCGTCCGGGAGATTGATATCCATCAGGACCACCTCGATATCGCCCTCGTACCGTTCGATCACCTCGGCCGCCTCCTCGGCAGAGGATGCACCGATCATGTCGAATCCGCGCTTCCGCAGGAGACGTCTCGCGATCTGGCGGATCGCCTCCTCGTCATCGACAAAGAAAACGACTGGCTTTCGCTTGAGTTCTTCGGCCTGCTCGTCTGACACGTGGTTCGTCGGGGGCGGCGGGGAGGGCGTGGCTCTCACACGGTTACCGGCAAACTATCGACTGTGGCCTGCGGCCTCCAAGGGTTTCACCGTGTTGATGCGTCGTCGCCTCGCGTAAGATTGTCCGTATGGTGACCTCTACCCTCCGAACGTGCGCCGTCGTCGCGCTCGCGATCCTCGTGATTGCGCCCCCCGGGTCGGCGGGCCAGGACGTGGAACCGGGGAGCGAGCTGCGCGTGTGGCTCGTGACGGCCGGGCCGGGGGATGCGGTCTGGGAGCGCTACGGGCACAACGCCCTGCGTGTGCTCGATACCAGGACCGGGTACGACGTCTCGTTCAACTGGGGCATCTTCAGCTTCGGTGAGCCCGTGCAATTCATTGTCCGGTTCCTCCAGGGCCGGATGCTGTACATGATGGCCCCGTTCGACACTCAGGCGATGTTCGCGTCCTACGCCGGAGACAACCGTGAGGTGATCCAGCAGGAACTCGACCTCACGCCGGCGGAGAAGCTCGAGCTCCTCGCCCTCGGTCAGATCAACGCACAGCCCGAGAACCGGGAATACTTCTACCAGTACTTCCTCGACAATTGCTCGACCCGGGTGCGGGACCTCCTCGACCTCGTGCTGGGCGGCCAGCTTCACGCGGCGTTCGGATCGGAGCAGACGGGTACCAGCTACCGCTGGCACACCCGGCGGCTCACCCAGGTCGACCCGTTCATCTATGCAGGCATGGACGCGCTGCTGGGGACCCCGACCGACGCGGAACTCACGGTGTGGGAGGAGATGTTCCTGCCGCTGACCTTGAGAGACGCGGTTCGCGACTTCGACGTGCGGCGCGGCGACGGGTCCGTGCGGCCGCTCGTGCTGGCGGAAGAGGTCACCGTTCCTGCGACCCGAACCGCAGAGGAGACCGCACCACCGGCGTGGCTCCTCCGATTTCTCCTTGCCGGCTTGGTCACGGGAGTCGTGTTCGCCTCGCTGTCGCTCGCCCAGGTCCGGGAGTCCACGTTCCGCCGGCGCTTCGTCCTGAGCGTGGCGGCGGCGTGGTCCACACTCTTCGGAGTATTGGGGCTCATCCTGGTGGGACTCCTCTTCACGGATCACACCTTCTCTACGTGGAACGAGAACCTCTTCCTCGCCAATCCGCTTCTTCTGATCGTCGGCGTCGCGCTTCCGCTTTCCGGTGTTCGACCAGCCTGGGAGGCGCGTGCGCGTCGGGTCGCAGGATTCTGTGCCGGGATCGCTATGCTCGGCCTGATCTGGCAGGTCGTGCCCGCCTCTGCCCATCAGAACGCAATATTCTTCGCGCTTCTGCTGCCGGCGCACGTTGGGCTGGCGTGGGGATTGTATGCGCTCGGACGGGCCGGATCGGAAGGCCGACCGGGACCCCAGGGGTAACGATCAGGCACGCCGACCCGCGCCGGCGTGCGCGCTGAGGCGGGGCACATCAGCGAAAATTGGCCGGGCGCTCGCATGTCGTTTGCGGGCGTGGGGTTGCAGCAAATCGATCGTGTCCGACGCTGACGGGTACCGGTCGGCGGAGGGCCACGAGAACGTAGCTGTTGTGTCTCGGGGATCCGACCGCAATTCTGCGGTGGAAATCCTTAGGATGCGCGCGAAGGAAAGGTATGTCGCCGAGCAACGACGAACTGATCGCCCAGGCGAAGACGGAGGAGGCGCCCCTTCTTCCCCTGCTGCACAGATTCCACGAGCGGGATGGATACCTGAGCGAGGACGCGCTCCGGGCCGTCTCGAAGGGTCTGAGGATCCCCATCGCGGATCTTTTCGGCACGATCACCTTCTACCATCACTTCGCCCGCCACGAGGGTGGGTTCGAAGCGCCCCGCGTGTGCACCGGACCGATCTGCTGCCTGAAGGGGGCCCACGAGCTGGTCGACGGACTCGAGGGCGCGACCAGTATGCCCTGCAGTGGGCGCTGCGATGAGCCGATCCCCGTCATTCGCGGCGGTCAGACCCTGGTCGGGACGTCGCCCGACGCTCTCGAGATGAGGGACACGCCGGTGCCGCCGGAGTCGGCAGGCGCCTACGAGGAGTGCGTCTTCGCCCACATTCGTGAACCCGATCGAAAGACCCTGGGCGGCTACCGCCGGACCGGTGGTTATGCGGCACTCGAGAAGGCCGTGACCTCGATGACGCCCGACGAGCTCCTCTCGGTCGTGGACGAGAGCGGCTTGGCCGGGCGGGGCGGGGCCGGATTCCCCACCGGACGGAAATGGCGGGCCGTCGCTGAAGCGGACGGGGGGCCGAAAACCGTCGTGTGTAACGCCGACGAGGGCGAACCGGGCTGCTTCAAGGACCGTGCCCTGATGGACCACGATCCGCACGCGGTGCTTGAGGGGATGGCCCTCGCCTGCTTCGCCACCGGGTCGCCTCGAGCATTCCTGTACCTCCGGTACGAATATCCCGAGACCGAACACCTGCTGGCTGGAGCGATCGCCGAGGCGGAAGCGGCCGGCATTCTGGGTGACGACGTCTTCGGAACGGGGACGGAGATCCGGATCTACCTTCGGCGCGGCGCAGGTGCATACATCTGCGGTGAGGAGACGTCGCTCCTCAACTCCCTCGAAGGCGGTCATCCGTTCCCTCGGAACCGTCCCCCCTACCCCGTCACCCACGGCTATGAGGGTACGCCCACGGCGGTGAACAACGTGGAGACTCTCGCGTCGGTGCCTCCGATCGTGGTGCACGGCGCGGCCTGGTACCGGGGACTCGGCCTGGAAGAGCACGCCGGAACGAAGGTGATCTCTCTATCGGGCGACGTCGAGCGGCCCGGAAACTACGAGGTGCCGATCGGTCTTCCTCTCTCCACCCTGATCCACGAGTGGGCCGGTGGCGTCCCCGGCGGGCGCTCCGTTCAGGCCGTCACCATGGCAGGTCTGTCCGGCGGCTTTCTGGCCGGCGACGACCTCGACGTCACGCTGGATGAACCCTCGATCCGATCCAGGGGCTCCTTCCTCGGAGCGGGTGGCATCATGGTCTTCGACGACACTCGTGACATGATCCAGGTCTCGCACATGGCGATGGAGTTCTTCGCCGAGGAGTCGTGCGGGAAATGCTTCCCCTGCCGCATCGGGACCCAGCGGCTCACGGAGCGATTAGCCGGAAACGCGGGGCCGGGCGACCTCGCGGCGTGGCTCGACGAGGTGCACGACCTGAACAAGACGATGAAGGAGACATCCGCGTGTGGGCTGGGGCAAGCAGCCCCGCTGATCACGGAAAGCCTCCTCAGGTACTTCCCGGACGCCGTGCAGTCGCACGTCACCGGTGACTGAAACAGAGAACGGAAAAACACGATATGAGTGAGATGACTGGACGCACGATCGTTCTCGACGGCGAAGAAGTCCCGTTCGAGAGGGGTGAGACGATCTTCGAGGTCGCGGAGCGCCACAGGAAAGAGATCCCCACCCTGTGCTACGACGACCGCCTCGAGGCCTTCGGTGCCTGCCGACTGTGTGTGGTCGAGCTCGAAGGTGCCCGGAACCCCGTAGCCTCGTGCACCACCAAAGCCGAGCCGGGCATGCGGGTCACGACGAAGAGCGGGTCTCTGGAGATGCACCGGCGTGTGCTGCTCGAGATGGTCACCTCCGAGAACCGTGATGTCGATGTCGATGAGCTCTCGGGGTACGCCTCGCAGGAGATGAAGACCCTGGTCGACCGGTACGACGCACGCACCGGCCGATTCTCGGGCAAGACGTCCGGTACGTCGCGGCCCGATGACCCCAATCCGTTCATTCTTCGCGATTACGAGAACTGCATCTCGTGTTATCGCTGCGTCCGGGTCTGCGCCGAGCAGGAAGGCGACTATGCCATCACGGTGATGAACCGCGGCTTCGACACGCAGATCACGACGGAGTTCGGCGGCCTGCTCAAGGACTCGTCGTGCACCTTCTGCGGCCAGTGCGTGCAGACGTGCCCGACCGGCGCACTCGGTGACCTGAAGGCGCTTCGCTTCGCGGAGGTCGAAGAGCCGGTCGAGAAGACCCGGTCAGTCTGTCCGTACTGTGGGGTCGGATGCGCGGTCGACATCATGACCAAAGGGGATCAGGTCGTCGGCATCCAGCCTGCGATGGACGGCCCTGCGAACGAAGGCGCACTGTGCGTGAAGGGCCAGTTCGCCTTCGACTTCGTGCACCACCCGGACCGCCTGAAGACTCCGTTCGTACGGGATGACCATGGGAAGCTCGTCCCTGCGACGTGGGACGAGGCACTCGACAAGGCGGCGGCGGGCCTGCTCGAAGCCGTCAACGAGCATGGTCGTCACAGCCTCTATGCGGTCGCGTCCGGACGCGCCCCGAACGAGGCTGGCTTCACGTTGCAGAAGCTGGTCCGGGCCGGGTTGGGGACCAGTTACATCGACAATTGCAGCCGTGCCTGACACGCTCCCACAGTCGCCGGTCTGGCGGCAACGATTGGGCGGGGCGCCATGTCGAACCCGCTCCGGGACATGGAAAAGCCCGATGTGATTTTCTGCATCGGGACCAACATGACGGAATGCCACCCCGTAGCGGCGACGCGCCTGAAGAAGGCGATCGCGAACGGGGCGAAGATGATCGTCGCAGACCCCCGGGTGATCGGCCTCGTGGAATACGCCGATATGCACCTGCCGCTGCGGGTCGGGTCGGACGCAGCACTTCTCCTCGGAATGGCGCACGTCATTGCGCGGGAGGGGCTCGTCGATGAAGGCTTCGTCGCCGAACGCACGACAGAAGCCGAGGCCTTCCTCGAGCACGTGCGTGAGTTCACACCCGAGTGGGCCTCCACGATCTGCGGGGTAGATCCGGAGCTGATCGAAGAGGCTGCCCTCCTCTACGCACGAGCGGAACGAGGCGCGATTTACTACACACTCGGCATCACTGAGCACATCTGCGGCGTCGACAACGTTCAGAGCCTCTGCAATCTGGCTCTGATGACGGGCAACCTCGGGCGCGAGGGCACCGGCATCAATCCGATGCGCGGTCAGAACAACATTCAGGGTGCAGGTGACGTCGGAGCGATCCCGAACAACTACCCGGGCTTCCAGCCGGTCACCGATCCGGCAAACCAGGCGAAGTTCCAGAGGGCGTGGGGACGGGAGATCGACCTCGATAAGGGCATCACCAAGGTGCGAGCGCTCGAACTCGCCGGTGACCAGATCAGGGCCATGATCATCGACGGCGAAAACACCGTCGTGACGGACCCCGACCGTGAACACTGCGAGCACGCCCTCAAGTCGCTCGACTTCCTCGTGGTCTGCGACCTCTTCATGACGGAGACGGCCGAGTTCGCGGACGTTGTGTTCCCGGCAACGGGATTCGCCGAAACCGATGGCACCCAGACGAACACGGAACGACGGGTACAGCGGCTCCGCCGCGCCGTCCCCGCGCCAGGTGACGCGAAGCCGGACTGGTGGATCATCTCGCAGCTCGCGAAGCGCATGGGCTTTCAGGGCTTCGACTACACCAGCGCGAAGGACGTCTTCAACGAGCTTTGCTCGCTGTCGACGACCTACGCCGGGCTGGACTGGGATCGGGTGGAGTACGGCGAGTACCAATGGCCCGTGCCCGAAGAAGGGCACCCCGGAACGCCGCGCCTGCACGAAGACGGCTTCGTGAACGGACGAGGCATCTTCAAGTTGATCCGGTACCGTGACCCGGCCGAGACCGTCGACGACGACTACCCGGTCTGGCTAACGACCGGACGTCGACTCGAGTCGTACCACTCACGAACGCAGACGGGTCGGTCCTCCGGGATCGACTACCTGCTCTCGGAAGAAGTCCTGGAGGCTCATCCCGATGATGTAGCGGCGTGGGGTGTGGACGACGGCAGCTTCGTCGAAATGGCGAGTCGGCGCGGCTCGGTGACAATCAAGGTGAAGGCCACGGAGCGTTCGCCCCGCGGGACGGTCTTCAGCTCATTCTCGTTCAACGACGTACCGGTCAATATTCTGACCGGGGCAGGCTACGATCCGGTCACCGACACGGCCGAACTGAAGGTCTGCCCGGTCAGGATCCGGCCGTCTCCGACGCGGGGGAGTGAGGCGGCGGACTGATCAGTCCGTCCGCCCGCTCCAGCTTCCGCGCGACTCCGATCGCAAGGTTGCGGTAGACCGTCACACCGATGTCGGGGCGACGCCGAACGAGCTCGTCGAGGCTGTCCACATCGATGACGCCGTACTCGACGTCCGACTCGGTGATCGCGGTCGCCGCGTGACGTCTGCCCAGCAGCGCGGCAACTTCACCGAGCGCCTCTCCGGGACCGACCTCTCCGAGCACGTCACCTCCTGCCTCGACACGGACCCGTCCGCTCGACACGATCACGAACTCGTCCGCTGGATCCCCCTCCCGGAAGATCACGCTTCCCTCTTCGCGGCGCGTGACTGCGAAGCCCCCGAGAAGGCGCGACGTCTGTTCGTCGGTCAGCTCCGCACACAGATGCAGCCGGCTCAGAGCCTGGGCCAGCCGCGGCCTGAGTTCCAGCTCCGCGAAGCGATCGAGCACGTGCCGACCGATGGACAGCGTCGGCTCCGGTGCTTCGAACGGGAGGTCGAGGAGTGGCCCGAACACGCGATACATCTTCACGATGTCGACACGTTCCACGTCATCGAACGCCATCGCCGGCACGTATGCGGCAGGCAGATAGCCCATGGTGAGCAAGGTGCGCTGCATCCTCGTGGCGTCTGCGTTTACGTCGACTTCGGCACACACAACGCCCTCCTGACGACAGCGATCTCCCAGCGCGTTCAGCAGGAAGGGGATCACCTCCTGGTCCGTGCCGATGATCTCGAAGATCCGGACATGCTGCTCGACCCTGTCCCAGCTGTACCCGAGTGCTCCCACGATCCGTCCCGAAACGCGCGCGACCAGGTAATGCGAATCAGACGCCGCTAGCCGGAAGAGACCGTAGTGAAGCCGCTGTGGACCGAAGACCTCGCGATGACGCAGGCGGCCGCGTTCGATCCGAAGCAGGTCGAGGTAGCCAGACGCGGTCAGTTCCTCGAGTTCGAATCCGCGCTCACTCGAGAGCGGGTACGGCGCCGCGCCGTCGTCGACCACGACGTCCGGGGCAATCCCGAGCGCCTCGAGAGCCGCCGTCGCGAGCACCTCGGCCTCCGGGATGATTCGTGGCCGATTTCGCCGAATCTTCAGCGCGTCGCCGAAGTAACGCACGAGCAGAGCCGTATGCTCACGGGTCGTACCGAAGACCAGCTTCTGTGGCAGAAATCCCACGGGAACGAAGCCGTGCGCCTGGGAGATCCTTGGCGAGTAGGGCGTGCCGACCCTCACCTCGACGAACCCGACCTGAAGTCGCTGACCGACGCGAGCCAGCCGTTCTTCCATCAGGCTGCGCCCGATCCCGCGCCCTCTCCAGTCGGGGTGGACGACCAGTCGACCGAACTCCCCGACCAGGTCCGAGTGCGCGCCCATCTCGAACAGGACGCCGGCCGTGCCGACGACGGTTCGGGTCTCCTCGTCCTCAGCCACCAGGACCATGGATGCGTCGTCGTAGATCATCCGACGGACCTCGTGGAGATCGTAGATCGCCGGATGTACGTATCCGTCGCCGTAGGCACCTCGAAACAGATCTACGATCGCGGCTGCATCGCGGTCTTCGGCGTCTCGAAACAGGATGTCATCAAGACCGGACCCGACCATGTGCCCTCCGGCTCGAGTGTCACGGACCCGTCACCCCCAAAGTTGTCACTGCGGGGTGACCACTTCTGTCCGGCTTCTCCCCCGCAAGTGCGTAGGGCCGGCTTGAGAGCGACCGGCCTCGGTGGTATTCCTTGGCGATGGCAAGACTGGCCGACGAAAACGAGGAAGAGATCTCTCTCTTCCCCATGTTCAACATTCTCGCGTGCACGCTCGGCGTCATGGTGTTCATCCTCGCCACGGTGGCGACGGTATCGCTGGGTGCCGACAAGGCCGTCGAGATCGTCGCGAACGTAGATCCCGGTGAAGAGGATCCACGCATCCCCATCTGGCTCGAATGGGACGGGCGGGACCTCACGCTCCTCCCTTCGGGCGAGCAGGCGACGTTCGGGGAAGCGCTCGACGAGATCTCGACCTGGGAAGCGACCTGGGCATACATGTCGGGCGCGCTGAGTGGAACGCGCCTCGGCGCGCGCATCGCCGATGTCGGGCTGGATACGGAGAACCAGTACATCGTGCTGCTCGTGCGGCCGGAAGGGTTCGACGAACTCCCCGAGGTGCGGGGGTATTTCGAGTTCCTCGGTATCGACGTCGGATACGAGCCGATCGACCCCACGTGGCAGCGACTGGGGGTGCGGTAAGTGTACCGGAGACCACGCTCGTCGGACGGGGCTTCGATCCTCAACCTCGACTCCCTGATGGATATCCTGTCCTGTCTGGTCGGGGTGATGCTGTTTCTCGTGATCTACACAGTGCTCGAGCTGGGCTCGACTTCGTTCGAGGTCTCCGTGCCGACGCCCCGCGATCGGCCAGTCGACAGTCGGCGCGTGCTCATCGTCGCGAACAACGGGACGGTACGGGGTCTCGACAGCACCCAGCCGGTGAGTGACCTGGTCGCGGGTCTCAGGACCGTCGCGATCGACGACATGGACCAGCTACTACGGGAAGCCAATCTGAGTCCGCCGACTGATCAACACTTCCAGTATCTCCTGGACTTCGATCGCGAAGTGGCGGCAGTCGACCCCAACGTCCGCGAATTCGACGTGGAAGTTCGTGAGATCCCCGGTGAAATGGGCGACTCCATCCATCACCTGGAGACGGGCTCATTCGAGGAACTACTCCGCACGCTGGATCCGAACTTCGTCTGGCTGGAGTTCGCGGTCGACGTCGAAAGCCTCGATATCTTCCGGCGCGCACGCGACCTGGCAGAGGCGCGTGGTTTTGCTACACGCTGGGGCCCGCTCGACATCGAATTCCCGGTCCGGTTCGATCTCGGTGGCGAGAGCCAGGGGCCCGCACCGCGTGGTATCTTGTCCAAGCCTCAACGATGAGCTCGTCGGCGTTCGACGGGCTCGATGACTGTGAGTGGAGTTCCTGATGGCGAAGGTTCAATGTCCGAAATGCGGCACGGCCACCGAATTCCCCGCCGATGCCTGCGAATCCTGCGAGACGTCTCTCGAGGGTCTGGTAGGAGCGCCTGACAACGCCTCCGAGGACGAACTGGCCGCTGCTGCACGGGCATCCGCCGACGCTGCGGCTGTCGCGGCCGCCGGAGCCGCGGCTCAGGTCGGTGGATTGAGCGGAGGAGGCGCGAGAGAGAAGCGGGCACGTCGCTCCAATTCGGCGCTCGAAGCACTGCTTCCCGTCGCCACGGCGCTCCTGTTGTCTTTGGCCCTGCAGTTCGCGATCGCGAACGTCGTGGGGGCCGACACGTACATTTACCGTCTTTTCCGACCCCCGGGTGGTTGGGTGATGTCACTCGTGCCGGGTCTGATCGTCTTCGTGCTCGTGTGGACCCTCACGGATCTCGCCCTGAAGCATCGCCAGGGCGGCGCCAACGAGGCGGATCTGGACCGGAGAGAGGTTCGCGAACTGCCGAGGCTGGTGTCCCAGGAGCCGATCGGAGTGCTACAGCGACGACTGCTCGGGCTGGCGGGTCGCGAGCGGCCGGTGGCACGACGGCTTCTCTGGTTGCTGCATTACCTGGAGTCGAATGCGGATCCGCAGCGCACGCATGAACTGCTGCGCCACCAGTCGGACCTCGACGCGGACACGGCGGCCGCAGGCTA
>Ga0181594_10000625_pt1 | contig 32686 bp, 29 predicted proteins | sample 071ome_18_FD_145603 | JGI IMG/M metagenome (GOLD analysis project Ga0181594, IMG submission 145603) | Coastal salt marsh microbial communities from the Groves Creek Marsh, Skidaway Island, Georgia - 071413BT metaG (spades assembly) | ecosystem: Environmental > Aquatic > Marine > Intertidal zone... | reverse complement strand
CGTAGAAAAAGACGATGGCCATGCCTGAGTAGAGGCCGGTGGCGTAGTCCACGTCGAGAAAGCGTGAGAAGGCCACGCCGATCCCTTTCATTTGACCAATCACGTAGGTCAGTGACGCAACAATCAGACAAATCACCGCCACGATACGTGCGGTGCTCGAATAAAAGCGATCACCGATAAAGTCAGGCACGGTAAATTTACCAAATTTACGCAAGTAAGGCGCCAGACACAGAGCTAACAGCACGTAGCCGCCGGTCCAGCCCATCAGAAAGATCGAAGCATCATAGCCTTTAAAGGCAATCAGGCCCGCCATCGAAATAAACGAGGCGGCTGACATCCAGTCGGCGGCGGTCGCCATACCGTTAGCCACCGGGTGTACGCCGCGCCCCGCGGCATAATATTCACCAGTGGTGCCCGCACGGGCCCAGATAGCGATGCCGATGTAGAGGCTGAACGTCAGTCCCACAACAATGTAGGTTAAAGTTTGCAGATCCATAGTGCGCTCCTCGATTATTCGTCGTCGTCAACGCCGAACTCGCGGTCGAGTTCACGCATTTTCTTGGCGTAAATAAATACGATGGCGAGGAACACATAAATGGATCCTTGTTGTGCAAACCAGAATCCCAGTCCCACACCGCCGACAGGAATGGCGTCCAATACAGGTCGCAACAGAATGCCAAACCCATAAGAAACCACCGCCCAGATCACCAGCAGAACGAACATCAGATTGAGGTTCCTCCGCCAGTACGCTTTTTTATCTTCTTCAGTCCGGAAAGCCATAACCCACTCCTCGTTGTTATCATTACCCTTTCAAGCTAGCTCTGAGTGGGTGCGTTGCGCAGCTAGACCTTGGTATAAGCAGGGCGATATAAGCAAGGTGGTTGCGATCAACGCTGGGTGTTAGAGTGCTGGGTATCAGAGGGCTTGGTGTTAAAGGGCCTGGTGTTCAAGGGCTAGGAAGCCTCAACGCACTCACTTCAATTAATTCCTCAAAAAAACCTAACAACAGGAACCACACTGCATGGGTGAAATAGCCGCCGTCACATTGGCCACTCTTTTTGCGACCGTCAGTCCGATTGATATTTCGGCGATTTTTGCCGCACTGACGTCATCGCTGAGTGATCGTGAACGTCGTCGAACGGCGATCCGTGCGGTGGTGATTGCGACCATCGTCTTATTGGTGTTTGCCTTGTTGGGCGAGGCACTGTTGCGAGCCTTAGGGATTTCGCTGGCGTCATTGCGTACCGCGGGTGGCATTATTCTGCTGTTGATCGGTATTGAGATGGTGTTCGCGCGTTCGTCGGGGGCCAGTAGCACCACATTGCAGGAAGACGAGGAAGCACACGAGCGTCAGGATGTGTCGGTCTTTCCGATGGCACTGCCGCTCATTGCCGGCCCGGGCAGTATGGGGGCGGTCATGCTGATGATGGCGCACGCGCCAACGTTGGCAGAGCAGGCGACGGTGATCGCCTGTATTGGTTTGATTATGTTGCTGACGTTAGTGTGCCTGCTTGCCGCGGGCCCGATCACCCGCTTACTGGGGGTGACCGGTATGCAGGTGATTATGCGGGTGATGGGGGTCTTACTCTGCGCGCTGGCTGTGCAATTTATCTTCGACGGCGTGATTGAGAGCGGTCTGCTTGCGGCGGTCGGCAAGTAACAGCAAAGGTGGCAGCAACAGAAAATCGATCACCAGCGCCACGGCAATGGTCAATGCCAGCAACAGCCCCATGCTGCGGCTCGGGTTAAAGTGAGAAAACTCCATCACGGTAAACCCACCCACCAGAATGGCTGAGGTAATCAGCAGCGCCACGCCGACGGTGTGAAACGCATAGCGGATGGCGTCTTCCACGTTTTTCCCTAAGGTCGTGCGGGCATGATTGTACTTACTGAGAAAATGCACCGTATCGTCCACCACAATCCCTAGCGATAAACAGGCCACCACCGAGGTAGCGGTGTCAATGTGCCCCTGTAGTACGCCCCACAAGCCGTAGGCCATTAAGGCAGGAAACACGTTAGGCACCATGCTGATCAGGCCCATCTGCCAGGAGCGTAGTGCGGCAATCATCAACAACGAAATCACGATCAGTGCCAGCCCGGTGCCCTCCAGCATGGCACTTACATTACGGTGCGTCAGGTTAGCAAAGACCACATCCAGCCCGGTGGTTTCGCGCACATTCAGCGCTGGCGCATTGGCCGCGGCCCATTCACTGGAACGGTTTTCCAGGTCACGAATGGCGGCAGAGTCTGTGCGTCGCAGACTGGCACTGAGTCTGGTTGCAGAACGGTCTGGTGTCAGGGTGGTATCGAGGCCGAGTCCCATGGGCAGTGACAGCTCGTACAGCAATAAATACTGGGCGGCAGCATCGGCGCGATCCGGTACCCGATACCAGTCGGCGTCGTTGCTGTGCAGTTGCTGATTTAACCGCTTCAGGGTGTCGCTGAGGGCGGTGACATGCACCACCTCAGGTTGCTGGCGCAGCCATTGCGCGAAGTGATCCAGCTGGCGTAAAAACTCAGGGTCATTAATGCCGTCGGCGCGTTCGGCGTCGGCAACAAAATACAGGACGTGCAGCCCTTTTAGTGACTCGTCCAGACGATCGATGGTCTGGCGTACTTCGAAGCTCTCATCAAAAAACTCATGCCAACGTTCCGTAATGACGTTGCGGTTTACCAGGCTGGCACAGCCGAGCACGACAGCCATCATGCCTACCAATAGAACTTTGTGGTGTCTGATCACGGCATTGGCGAGACGGTCAGCCCACATGACCTGTCCCTGACGACCGAAGCGCGACGGGGCGGGTAGCAGCGCCAGAATCGCCGGTAAGAAGGTAATGGTCAGCGCCCAGGCGATCATGACGCCCAAGGCAATCATATTGCCCATGTCACGGTAGGGCGGCGAGTCACTGGTGTTCAGTGCCAGCACGCCGACCATGGTCGTAATGCTGGTAATAAAAACGGGAGCAAAGTTGAGACGCATGGCGTTCATCAACGCTTGCTCACGTTGTTCGCCACTGCGCAGGTAGAAGTAATAGGACACCAGAATATGAATCGTATCGGCCACGGCGATGGTCATCACTGCCGTCGGCACAAACCCCGTGGGCGGCGTCAGCTGGTAGCCCAGCCAGCCAAACAATCCCATGGTAATCAGCACCGACATGCCAATCAGTGCCGTCACCAGCATGACCCCTGATAAGGTTCGCAGTAACACCAGCATGATGATCAGCATGACCGCGAAGGAAATGATCAATAGGGAACTGATGTCCTGGGCGATGGCCTCGCCCATGGTGACGTTTGAGGTTGCCGAACCGCCCAGATCAAAACGCAGCTCGGGGTAGGCGCTGCGATAGGGAGCCAGCCACTGGCGCGCCGCTTCAACGGCTTGCTCCGAGGCGGCGGCACTGTCTGCCTTGGGTAGGTTCAGGGTCAAATTGATGCCCGTCACTCGGCCATCGGCGGAGACCAGCTTGAGCAGCATGTCAGGATCGCTGGTGGCGATGCCTTGAAGCTCAGCAAAGGGCTTATTCCTTACGGGGCCATCGCTTACGTCATCAACGACTTCACTGCTGTGCGTATAAAAATTATCGATCAACAGGTCGTCGTCGATCACATCCGTGTATTGGAAGTTAGTGAGAGAGTCGACCCGAGTGACGTAGGGCAGGCGCCAGCCCGTGTCGGTGAGGTCGGCAATGACATCGAGCGTCTGGGCGTTGAATAACGACGTTTCGCTGCTCACTAATACGAAGAGGCTGTCCTGGCGCGAGAAGCGCGTTTCCATGGCTTCAAACGCACGTAATTGTGGATTGGCATCGCTGAAATAGGCCCGGAAATCGCTGGTAAAGGTCAGGTTGAGTACCCCAAGGGCACTGATACAAACCAGCAGAGCAACGACGCAGAGAACGCGAACGGGATGATGGATAATGGCAGTCAGGAAACGCTCGCGCATGACAATCTCCGGCGTAAGGTCCTAATCGACCCCATTTAGTTAAGCCTGCTAGTTAAGCTCGTCAGTTAAGCCCTTTCAGTAAAGCTCATCGAGATAGTCAACTGTTAGCCATCTGTTAGAGAAGGAGCACCTGGCAAGGCCAAATTAATGTCATGGTAACGCCCGTGAGGTTGTCAGCAAGGTGCGACCACGACAACACCGGCGCCACGCCGCTATACTAGCGACATTCGCAGCAGGGAGTGGATCATGACCACCATGACATGGGACCGATTGTTGTCCCCGATTCGATTTGGCGAACCTCAGGGCAGTCTGGCGCTGGAAAGCGGACGCACCCCATTCCACAAAGATTATGACCGCATTATTTTCTCGTCGGCATTTCGTCGTCTGGATCGCAAAACTCAAGTGCATCCACTGTCTGAAAACGACCACGTTCATACCCGCCTGACACACAGTCTCGAAGTGGGATGTGTAGGACGTTCGCTGGGCATCCGGGTGGGACAGATGTTAGGCAGCGCCTTACCGGCGCACGTCGATCCCAGTGATATTGGCGCTATGGTGCAGGCTGCGTGTCTGGCTCATGACATTGGTAACCCGCCTTATGGGCATACTGGCGAAGACGCCATTCGCCACTTTTTTGTCGACCCGGCCAATCGCAGTTTTCTCGACAGTTTGAGTGATCTGGAAATTGCAGATTTACAGACTTACGAGGGCAATGCTCAAGGGTTCCGGATTGTCACTCAGGTGGAATATCACCGTTTTGAAGGTGGTATGCGGCTGACCTACGGCACCCTCGGCGCCTTTCTGAAATACCCCTGGACGGTGGATTACGTTGAACGTGGCGAGCGTAAAAAGTTCGGCTGCTTTGCTACGGAACTGCCGATATTGCGGGAGGTCGCTTCGACGCTTGGACTGTTACCGACTGGACCGAATGCCTGGTGTCGACACCCACTGGTGTATCTGCTCGAAGCCGCAGACGACATCTGTTACGGCTTGATTGACCTCGAGGACGGCATTGAATTAGGCCTTCTCCGGTATGAGGAAGTGGAATCCCTGATTCAGCCCTTACTTGCTGAGCATTGGGATCAGATCGCCGAGGACATTGCCAAGGCGGACAACCAGCGTCGCCGTTTGCAGATGCTTCGAGGGTTGGCGATGGAAGCCATGGTGAATGCCGTGGCCAGTGCATTCAGCCGTGAACAGTCAGCGCTGCTGGCCGGTGAACTGCGTGGCAGCATCATCGATTATTGTCCGATGCCGGTGCGAGAGCTGGTGGCTGGGGCAAAACGAATGGCGCGCGAGCGGATTTTTAATGATAGCCGCAAGCTGGCGATTGAAGTCGGCTCTTATGCCACCTTGTCTGTGCTGCTGGAGAATTTTCTCAGTGCCGTGCGTGAGTGCGTCACTACCGGGCAGGCGACTTATCGTAACCGGCGGATACTGGAATTGATGGGGCGTTCTGCACCGGGGGCCGACTGGACTCTGTACGAAGCCTACATGCGTGCTCTGGATTTTATTGCTGGCATGACGGACAACTACGCGGCCGAAATGGCACGTCAGTTCGGTGGTTATCAGCCGGATTAATTGAGCGGGTTGGGAAGACGTTAGCGGAGTACGGTGTCCGCGACGCTCATTTAGTGCCGGTTTCCGACCTTATACTGGCCCCGGGATTCTTTTCGTGGCTATCGGACGAACCTGGCGATTCCGTACTGACCGGCGGATCGAGCCACGCCATCGGGTCGTGACTGAGCGGCATGTCCGGAGACGTTGCCGAACCTCGCTGTGGTTCGCTGCTTGATACTCTCCGCTTGTGTCGTTTCACCCAGCGTTTCTCGCTTTTATTCAGGTGCTTAATCAGCATTTTGCTGAGTTTAGGCACCAGGGCCTCGGGGAAATCATGCCCCATCCCCAACACCACCCGCATTCGTGCATCCGGTATCAGTGAGGCCGTTTCTATGCCTTGGGTGACGGGAATTAACGGGTCATCTGCGCCATGAATGACCAAGGTCCTGACTTTGATTTTACGCAACAATCGCCGTCGGTCACCGGCGTGGGTAATGGCGGCTAACTGGCGTTTTACTCCATGAGGACTGGCTTGTCGTTGCCAATTGCGTTCCGCCAGTTGTTGAATTTCCTCCTCCGTCATCGGATATGCCGGGCTGCCCATGACGGCGTTTAATCTGCTGAGGTAATGACGATGGGCGCGTCGGTCATCACTGGCCGGACGTTTCGCCAACTGCAGTAGTACCTGCCATTGTCGGACTGGCAGACGAGGAATACTGGCCGACGACATAATGGACGTCAGGCTGCGTACCCGCCGACGTTTTTTGGCGGCCAGGCGCTGCGCAATCATGCCACCCATGGACGCGCCAATCAGGTGAGCGCTGGGTAATTCCAGAGCGTCCATCAAGGCCAGTACGTCCCGCGACATGTCTTTGAGGGTGTAGGGAATCGGGCTACCACGGTTCAGACGACCTGCCAGCCAAGCCCGGATTAAACTGGGATTCCCGGCGTGGTCCAGACTGCTGGAGGCGCCAGTATCACGATTATCAAAGCGAATGACCCGATAGCCAGCCAATACTAATTGTTGGCACAGAGACGTGGGCCATACATGCATCTGCGCCCCAAGCCCCATGATCAGAATCACAGGCGGAGCATCGACGGGCCCCATGGATTCATAGGCCAGCGTCAGGCCATCACGGGTGCGGATACGTGACATGGTGCTCCTTATTCCGGGTGGCTATCACAACAGGTGGCGGTTAGAATGCAACGCTCAAGCCTGCCTCAGGAATATGACACTTTTATGGAACTCGACCTTCCCCTAATTTTGATGGTCGCTACGGCGGTGACCGGTGTAGTGGTCTTTTTTGATCGCATGGTTCTGCGTAAGCAACGCGTCGCGAAGGCCGAGCAGCTGGAACGCTCAGGTGCGTCTGAGGACGAGGTACTGAGTGCGCAGCGCGAACCTTTTATCATTGAACAATCACGTTCTTTCTTCCCTGTATTAGCCTTGGTGTTCGTACTGCGCTCCTTTGTTGCTGAGCCATTTCAGATTCCCTCCGGTTCCATGGAGCCGGGCCTGATTACCGGCGACTTTATTCTGGTCAGCAAGTTTTCTTACGGTTTGCGTATGCCGGGCACCGGCACCACTCTGGTGCCCGTGACTGAGCCGGAACGCGGTGATGTCATGGTGTTCTTCCCACCCGATGACCCACGTTATTTTATTAAGCGTGTGATTGGTTTGCCGGGGGATCATATTGTCTATCGCAATCAGCGTCTGACCATTAATGGTGAAGCCGTTTCGACGGACGTGCTGGGCGGTGAGCCCGCATACAACCCAACCAAAGTGCTCGGGCGTGAAACGTTGGATTCCGCGAGCCCCGTGGTGAAGTGGATGCCAGGTATCGATCGCGCCACCGGTCAGCGTGTGCTTTGGGCCGGGCCAGAGGGGGAGTGGACCGTACCGGAAGGGCATTATTTCACCATGGGTGACAACCGGGGTAACAGCGGTGACAGCCGCATGTGGGGCTTCGTACCGGATGAAAACATTGTCGGTAAAGCCGTGGCGGTGTGGATGCACTGGGAGTCCTGGACTAGTCTTCCTTCATTCGACCGCGTAAAAATGATTGAGTGATCTGCGATGCCTGCGACTGCTGCGAAAGGAAAAACCGCCAAATCACGTCCGCCTTGCCGGGTTTGTCAGCGCAGTCGCTGGTTAATGGTCATTACGATTCTGGTCATGATGGCCGGTGTCGTCGTGATGAATCAGGGGCCAGTCCTCGGATAATTGGCGTAATTTGTTAAAAAAGTGGTCTCGAGGGCTGGCTTTTTTCTAACGGATGCCTAGAATTCGCCCATCTTTTCGTCAGCCAGGTTGGCATTATGAATCTGACGCGACAACTCAAAGGCAAGACCCTCAATCTGGCAGACCGACTGGTCCCCGCCAAGCCTGTCGAGCGCAGCCGTGAAGAGCAAACGTTACTCAATCGTGAATCGCGCCGGATGCATCTCTACTACAGCCGTAACTGCCCAGCCTCTATCCTGGTGAAACGCTATTTCGAGAAAGCGGGTCTGCATCCCGTCAGTAAAGAAGTTGAACGTGTCGATGCCTATCGCAACGAGCTGGTGAATGGGGGAGGCGAATCCCGCGTGCCTTGTCTGCGAGTACGTCACGGTGAGCAGGACAGCTGGATTTACAGTCCAGAAGCCATCCTCAATTATCTTGAAGATAAAATCAGCGCGATGGGATGTTGTCCCGTTCCTGCCAAAGAAGCGCTGCGTTTTTGACACTTTGTAGCGCGCCTGTACGGACTCTGTAGGGAGTTGTTACCAAGGCCTTCTCTCGTTCGGCCAATCCACTATGCTTCGGGCAGATTTCCATTCGGGCCTGCCGATGCCATTCCTAGTTTTTGCTTTTCTTATCAGCTTGTCTGTGTGCAGTCAGGCGCTGGTGCCTGCGGCTGTGTCAACGGCTACGCTGCGTCTGGATGATGGTTCTGAACATCAAGTGCAGTTACTGGGTTCACGCTCTAATCCTTACGCTCAATTGAGTGACCAGCGTCTTGTTGTCGAACAAGAGGGTGTCTACTACATTGCCGAGTTAGTGAATGGGCGAACGCCCGTCGCTACAGATGAAGTCTTTGGTTACCGCCCGGGCTATCAACCACAAGAGAAAGCGCCACCATCGTCGATCCAGACGGTGAGGGCACAAGCCAATCCTCCCATTCGTTCTCCCTATCGCTATGCCGGAGGTAACTTCGATCAGCCTGTGGTGGTGGTGCGCGTCGCCTTCTCTGATCAAGGGTTTGAATACAGCGACTATGAGGTCGCTCAGCGTATTTTCGGCCCAAGTAACAGCGTTCAGTCCTATTTTATGGAAAACTCTTATCAGCAATTTCGGGTGATACCGGCGCAGGAATCCTACGGCGTGGCTGGCGATGGCATCATTCGCCTGACGCTTAATACCCCACATCCGGATTTTGGCGCCGGGTATGGCTCGGCCAGTGCGCAGCTCACGCGCAGTGCCATGGCGGCCTTAAGCAATCAAATGAACCTTGCCGCTTATGATAAAAACGGTGATCGCTGGCTAGATCCATCCGAACTGGGGTTAGTCATTCTGGTCGCAGGGTTTGAACAGGCCTATGCCAGTACCGCGACGACCCACCCTCGGGTCTGGGCACACAAATCATCGGTCAGTGCAGAGAACGTCGGTGGATACTGGTTGAGCGAGTACACCATGTTCGGTGAGCAACACGAACAGCATTTAGCGACGGTTGGTATCATGGCCCATGAACTGGGGCATCTGTTACTGGATCTGCCGGACCTCTACGACAGCATTGGCATCGGAGAAGGTATCAGCCGGCTGGGGTTGATGAGTTTCGGTACCTGGAACTCCGGTGGCGGCGATGCAGGAGATCAGCCCTCGCACCTGGTTGCCTGGGCCAAAGAGTTTTTGGGATTTGCACAAGCAACTACGGACACCGGTGGCGTTAGCTTAGGAGCGCTGTCGGCGGGACCCGATTTTCTGCGTATTGATCTTGATGATTACCGCCACGGGCGACGTGTGCTGATCGAAAATCGACAGCAAACCGGGTACGACGCCGGGTTGCCCGGCGCGGGCTTGTTGATTACTGAAGTCGATGACTGGCGCGGCTTTGGTGTGCTCAGCTCGTTAACTCAAGGGCATTCCGAGCGTTTGGTCAGTGCGTTGAATGATGTGTCTGGTAGCGACCTCGTCACTAATTCCGGCGGTGCTTTAATAGAGCGGGCCGCCAGTGTGCTGTTGGCCGATGGGCAGGTTCAACTGGCGAGCGTGAACGCAGCAATGACGGCAGATCTAACCTCTCAGGTGAATACACAACCACGTGGTTTTGCTCTGGGTTATGACGAGGTTCCGGCCAATGGTAGCTGGGGCGATTACGGCTCTACGGCCTATGCTGTGGTGACGGTTCCCATGACCGCTGACATGCTAAGTCTGGATGGCGTTGATTTCTTCGCGCACGGTAGCGGCGAACTTGATGTGGGGATCTACACCAACCTGACGCGTTTTTCTGCTGAGGGCAATATTGCGCGGCAAACCTTTAACGTACAGGCGGGCTGGAATCGTTTGCTGTTTGACCGACCTGTGAACCCGCAGGTCGACACCGTGTACTTGCAGTTGATCAGTGAACCCAGCGGCAGTCATGCGCCTTTTCTGGTGGATTTGCAGGGAACTCCCAGTGGACTGACGCAAGTGAAAGAGCGGCGTGAGTATGATTATCTGGGCGCTGAGTTTGATTTGAGTGCCAAGCTCTTAGTGGCGAGCAGCGATCAACCCGTGAACCGGGCTCCTGCATCATCATCGGGCAATGGCACCTCCGGTGGCGCCTTGCCTTTGTGGTGGTGTGCTTGTCTTTTATTAATGGGGTTGCGAGCACTACGAAACCGCAGCTAAGTATGGCCTGCTCGCAGTTTAGGTATGGCGAACTCGCAGAAAGACCATGCTGAGATCATCGTATCCTTCTTGTTCGATTCGCCGGGAATCACCACAACAGTGGTACACTGAACCCGGTTATCTCTTTATATCCTTTGGTATTCAATGACGAGCGCCTTTCGAATGACTCTTATTCATGCGCTGCCCTGGGCGGCGTTGGCACTGGCGTGTGTGGTGATTTTCGCATTGGGTTGGTCAGACGTTTTACGCTTTGATCGGCCAGACATCGCATCGGGCGCCTGGTGGCAGTTGTTCTCTGCGCATCTCGCGCATTTGTCCTGGCCTCATTTATGGATGAATCTCGCTGCATTGGCACTTACAGCCTACGTCAGTGCTCAATCTCATTCTTTGGGGCACTTCTTTGTCGTCTGGGTTTTATTGCTACTCGGAACGGGGGCGGGCCTCTATTGGTTTGCCCCTGACTTGATCCGGTATGTCGGCTTGTCCGGCGCATTGCATGGCGCCTTGATCGTGTATATCAGTGATTCACCATTTTATGACCGACGTATTCGTGCTCTGGTAGTGATGGTGATTCTGGCCAAGGTCGGGTGGGAACAGTCCCCTTGGTTCGATGACATGGCCAATGCCGACAGCATTGGCGGGCGGACTGAGGGGCGCGCGCATTTGTACGGTGCGCTTACGGGCGTTTTCATTGTGGCCATGACCTATTGCTGGTCTCATATGAAACGACGTACAAATTATAAGTAGAGAAAATTACCTAGATAAAACCACGTAGATAAAACAGCCTAGTGCGAGAACACATCCGATTAATGGATTTCACCCGAGTCGTTTTTTAAAGCCTTTGATTAAGTTAATACCCTATGAGCAGCAAACCGTTAGACGATAAACTTCAGAAGCTGAATTCTAATCAGGAAAATCCGTGGGTGGTGAAGGGCAAAGAGGTTCGCTACAGCAACCCATGGATTGAAGTGGCGCATCACGATGTGACCAATCCTGCCGGCAACCCGGGGGTGTATGGCACGGTGCACTTTAAGAATCGGGCGGTGGGTGTCGTGCCCTTGGCAGAGAATGGCGATACCTGGCTGGTGGGGCAATATCGCTTTCCGTTGGGTGAGTTCCATTGGGAAATCCCGATGGGGGGCGCTCCATTAGATGAAGTGCCAGAGCAGTGTGCCTTGCGTGAGTTGGAAGAAGAAGCCGGTCTGATCGCCGAGCGAATTCAGTCCCTGGGGACGTTTCACCTGAGCAATTGCATTACCGACGAAGTCGGATATCTGTTTGTTGCACAAGGTCTGACGGAAGGAGAACAAGCCTGGGAAGAAACCGAGGTACTGACGATCAAGCGGTTGCCGTTTGAAGAGGCGTTCGTCATGGCTCAGGACGGCAGGATTACCGATGTGTTATCGGTATTGGCGCTGACAAAAATCCGCCTGGCAGGCATTGCCTGAGGCGGATTCTCTTCTACTCAGCGGATCACTCAGTTTTCAACCACAGTGGCTCATAGACTGGGTTCGCGGCCAAGAGGTGTGCTCACTAATCCCTTAATGAGCTTTTAGTGAACGACCGCAGCTTCCTGACGGTAGCGCTGGCGGTACTGTGCTGGCGACAGGCTAACTTCCTTGATGAAAATACGATCAAGGGTTCGTCTGCCAGACAGGCCGATGTTAAGTGCGATCTGCTCAATTGGATCGTCGGAATCGGTCAGCATACGTTTCGCCATTTCCAAGCGCACCTGAGTCACAATCTGTTTTAAGGACGTGTCCTCACGGTGCAGGTGGCGGTTAAGCGTGCGCGCACTGATATGAAAATAGCCCGCCACTTCCTGCTGGTTTGCATTCAGACGAACTTTTTCTTGCAGTAATGCCTTGCGAATACGATCTGCCAGCGAACCTGAGCGAGCCAGCTTACGATACTGCTCTTCCACTTCACGCTTCATCATATTCATGATGTGAGGGTTGGTATTATGCAAACCTTCATCCAGTGCGTGTGAGCTGAGCAAGATGGCACATTCGCCAGAGTTGTACTTGAGCGGGGCCGCCCATAACTGTGCCTGGGCTTGTTGATACTGCGTGGCAGGGTACGGAAGATTAATACCCAATATCTTCAATTTACTGCCACACAACTGGCGCATCCAATTAAGTAAGACACTGAGGATCATTTCAGAGCGATGGCGCTGGTCAGACATAAAGGCGTTGTCTGGTACCGGCAGTTTCACTTTGATGGTGCCTTCGCGGGTGCGGGTCACGTTCACTTCCAGCAAGTCACTTAACAGTGGGGCAAACTTTTCCATGTAGAAAAGTGCTTCACGTAAGGTGTTGCTGCACAAAAACAGGTTTTGAAGCTGGCAGCTGCTCTGGTTGTTGAACTTGTGAGGAGGATGCACGCACAGCGCTTCATTGCCGGATTGGCGGATCAGTGTACTAATGACCTGATCGGCGTCCTCGACAGGAATGCGGCTGTCTTTTTCTTTTAACTGCTTAATCACACGCTGGACGGTGATGTCCTGCGCGTCTAACTGGTCAAAACTTCTCAGACCGGAATTTTCAATAACCGGGCGGATTAATGCCGCGGAAACGTAACCTTTGTCCATGTTCATACGCTGGTGTCTGATGTTGGGATTTTTTTTATTTCTTGCCTGTCTCAATGAGCGTTCCAGTGCTCACGGACGGCAATGCTGTCGCATGGTAGCCCGGGTGACAAAAATTGTCACCTGTTACCTAGGGTAGCAATAGATAACTGGGCAAAACCGCGTGTCAGACACAACAAAGGTCCCTTAGTTCCCCGAGGGTTTCTGCATTTGTTGGTAATATTGCGCCAACTTAACTCGACTTGAGAGGCGACCGGAAGCTCCGGTCAGAACTCGTATTGCAGGCCGAGTGAGTACAGAATGAAGCTGCTGCGCTCAACGTGGAAACTGTCCAGAGACGTCGACTCGATTTCCGTGCGCAGATTCAACCCAGCCACTGGGTTCCACATCATGCCCGCGCCAGTAATCAGCTCAACGCCTGAGGTTTCGTTTTTGCCACCTTTGCCATACACCTTGGTGCCGTCACCAAAGGCCGTAACGTTCTGCTTTTCTACGTCTGCCATCCAGGCGTTAGCGCCGCCTTTAATAAAGAAGTCGACCGAATCGGTGTAACGGAAACGATAACGCAGGTTCAGCAGGATAGATCGAGGGTGGTAAGAAGACGGGCCAGTGTAGGTCGCTTCACCCGGCGTCGAATCCGTGCCGGCAAAACCAGTCACATCGTCACGAGAGGCACCAACAAATACGGGACGATCATTGATGTCTTCCGGAAACTCGATATCTGGTTCGTTGTACGACAACTTACCGAAATCCATGAAGCCAAATTCCAGCGCCAGGTTTTCGGTAATGTTAGGGCCGAAGACGATTTTAGCCGCGACACCACTCTCGTCAGCGTCATTGGTCTGAACGTAGGCCGCTGTCAGTCCAAGGAAACCTCCTTGGCTTTCTTCTTTCGCTGCCAGTGCAGTGCTGGACAGAACAAGAGCAGAGAGACAGGTCAGGGCAGCAGTAATACGCATGATCACTTATCCATTGTTGTTATTGTTGGACGAGTCCAGGTAGGACGAATGCCTCATCATATCAATGATGACCTTAATATGCAGTGTTAATGTGCGTTAAGCCTGACGTGCCGGCTTGGTCGGGTAATTTATCCGGTGACGGCCCCGGCCGTTGTCATTGAGCGACCTGGATCAATCTCCTGTGAATCTTCTTTAAGTGACTGTTTTCATTAGTACTTTTTTCGGATAGTTTTAAGTATTCTACTTTTTATAACTGGCGGAAATATGTCAGGCCCGACCCGTACGCCCTCTGAACGAACGACCCAGCTTGTGATGGGGGAGGCCATTCGCCATGACCTGACGGGGATTAGCCACCTCAGCCTCGGCTTTATGAAAAACCTGATGCATGAGCGCTCGCGTCTATCGCAGGGGCGACCGACGTCAGTGATTATGGTGGCGCCAGATGTATTGACCATCGACTTTGAAGTGCAGTTGGTCGCGTCTGACGTAGAAGTGCAGCGACTGACTCGAGCCATGGCGATTGTGGGGGATTCTTTCATGCTCCGTCATCTGACTTCGATGTTTTTGTCCTACCATGCTCCCGCGTATCCGGTGCAGCGCTTCAGCTGCGAACAGGAGGCACTGCGCTGGCTACACCTGACATCTGCGAAAACGCTGCAACCTGAGTGTTAGTTCAGACAATGTCATTCAGTCAGTGGCGACGTCATTGCAGTAATGACTGAGCGGTAACGGTCAGCGGGTAGGCCACGCAATAGAATAATCCGGCAATAGAACAACCGGGAAATAGAAAAACGGGAAGTAAGAAATCTGAGGGGTAAAACAAACCCAGCGTTGATTCCACTACTGTGAATCAACGCTGGTCAGCAGTGAGCTGGCGCTCACCGCACATCAGGCGTATTACAGCGCTTTGATGTAGCCTTTCAGGTGAACATCATCGTTCTTGGTGGCAGCCACTTCGAAGTCGATGTTGCCATCTTTGTTGGCGCTTGAGTGCAGCTCGATTTTCGCTGGCAAGAAGATTGGCTTCTTGAACTCAACGTAGATCTCGGCTTTGTCGCTGCCTAAGGCTCTGTGCACGCTGGAAGCCGCGCGGCCTTTAGTCCACATGCCGTGCGCAAGGTGGCGCTTGAAGCCAAACGCTTTCGCCGCGATCACACCCCAGTGGATTGGGTTAGGGTCACCCGCAACCGGACCGTATTTCAGGCCGAGGTTGGATGGCAGCGTCCAGGTCTCGTTTTCAGTGAACTCTGGGTTTTCGGCCAACAGCTGAGGTGCATCTTTCTTCTCGATGCCTTTGCTTGGCAGCAGCGCCAAATAGGTGGATAAACCTTCCCACACCAGTTCCATGCCAATACGGATCTCAGTACGCAGGCTGACTTCCAGACCTTTGTGCGTACGGTTAGCACCCGCGAAGAAGGCACGTACGTCCAGCGCTTCGCCCAGCTTGATGGCACGATGCTGAGTAATCTTGTTAGCAACGTGTACCATGCCCATGATGCCCAGCGGGAAAGTGCGGTGCAGCATCAGTTCCATGTGCAGCTTAAAGGCCGCTACGTGTGGGTAGGTCAGTGGCAGGTTGTCGCTCTTGGTGTCAAAGCCACAAAGACGCGCGTAGTCTTTGACGTTTTTCTTGTCTGGCACGTGACCGTAGATCACGGCATCCATATTCGGCAGTTCCGGATTACGGATGTTGGTGTTTCGTGAAAAAGCGGAGCGGATCGTGTGATTGGCAACGCTTGGCAGCTTAGTTAACTGAATGCGGGTTGCATGGTACATAGTTAAAATCCTGAAATAACACTTTTATGACACATATCACGCCAGATGGTAGCGGGGATCTGACACGGCCCCATTGGCGTGATCACGTCAGGTCTGCGTCAGATCGGCCAATAACGCTTGCAGACTGTCTAATATCTGGCAAAATTCCCACCCTACTTTTTCGGAATATCAAACACTTATGTCTGGCGGAATGGCTGAGCTGCGTGATTCAGGCATCATGATCCAACTGGCGCATCAGGCGATGCTGACCATGGAACTTGATGCTGAAGCGATTTGGCAACGGATGGGGATCACCCCAGCCCAGTTGCAGGATCGTCATATTCGCACGCCTCATGAAGCACAGATAGTGTTCTGGAACGTCATGGAAGAAATGACTGGCGATCCGGACATTGGTATTCATCTCGGCGAGCACATGCCGGTGTACAAAGGGCAGGTTCTGCAATACCTGTTTCTGTCGAGCCCCACCTTTGGCGATGGCCTGACGCGTGCACTCAACTACCAGCGCCTGTTAAGTGATGCATCTCAAGCCAGCGTTGAGATTGATCAGCACATGGCATCGATTCTGGTGGAGTCTGCCAGTGACAAGGTAAGTGGTCTCCGCCAACTTAATGAATGTATGGCTTTAGGTCTGGTGCGCTTCTTTCGTTACGTCACCGATGATGCGTTTTGTCCGGCGGCCATTGAGTTTACGCACAAGGCGCCCGACAACGCTGAAGAACACCGTCGCGTGTTTGGCTGTGAAGTACGTTTTGGTTGCCGTGATAATCGTATCTGGTTTGATGACAATCTGTTGTCGTTACCGTCACTGCATGCTGAGCCTGAATTGCTGCAACTGCACGAAAAGCTGGCCAGTGAGCACGTCGCTAAACTTGAGCGTCAGGACGTTGTGACTCGCGTGTACAAGGTTTTCGGCGAAGTGCTGGAAACTGGGCAGGTCAATCTGGACGACGTGGCGACACGCTTGGAAATGAAGCCCCGTACGCTGAGAACGCGATTAACCGAGGCTGGCACCAATTTTAATCAATTGCTAGCGGATTACCGCTGCAATCTGGCCAAGCGTTTGTTGTCAGGTACCGACGAAAGCATTGATGAAATCGTTTACCTTACTGGCTTCTCCGAGCCGAGCACTTTCTACCGTGCATTTAAGCGTTGGACTAACCAAACACCGGTCGAGTACCGCAACAGCCGTCGCCAGGACACCTGACTTTCGTCATATTCTGGCCTTTCCAGCTAAGTAGTTCGTCCCTTCCCCCTAAAGTAATGCCCGTTCAGGCCGATACCCGAGGTGAATTCACACCGCTCGGAGGCGGTTATGAACCTGTCATTCACCTCAACGTTTCAATCCATACAGACCATTCAGGTACGCACACAAGGCGTTGCCCAGTCGCAATCGGCGGACGGTACCCCAACGGCGCCGTCCGATTCGCCTGAGAAGAGTCGTGACGTCTCTTCCACTGATGACTCCGTTATTCAGCGAGGGCCTCGACAGAGTGCCGAGGTGACGGCCGGTAATATTCTCAAGCATGTGATGAAAGGCATCGACGCGTTGAAGGCACAGGGCGCCTCCGAGGAAGCGATTACCGCACGTTTGGATGCCGCACGGGCAGGCATTGCCGCCGGATACGCGGATGCCCGGGATACTCTGGATGGCATGGGCTTATTGGATGAATCACTGGCCGAGGATATTGGCCGCAGTGAAAGCCTCATTCGTGAAGGACTGGATGCGCTGGAGCAAGGTGAGGTGCCTGCGGTGTTGACGGGCGACGCAGTGACGCCGGAATCTCCTGAGCAAGAGGCATCAGCTACAACGACCTCTGAGTCACCATCGTCAGTCGTCAGTGCGTCAACTGTAGCGCCTCAGGGTGATGACAATCCCATCATCAGTTCAAGCACCACCACCGGTACTCGTGAGACAAGCATCGTGGCGTCTGAGAGTTCACGTCGATCCCGTGAGATCTCAGGGTCAGGCAGTGATGCCAGTCGCGACGTCACCGCTGAGGCATCGGCCCGTCGTACTTCCAGCCGCCTGACACTGGAAGTACTGACTCAGGATGGCGATCGTGTGCGCGTGGATTTCCGTCAGCGTAGTGGAGAGTTAAATGTAGATGTTGCGGGCCTCAGTGCCAGCATGTCGGGTTTTTCACAGCGCTTTGACCTGCAAGTGGATGGCTCTCTGGACGATGGCGAGCTGCAAGCGTTACAGACCTTATTTGAGGACGTGCAGTCACTCAGTGATACCTTTTTTAACGGTGATCTCGGGGCGGCGTTGGAAGAGGCGATGACGCTGGGCTTTGACGGCAATGAACTGGCGGCCATGAGTCTCGATATGCGACAGCGCAGTTTCTCATCCGTGGCGCGCGCCTATGGAGAGGCAGGACCGTCATTGCCAACGTCACGTCTGGAATCTCAGAGTAATCGCATCGTCGATTACGTTGACGCCTACCTGAAAGCCCTTGATCGTGCCAACCCACTGCGTGACGCCCGAGATACTTTGAGCCAAATGATGGAGCAGTTAGCGCCGGATGAGCGACTGGCAGCGTCTGCTAAGGCCTATCATCAGGGATTGGGGCGTTTGCTGGGGTGACATTCGAATGTCATTAATGAACGCTCAATAATAGTATGGCGATAAGGGCAACGGTTACAGGCACCAGTAACCAGTCACAGAGGAACGTATCGGTGACCACGAGCCGTCGTTCCTTATTGTCGTCTTCTTACTGCTCTGCCAAACCTCTCTTTCCTAATATTCCCCTCCAAGTACGTTTTTCGATGATTCATGTCAGTGTCTCCGACTTTTCCTGTTTGCGATGTTGAAAGGAGAGGGACTTCTCCCGTTCTGTGATTCACCTTCCGTTGTATGCGGGGCACCGTGCTGTGATATGGCGCACAATGGCCGTCTTAGTGAGTGTGATTTGACTGGTCTCAGAGATATACTTTTTGTTTTGCAGGATTCTGATTCGTGAGCTTTGTTTTACTGGGAGCTGAGGGCTGCCATTGATGCGATGATGCCACTACCGTATTGGTAAAAGCGGCGTCGGGCTTTGATATCACCGTCGATACCGATGACATCGTCACTCTCGATCAGGGCGTAGCACGCTATTGCCTGCTTTCTGAACTGGCCTTTCGGTGTAGAGGTCGCTCATTATTTATTGCTTGTATTGCTTGCTCACGGGAGTCTGAACTCATGAAGAAAATTGGTTTTATTGCCTTCGCGGCGCTGCTGGCCAGCGGCTGTGCGCAAACGCAATTATCACCGAAAGGTGACGCCATTTTTTATGCCTTGCAGGCAGACACTATGATGAACACCTGGCGTTATGAGTGTGCTGAGGTGAGCTCGCGTGCTAATTACACGGCTCAGGCTGCTCGTACTGATTGGTGGCGTCGTAATGGGGAATTGGTCAAAGGCGCAGATTTCGGCTTAGCGTATAACATGGTCACGGTCACCGACACTCGTCAGGACACGGGGGCCCGTGTGGCGATGGCATTGACCTGGGAAGTGCAGGAGCGCGCCCAGGCACTGGTGACGGAAAAGCTGAATAAGGCCTCCGACAAAGAAGCTTTGTGCCTCGAAATTCTTGGTGAATATCGCCAGGGCGACTGGGATATCAAAGGCTCAGAGGAAATGCGTCAGGCGTTGATGTCGATGAAAGAGGACGCCAAAACGTCTGAGGATGTATTGGCATTACGTCGTGGCATGATCGAGAAGGCCACCGGTAAGCGCTATGGTCGTTCGCTGTACGTAGTAGAAAAACACGCCGAGCAGAATGGGTGCTCTAAAGATGACATCAGTCTGGTGAAAGGCGAGTGGCCTTTTGAAGTCTACAACCTGAATTGCCCGGACACGCCGCTGTCGCTGATGCGTTGCGAGTGGGGACGCTGCAATTTCATGGAGTGATTAAGCGCAGACAGAAAAGCGGCCATTGGCCGCTTTTTTTATGTCCTGATATTCCGCTACCCGAAGCTTTATTCGAGCACCAGAATCGGCAGATTCGCTTTCAGGATCGATTCGCCCACCCCTTTGACCTGAGTGATGTCTTCGACCTCGGCAAAGTCCCCGTGTTGATTTCGGTGTTCTACGATGGCATCTGCTTTCGCTTTGCCCACGCCTTTCAACGCACTGAGCTGTTCAGCCGTGGCAGTGTTGATGTTCACTTTGGCGCGTTCTTCTACCACACTCGTTGAGTCGGCGTTGGGCATGGCTTCAGGAGCCGCCAGGGCGTGAGGGGCGCTCAGTGCGAACAGCAATGAGCCAAGCAGGGTGATGTGTCGAGTGAATCCATTCATAAGGATCTCCTTGTCAGTGAGTGATTCTCCAAAGGGAGAACCACAGACTAGCAAGGGAAGTTTCTGAAATTCTATCGGGAAAAAGCATGAAAAAGGGCTGGAATTTCCAGCCCTTTAGTCTTGGACAGGCCCCGCCGAACTGCGTTGCCCGGCAGGGTTAAACAACCGACACCTTAATACTTGGGTGTTTATTCGCTGTCTTTTTCGGTAGCCGCTGTTTTCTTGGCTGCAGTCTTTTTAGGTGCCGCTTTTTTGGTTGCTGCCTTCTTTGTTGTTTTCTTAGTCGTGGCTTTTTTAGCGGCCGTTTTCTTCTCGGTAATGCTCCAGCCTTTACCATCATAAGTGGCAGACCAGCCAGTCGCTTTGCCGTCTTTCTCCGTCATGACGTACTGTTCTTTGGACTTGCGGCTGTAACGGATAATGGTTGGATTACCATCACTGTCTTTTTCAGGTGCCGTCAGCAAGAAGTGGTACTTTTCCGGAATCTCGGCTTTATGAGGAATCAGCTCCGAGACCAAAGGTGCGCGAGTTTCCCGCTTTTTCGGGAACTGACTTGCCGCCAAAAACATACCGCTGGCGCCATCACGCAGAACATAAGTGTCTTCCACTTTTTCGCACTGCAGCTCTGGCATGGGCACTGGGTCCATTTTAGGTGGAGCCGCTTCGCCATTCTTGAGTAGCTTACGGGTGTTTTTGCATTCGTCGTTGGTGCAGCCAAAGTACTTACCAAACCGGCCAGACTTTAACTGCATTTCAGAGCCACACTTATCACATTCCAGTGTTGGCCCATCGTATCCTTTAATGCGGAACTCGCCTGCTTCAACGGCAAAACCCGAGCAATCTGGGTTGTTACCACAGATATGCACCTTGCGTTTTTCATCGAGCAGGTAGCTTTCCATCGCGGCATCACAAATCTCGCAGCGACGTTTATCCATCAAACGGCGGCTTTCGGCCTCATCGTCTTCGTCAGCGCTGATGGCCTCATCGCCCGGAATCAGGTTCAGAGTCTGGGTGCAGCGCTCTTTGGGAGGCAGGCCATAGCCTGAACATCCAAGGAATACACCGGTTGAGCCGTTACGAATCTGCATATGACGGCCACAGGTCGGGCAATCAATGTCGGTATCGACGGGGTCGTTCGGGCGCATGCCATCTTCACTGCCGGCTTTGTCCAGCTGTTCGGTAAAGCCTTCATAGAAGCTGTTCAGTACCTGCTTCCATTCACTCTTACCGTCGGCGACGTCATCCAGTTTTTCTTCCATGTTGGCGGTAAAACTGAAATCCATCAGGTCGGCAAAGTTTTCGGTCAGGCGGCTGGTGACGATGTCACCCATTTTTTCCGCATAGAAACGACGGCCTTTCAGGCTGACGTAACCACGCTCCTGAATGGTCGAAATAATTGAGGCGTAAGTAGACGGGCGGCCAATACCGCGTTTTTCCAGCTCTTTTACCAGGGCTGCTTCAGAGAAGCGTGGCGCCGGTTTTGTGAAATGCTGGCGTGGCTCAAGACCGTCGAGTGCCAATACATCGCCTTCATTGATGTCTGGCAGCAGTACATCGTCATCGCCTTTACTACCGGCCGGTGGCAACACTTTCAGGTGACCATCAAAGCGAATCACGCGGCCTTTGGTACGCAGTTCAAAGTCACCGGAACGTACGGTAATGGTGGTGCTGGTAAATTTGGCATCGTTGGTCTGACAGGCAACGAAACGGCGCCAGATCAAGTCGTACAGGCGCTGGGCATCGGGCTCCATCGACGACAGATCGCCGGAACGCAGTTTGACATCAGAAGGGCGGATCGCTTCGTGCGCTTCCTGCGCGCCTTCTTTGCTGCTGTACTGACGCGGCTGCTCGGGCAAGTACTCTTTGCCCATCTTGTCTTCAATGAAATCTCGTACGCTGGCCACGGCATCCTGACTCAGATTGGTCGAGTCGGTACGCATGTAGGTGATATAGCCAGCCTCGTACAAGCGCTGGGCCAGTGTCATGGTTTTCTTCACACTGAAACCCAAGCGGGTACTCGCCGCTTGCTGCAGTGTTGAAGTAATGAAAGGCGCGGCCGGGCGTGAGCTGGTCGGTTTGTCTTCGCGCTTGCTCACCACGAATGGACCCTTTTCCAGTCGCGCCATGGCGGCGTCGGTGGTGGTCTGGTCGTTCGGGCGGAATTCTTTGTCGTTTTCTTTCACGACCTGGGCGCGAATGGCGTCGCCTGACTCTGAGGTCAGACCGGCGAAGGCTTCCCAGTATTCTTCAGGGATGAAGGCACGGATTTCTCGTTCACGCTCAACGATTAAGCGCACCGCCACGGACTGAACCCGGCCAGCCGACAAGCCGCGGGCAACCTTGGCCCACAGCAATGGCGACACCATAAAACCAACCACCCGGTCGAGGAAACGACGAGCCTGCTGGGCGTTGACGCGGTTCATGTTCAGCTCAGATGGCTGTTCAAAGGCGGCCTGAATCGCTTTTTTGGTAATCTCGTTAAAGACTACACGACGGTAGGGTTTGGCATCGGCGCCGATCACTTCCCGCAGGTGCCATGCAATGGCTTCTCCCTCGCGGTCCAAATCCGTCGCGAGATAGATCTGGTCGGCATTCTTCGCCAGACGTTGTAATTCTTCGACCACTTTCTCTTTGCCAGGCAGGACTTCGTAGCTGGCTTTCCACTCATGGTCTGGGTCAATGCCCATACGGTTGATGAGCTGATCGTGGGCTTTCTTCTTTTTATAGACGGCTTTTTCTTCCGGAGACATTTTACGTGTCAGGGCCGCCTGACGTGCTCGCTCTTTCGGGTCGCTTTTGCTGGCGCCTCCCGACGTTGGCAAGTCCCGGATATGACCGACACTGGATTTAACGACGTAGTCTTTCCCGAGATATTTATTGATCGTTTTCGCCTTGGCAGGCGACTCCACGATCACCAGTGATTTACCCATATTCCTTATAACTACCTGTTTCTGTGCGGTTCCGGGTGGAAGATTCGCGGTCAGCCATCCGCCAGTGGCGCGTTGTACAGCACGCTGGCGGGCAATTTTGCGACACTTTAAAACCAAACCCAGGGGTGCCGTCAAGTCTGGTACAGAAAACGTCGTCCGCAATGTGACGTATAGCGGACGCTATCACAGATAGCAAGGGACGGGCGCAAATGGGGCTGCATTGTCTACCTATTATGGAAATCCTTGCTACGCTGAAAGATAAGAAAGTCTTTGCTCAAGCCGCACCCCATGTGCGTAATGCAGACACCAGAAAATCAGGCACGCGAAGCGACGAGACGGGGCCGATGCTAAGCCCATCGATGCTCGAAATTGCTTGATACGTGCGCAGTCAGCCCTTGGCTTCCATTCCGTGTCGCAGCGGTTAACGTGAGATGGCCAGGGGAGTTACAGTGGTCGGAGAATCCGCGATGTCGACAATTGGCTTAGTGATGGCAATCGCCGTGCCGCTGGCGTTGATCCTGCTGGCGGGCGTCTTTTATAACCGGCGGGTGCAGGCGCGTCAGGTGAAAGCCCATCAGGCACGCGTCGTACGTCAGAAAGCGGCAGATTTGCTTGAGTCCCTTGAGTTTCTGATGCAGATTGATGATCACCGTATCTTGCAGAAAACCGTGCTGGAGCGCATCGCTGACATGTATCAGCGTGCAGATCAGATGTTTGCCGATTCCAGCGTCGGGCCGTTTGATATGGCGCCTTATGTCGCAAAACTAGAGGCCGATGAGCCAGTTCGTAAAATCCTGAAAAGCGATCGCGAGATGAGTTACGGCCGTCGTCAGTGCTCCAATATTTTGAAAGCACTGGCCCCTATGGCAAAGACAAAACAAATTACCGACGCTGAATTTCAGGAGTACAAGCGCCACCTGCGTTTGTTATTGCTGGATCGTGAGGTCAGTACCTTCATTCATCAGGGCGATGCTGCTGCGGCGAAACGAGACATTGCCACGGCGGCCAATTACTTCAAGGCTGCACGCAAGCTGCTGATCGAAACAGACTTGCAGTTCCAGGACAAAAACGCCCGCGTTAAGTTAATCGCTGAGAAAAACGCTGCACTCTACAAAGACGGCGCCGAAGAAGAGGCACCGAAAGAAGATCTGTTGAGTAAAGCATTAGCCCGGGAAGAAGAATCCAAAACCAACGAGTTTGGTATGCCCAGTGGCCCGGAGTCGGAAAAGAAACGTTTCTGAACTTAGCCTTCCTTTTTAGAGAGCTCATTACTCTCATTCGATGTACCCTAGTCTTATCGCCCTCGTTAAATAGACCCATTCGAACTCTGGTCTTACTTGTTGGTCTCTTTACCTGAGCCGCGCACTGGCGTTGAATACAGGCATGACACTTACCCCATCCGCCGTGTGGCAACAGCTATGCCCGACAGCACCGTCCTGGCCAGCACTGATTGAGCCCTGGCCGCTTTTACATGCGTGCTCAAACGATGTCGTAAATACTGGAGCGGACTCACTTCAGCGTTTGGCGCCTGCCAGTGAGTCCATGGATTGCTTGCGTCTCGATCGGCTTGATCATCAGGTATCCGGCAATAAATCCCTCAAATTGTTGGGTCATATCGACGCGTGGCAGAAATCGTCTCACACTCGTTTGCTCAGCTTTGGCGGACGTTGGTCGAACCACTTACATGCCTTGGCGTATGCCGCCGCGCGATTGGATATTCCTGCCATTGGTGTGGTTCAGGGTTACCCCGAACAGCCGCTGACGCCGACGCTGATGGATTGTCAGGCACAAGGAATGCAGCTCATTCTCGTAGACAAAATGACCTACCGGCAGCGTTACCAATTGGCCTATCGGCAGGCGTTAAGTACCGAGCATGATGCTTGGGTGATTCCTGAGGGCGGCGATGGCCCGGAAGGGGGCGTCGGCTTCCATCCGTTACGCGCGCTTTTGCGGGAATATGACGAAGTCTGGATAGCGGCGGGCACAGGCATGAGCGCACAAGCGCTGGCTCGACAGTTGAGCGCAGAACAGCGTCTGGTGGTTGTGAATGCGGTGGCGGACAACGGTGTACTCGCCGCTCGAATGCAGGCCCTCACAGACAGCGCTGACACGCAATGCGCGATACGCGTGATCGACGATGCGCACTTTGGTGGCTTCGGGCATTGTCCTGCTGCCCTGAAGGCCTTGATTCAAGACTATGATCAGCGATCTTTGCCGCTTGATCCGGTCTACACTGCCAAGCTGGCCTGGGCGTTAGAGCGTGCTGCGCAGCAAGATGAACTGCAGGGGCGCGTGTTGGTGGTGCATACTGGCGGTCTGCAAGGCCGACGCAGCTTGTGACACAGGAGTCCGCCGTCAGGTTCATTGTTTGATGGATTGATGGACAGGTCTCGTTGTACTCAGGGACGAGCTTCGTCTTCCCATCCCGCTGGGACGATCATCCAGCGTTCCGTCTCACCAAATTTGTTGGCTGCGTCGGCTTCGTTAATCGTTGGTGATTGACCCGAACCGACGGGGCGCATACGCGCAACACTTAAGGGGGTGCGAACCACCTTAAAATAACACTCGAGATAGTGTCGGAGTTCTTGAGTGCTGATCGTAAATTGGCTTGCGACTGGGCTTAGCCAATCGGGTTTCGATAACACAAACCAGTCGTCGTCCGGCAGTAGTTCCAGACGGTCCGCCGGGCACCAGACACCACGCCAGTGATCGGGATGAATCGCAGGCGGCAAGGGTGCCACTTTGATGTCGTGAGCGGGATGAAACAGGCAGCCACGCATCACCGCCAGTGACTGAACAGGGCCACTGAGTTGCGGTAATAATCCCATCTCCTGGGCGCGCTTACCCATGGGCAGTTGGCGCGCTTGGGTGTGAGAGAGTTTGTGCGACAACAGATCGCGGCGATTAGGCCCGATCCAGTCGTCGTGTACGCCCAGATAAAATTTGACCGCCAATTCGATGTGCAGGTTTCGTTCGGGAATGATGAGATCCAGCTCTCCCAAGGTACGTTGCTGCTGTTGAATCTGTAAGTTAGCCAGGTGCTCAATTCCGGCCGTGGTCAGGGCGGTGTGCCACAGCTGTTCAAAGCAGAAGCCCAGACGAGGGCTATGAAATTCAACCGGCCAAGGGGCACGTGCCCACAGGGCTGCCACATCAAGCTGGGGCAGTAATATGCGAATGTCGACCGGTGCGCTATTGAAAATATTAGATGAACATTCAGGCAAAGACTGAGTCAGAGACGGGCCAAAGAGACTCCACAGCATGTCGCGACGAGAGGCGTCCTCGTACGCGAAAAAGTCGTCATTTGCAGCAATCGGGGCAACCAAGCGTTTTTAGCTCCTGTGTGGTATAAGAACGCCATAAGCAAACGAGGTTACCAGTTTTCTGATGGAAGAGTTCCGCAATATCGGCATTATCGGCCGCCTGAACAGCAACAAAGTTATCGACACCATTCGTCGCTTGTCGCGCTACCTGATTGATGAAGGGTATCACTGCATTCTCGACGATCGCATCGCCGAGGTGATGCCGGGTCACGGTATGCAAATTTCCAACGTGAACATGCTGGGTGAAATCTGTGATCTGGTGATTGTGGTTGGCGGTGACGGCAGTTTGCTGGGCGCAGCACGAGCGCTGGCGAAAACCAACACACCGGTACTGGGTATCAACCGTGGTCGTTTGGGCTTCCTGACCGACATCAGCCCTGATGACGACATGTGTGATGCGGTTCAGGCCGTACTCGACGGTGAGTACGTTGAAGAACGACGCTTCCTGCTCGATGCAGAAATCAAGCGGGAAGGTAATCCGATTGGTTCTGCCACCGGCCTGAATGACGTGGTTCTGCACCCCGGTAAGTCAGCGCGCATGATTGCGTTTGATCTCTACATCGAAGGGCAGTTTGTCTACAGTCTGCGCTCGGATGGTCTGATTGTTTCTACCCCAACGGGATCTACCGCCTATGCTTTATCAGGTGGCGGTCCGATCATGCACCCGCGTTTGGATGCACTGGTACTGGTGCCTATGTTCCCGCACACGCTGTCGAGTCGCCCGATTGTGGTGGATGGCAAAAGCGAAGTGAAAATCGTGGTCGATCCGAATCAGGGCCTGTACCCAACGGTCAGCTGTGATGGTCAGACCCACATTCCTTGCGCTCCGGGTGACAGCATCACGATTCGCAAGAAAGCGCACAAACTGAAATTGATTCATCCGAAAGGACACAATTTCTACGAAATCTGCCGTACCAAGCTTGGCTGGAGCAGTAACCTCGGAGACTGAGTATGCATCAGGGATATGACCTGATCGGTGACATCCACGGTTGTGGCCTGACATTAATCGATCTGCTGGAGCAGATGGGTTACAGCAAGCGCAATGGGGTGTACCAGCACCCTAAGCGTAAAGTCGTATTTTTGGGTGACATCGTTGACCGTGGCCCGAACATTCGTCTCGCCTGCCATATCGTTCGTGACATGGTGGAAGGTGGACACGCGGACATCGTGATGGGCAACCACGAATACAATATCGTGACCTATCTGAGCGAGGCACCGGCGGGCATGCGCCAGCCGTACCTGCGCCCGCACACTCCGCGAAACAACTTCATTGTTGAGCAAACACTGGAGCAGTTTGCTAATTACCCACAGGAATTTAACGAAATGCTGGAGTGGTTTCTGACCATTCCATTGTTCCGCGAATACGAGCACTTCCGTGTCGTGCACGCCTGCTGGGACCACGATATGATTGCTGAATACAAGCGGCGTTATGGCGGCAACACCATCACCAAGAGCATGCTGCAGGAGTCGGTCGATACCAGTACCTTCCTGTATCAGTTTCTCGACCGCATGTTGCGCGGTACGTCATTAAAACTGCCCGGCGGTCGCTCCATGACCGCCAAAGATGGCATGGTGCGCCAGTTCTTCCGGACCAAGTTCTGGGCCGGCGATCCGCAGCGCTATAACGATGTCGTGTTTCAGCCAGATCCTCTGCCCGAAGACCTGCAGCATGCGCTGTTGAGTGAAGCCGAAAAAGATCAGCTGCTGTTTTATGGGCCGGATGAAAAACCTTTGTTTATTGGTCATTACTGGATGTCAGGGCTGCCGAAGCCCATCGTGCCTAACATCGCTTGTCTGGATTACAGTGCCGTGAAATACGGTCGTCTGGTGGCCTATCGCATGGACACGGAAACTCAGCTGCAACAGGGCAAGTTCGCCTGGGTTCGGGTCGAGAAACAAGAACGCTGATGGAGCCTGTGGCCGTATTATCGGCGCCTTTGTCTGTTGACCTGGCGCCACTGACGTCCCATTTATGGGCGCAAAAGATCCCACACCGGGTGATCGAACGTGATGATGCTCAGCATTTATTCATTGCCGACCCAGCACATGCGCCGCGTGTGATTGCCCTGATCGAACAGTGGCAGCAGGGCACGCTCAGCGCCCCCCAAAGCACATCCGAAATCACACCCGAAAGCGCGGCTCAGTCTGGAATGGGGCATGCGCGCTGGCGTCAGCAGCCATTGACGGTTGCGCTGATTTTGCTGGTGTTGGGAGTATTTACCTGGCAACACCTCAGCGTCGCCTGGTTTCCGTGGATGGAATACTTTGCCAGCGCCTGGCCAGAACAACGAAATTCGCTAGCGACCTACGCTGACATGTCTCTCTGGGGAATCTGGCGCCCGACCTTGCTGCATTTTTCTCTGTTGCACCTGTTGTCCAACGCACTGTGGATCTGGGTATTTGCTGGCGCCATGGAGCGCCGACAAGAACGATTGCCGATACTCCTGTTGCTGCTCGTCTGTGGTCTGAGTGGCAACCTATTGCAATGGTGGCTTGGCGGTCCAGCGTTTGGCGGTATTTCGGGCGTGGTTTATGGCCTGGCCGGTTGGACGGGCTTGCGTCAGACGCGTTATCGTATTCCCTATGGCGTCCCTCCTGCGATTCTGGGAGTGATGGTCTTTCTTATGTGCCTGACCATGTTGGGCGATACCCTGATCCCGGGTTTGTCGGGCATGGCTCACGGTGGCCATCTGGGCGGCTTACTGGCAGGGTTCTTACTGGCCGTTGTGTGGCCAAAACACTCGAGGACACTATGACACTTGATGACCTGATTCGCGCATTGACTCCCGAAGTCTATGAAAATCTGAAAAACGCCATTGCTACCGGACGCTGGCCGGACGGACGATCGCTTCAGGAAGGGCAGCGTGAACTGTGCATGGAAGCCGTCATACATTATGAAAACACGCACGACGTGCCTGCCGAGCAACGCGTGGGGTATCTGGATCAGGGCTGTAAGACCAAGTCCGATGACGACGATACTCAGCCCCTGACACTGCAATAATGGACGCGAACGCCGCCATGCAAGGCCACCTTGAAAAAATGCGCGTCGCTCCAGGCGCACCCGTACAGTACTCTATGGTGCTCAATGGAGCGCTGCATCCGCTCAACGACTTAATAGGGCAGACACTTACCCTGACCTGGGAAGGCAGTATTCAATGCACCCATTGCCAGCGTCCCACCAATAAAAGTTTTAATCAGGGATATTGCTATCCTTGTTTTACCAAATTGGCGGAGTGTGACACCTGCATCATGAGCCCAGAAAAATGCCACCTGCATCTGGGCACCTGTCGTGATCCGCAGTGGGGCGAGCGGGTCTGTTTTAACGATCATATTGTGTATCTGGCCAACTCATCGGGCGTCAAAGTCGGTATTACCCGCATGAAAAATATGCCGTCGCGCTGGCTCGATCAGGGCGCGACTCAGGCCTTGCCAATTGCCCGGGTCGCAACACGACGTCTTGCCGGATTAGTGGAAGACCTGCTGCGTCAGGACATCAGCGACAAAACCAACTGGCGTGCCATGCTTAAGGCACAGGCCAGCGAGGTCGATCTGATCAGTGAACGCGAACGACTGAAAGTCTTGTTCGCCGACGGCCTGCAGGCGCTGGAAACCGAACATGGCCCCGGTAGCCTGACCTGGCTGAATCACGAAAATGTTCGTGAGTTTACCTACCCAGTGCTGGAATATCCGACCAAAGTTGTCAGTCACAATTTTGACAAGACGCCCGTCATCAGCGGGCGTTTAATGGGTATAAAAGGGCAGTACCTGATGTTGGATACCGGCGTACTGAACCTGAGAAAATTTACTTCTTACCACATTACCGTGGCGCAGACACAGGAGTCCTGACCATGCGCGATGCTCAACCAACCACGATTCAACTCAGTGATTACAAGGCACCGACCTATCAGGTGCTGGAAACGCATCTAACCTTCGAGCTGGAAGACGATGCCACGCAGGTACACAGTCGTCTGGAAATTGAACAGACAGGCGCAGATACCACGCTGGAACTGCATGGCCTCGAGCTGGAATTGCTGCAACTGACACTGGATGGTCAGCCATTGAGTGATCAGGACTACGAGATTGAAGACGAAGTTCTGCGTCTCAGTGGCTTGGGGGAGCGTCACACTCTGGAAGTGTCGACCCGAATTTATCCGGCAAAAAATACCGCACTGGAGGGCCTGTACCGCTCCGGTGGCATGTATTGTACTCAGTGCGAAGCCGAGGGTTTCCGTCGTATTACCTATTATCCGGATCGCCCGGATGTGATGTCGGTATTTACCACAAAAATCATTGCCGATGCCGATCAATATCCGGTGCTTTTATCGAATGGTAATCCGGTCAGTGATGACGTGGTGGATGGAAAACACATTGCCGTCTGGCATGACCCGCATAAAAAACCGGCGTATTTGTTTGCGCTGGTGGCTGGTGATCTGCGCGTACGCGATGACCATTTTACGACCTGTTCAGGGCGTGAGGTGTTGTTGCGTATTTTTGTGGAACCGCAAAACGTTGATAAAACCGAATACGCATTGGATGCCCTCAAGCGTTCGATGAAGTGGGACGAAGAGGTCTACGGTCGTGAATACGACCTGGATATTTTTATGATCGTAGCCGTCGATGACTTCAACATGGGTGCCATGGAAAACAAAGGACTGAATATTTTTAATTCATCCTGCGTATTGGCCAATCCGGCGACGGCCACCGATGCTGCGTATCAGCGTATTGAAGCCATTGTTGCGCACGAATACTTCCATAACTGGTCGGGCAACCGCGTGACCTGCCGCGATTGGTTCCAGCTGAGTCTGAAAGAGGGCTTTACGGTATTCCGCGATGCAGGGTTCTCTGCAGATATGAATTCGGCCACGGTAAAGCGTATCGAAGACGCCACCATGTTGCGCACGGTACAGTTTGCTGAGGATGCGGGGCCGATGGCTCACCCGGTGCAGCCAGATTCTTACATGGAAATTTCGAATTTCTACACCGTAACTATTTATGAAAAAGGTGCTGAAGTCGTCGGCATGCTGCATAAAATTTTGGGCGCTGATGGTTTCCGTAAAGGCTCGGATCTTTACTTCGAGCGACACGATGGTCAGGCAGTGACCATTCAGGAATTTGTTAAGGCGATGGAAGATGCCAACGACATCGACCTCACTCAATTCCGCCGTTGGTACAAACAGGCCGGCACGCCAGTAGTCACGGCATTGACCATGTTTGATAAAGCCGCTGGGCGCCTGACACTGCACTTAAAACAAAGCATTCCGGACACACCGGGACAAACCGACAAAGCGCCGCATTGGATTCCGGTACAGATCGGCTTTATTGGTCATGACGGCGTCGAGCTCGAGGTTCGCCCGGATCACACCGAAGACTGGAGTGAAGATAGTCAGGTGCTGCATTTCCGCGAAAAAGAACAGACCTTTACTTTCTTTGGTTTAGACGAAGAACCGGTCGTGTCGCTGTTCCGCGATTTCTCCGCACCGGTGAAAGTGAATTACCAGCACAGTGAAGCGTCACTGCGCTTTATGCTGCGTTACGACAGCGACGGATTTAATCGCTGGGATGCTGGCCAGCAATTAATGCTGCACTGGATTGAAAAAGCCGAGAAGGGCGACTTTACCCTCAGCCATGAGGACGAAGACAGTCTCAAAACCTTGTTGAACGACACCTCGTTAGACCCTGCCATGGTAGCGTATCTGTTGTCGTTGCCATCGGAGTCGTACATTGCCGAGATGCGCGCACAGTATGATCCGGTCGCGATTTATCAGGCACGTCAGGCGGTACGCAGTACGGTGGCCAAAGCACTCTGTCAGGACATGAAAGCCTGTTACGAGCGCCTGAATCAGCCTCAGGAATATCGTCCTGAACCGGCACAAATGGCGGCGCGTTCTCTGAAAAACCTTGCCTTAAGTTACTGGGCGGCGGCAGACGCGGCGGGCGTCGAGGCGGCGCAGGTGCAGTTTGCTCAGGCCGACAATATGACCGACCAGATGGCAGCGCTACGGGTGCTGGTGAACGAAGGTACTCATGAGCAGGCAGAAGCGGCACTGGCGTCCTTCTACGAACAATGGCAGAACGATGCCCTGGTCGTAAACCAGTGGCTGTCCGTGCAGAGCGGTTCGTCGCGGTTAGCAACGCTGGATCATATCCAGGGTCTGCTGACTCACTCAGCGTTTGACTGGCGCAACCCTAACAAGGTGCGTTCGGTATTAGGCGCATTTGCCAATCAGGCACTGAATCATTTCCATCAGGACGGTGGCGCCGGTTACGCCTTATTAGCTGATGCCGTCATTAAGCTCAATGACACTAACCCACAAATCGCGTCGCGTCTGTTAACTCCGTTGACCCGTTGGAAACGACTTTTGCCAAACCGGTCACACTTGATGAAAGCTGAGTTGCAACGCATTATGGACAGCGGCAACCTCTCGAAGGATGTTTTCGAAGTCGTCAGCAAAAG
>Ga0181594_10000624_pt1 | contig 32690 bp, 31 predicted proteins | sample 071ome_18_FD_145603 | JGI IMG/M metagenome (GOLD analysis project Ga0181594, IMG submission 145603) | Coastal salt marsh microbial communities from the Groves Creek Marsh, Skidaway Island, Georgia - 071413BT metaG (spades assembly) | ecosystem: Environmental > Aquatic > Marine > Intertidal zone... | reverse complement strand
GGCCGGCACCTACAGTTGCGCCCGCTGCCACACCTACGGCTGGAGCTTCGACGGCGCCGCCGACATGACGATCGAGGACAACGGCCGCGATGGTCCGATCCCTGACCTTGTCGACGGCTATGTGCAGGGTGGCGGCTTCTTCGGCCCGAGCCTCGCTGGCGACTCGCTACGCGACCAGTTCGAGAGTGCTCGGGGCCAGTCCGACTTCATCGAGCGGGGGCAGGCCATCGGCCAGACCTACGGTCGTGGCGGGTCGGGCGGCAACGGCCAGATGCCAGGCTTCGGTCCGTTGACCGAAGCCAACCCCGTCGGCGCTGGCATGGGCGCTGGTTCCGGGATCGTCTTCGAGTATCCCGGCATCCTGACTGAAGCCCAGATCGATGCGATCGTGGCCTTCGAGAGGACCCTCTGATGGAAATGATCGACCTCCTCGCCTTCCTCGACTTCGGTGGCCTTGAGTGGGACCCCCACGTTCGCGGCTTCCTCGCCGTGCTGGCTGGGTTCATCGTCTGGATGGGTTCGATCTGGCTGATCGTCTCGAGCAACAGCGGCGTTCGTCTGGGCACCCTGCTGTCCCTCGCCGGCCTCTTTGGCTGGCTGGCAATCATGGGTTCGATCTGGTGGATCTACGGCATTGGTTGGGTCGGTGACGCCCCGATCTGGGAAGAGGTCGAGATTGTGGAGGGAACCGACGACGAAGGTCATCTCACCTTCGCCGCCCTCGACGAAGCCAACGAACTCCGCACCGAGACACTGCCCTCCGCCTACGAGCGAGTGATCCAGAGCGCCGACTCCGCAGAAGCCGAGTTCGGGTCGAACTGGCGCACCGCCGACACCGCCGGCTTGAGCAATGACGAAGCCGCCCGTCTGGTCGAGATCCAGACCGCCTTCCTCGAGTTCGGCAGCGTGACTGCCGATGACCTGACTGCCGATCAGCTCGAAGGGCTGAGCAGCCAAGAGATCGAAGCGCTCGTTGCGGAAGAACAGGCGAAGAACGAGGCGACCACCTGGTCCGAACTCGCGGCTGTGGCCCCCGGGCTGATCGACCAAGCGAATCCTGCCCTCGGCGGGTGGACCCTGCTGTCGACGGCGGAAGCGGGTGAAGCGCAGGCCTCGGCCATCGCCATGCTGCTCGAGTCCGACGATTTCGACTTTGCCGACCAGAGCCAGTTCAAGGTGCTCGACGCCTACACGATCGGCGGCAAGGACGGGCTCCCCGAGGATCCCTCGGTTGTCGACCGGGTGTGGACCAAGATTCGGCAGACCGCTCAGATCACCCACCCCACCCGATACGGCGTCATCCAGGTCCAGGCCGTCACGGCCGAGTCGCTCGACAACCTGCCCGGCACAGCGCCAAAGCGCCCCGTTGTCGATGAGAGCGAGCCGATCGTTTCGATCGTCATGATCCGAAACCTCGGCAACCTCCGTCTTCTGCCTGCGATGATGACCATCGGGTCGCTGCTGATCTTCACCGGCCTCTGCTACATGCTGCACGAACGGGACAAGGAACTGATGCGCCGCCGAGCCGAATTCGAGAAGGCGGCCTAATCCATGCTCGGCCAGTACCTGCCGATGCTGGCCCTGTTCGGGCTGGCCGTGCTGTTCGCCGCCGGGAGCTTCCTCGCTTCTGGGCTGCTGGCCCCTCGCAACCCCACGGCTGCCAAGCAGGCGGCCTATGAATGCGGCATCGTGCCGACCAAGGAGACGCCGGAACGCTTCCCGGTCAAGTTCTTCCTCGTCGCCATGATCTTCATTGTCTTCGACATCGAGATCATCTTCTTCTACCCCTACGCCATCGCGAACGGTGGACTCGGCATCTTCGGGCTGGTGACGATCATGGTCTTCACCTTCGCCGTCTTCGAGTCGTTCGTGTATCTGATCAGTAATGGTGCACTTGAATGGGGCCCGATCAAGCAGATCGCCGCCCCATCGGGGGCCGTGTCGCCTGACCGCACGGCGTCGTCCACCATCCGGCGAGTCGGCCTTGAGGACCGAGCGCCCCTGACCGATTCCGGAGAAGCGGCATGAAGATCCCTGGTCTCGGCGACACCGGCGCCATCGCCGATCACGGCCTGGAGGGGATGGATCACAACTTCCTCACCGGCAACATCGAGAACCTGGTCAGCTGGGCACGGGCCCGCAGCCTCTGGCCAGCGACATTCGGTCTCGCCTGCTGCGCGATCGAGATGATGGCGACCGGCGCAGCACACTACGACCTGGCCCGGTACGGCATGGAGACATTCCGTGCGTCGCCCCGCCAGGCCGACCTCATGATCGTGGCCGGGCGGGTGAGCCAGAAGATGGCGCCGGTACTGCGCCAGGTCTACGACCAGATGATGGAGCCGAAGTGGGTCATCTCGATGGGCGTCTGCGCGTCGAGCGGCGGCATGTTCAATAACTACGCCATCGTGCAGGGCGTCGATCAGGTCGTGCCGGTCGATGTGTACGCGCCGGGCTGTCCGCCCGGGCCGGAGACCCTGTTGCACGCCATCTTCACCCTGCACGAAAAGATCGAGACCGGTGAACTCACCCGTCGCCGGGAGGCGAACGGTGGCGGCGCCGGCATCACCATCGAGCAGCGCGACGGGCAGACCGCGGGCCTGACGATCGGGGGCTGACCATGACCGACGAGACCGCAGCCGCCGAAGAGGCGGAAGATGAGGCCGTCCCCGCGGGTGACCCGGTCGAGATGCGGTACGGCGCCATTGTCGACCCCGCCGCCGCCGACGCAGTCCTGCACGCCACCGTCGAGAATCATCTCGACGCGTGCGCCGAGGCGTTCGCCGACGGATTCGATCAACTGATCGACCTGACCGCGGTCGACTACCTGACCTACGCCGGAACCCGAGTCTTGCCAGCCGGGGTCGAGGCCGAACGGTTCGAGGTCGTCACCCAACTCATCAGCCATCACCGTCGCGAGCGAGTGCGGATTCGCACGCATCTTGCCGACGGCACGGAACTTCCGAGCCTGTTCGATCTGTGGCCTGGCGCCGAAAGCCTCGAGCGGGAAGTGTTCGACATGTTTGGCATCACCTTCGCCGATCACCCCGATATGAGCCGGGTCCTCATGCCTGAGGACTGGGTCGGGCATCCTCTCCGCAAGGACTATGCGGTCGGCTCCATCCCCGTGCAGTTCAAGGCAGCGAGCAACGAACGATGACGGTCACCGAGAACCCCGAGTCCGCAACCGAGCCGAGCGGCGAAGCCACCGACGGCGCAGCCCGTGTCCGGCGCCGCGACGATGGCGCCGCCGTCCTGCGTCTCAGCGAGGCCGAAGCCGCCCAGATCGGCAATGACCCAGAAGCGGGCGACGACGACGAGCGGGTCATGCTCAACATGGGCCCCTCTCACCCGTCGACCCACGGTGTCCTTCGCCTGATGCTGGAGATGGAGGGCGAGACGGTGCTGCGGAGCAAGCCGGTCGTCGGGTATCTCCACACCGGCATGGAAAAGCAGGCTGAGCAACTCACCTATCTGCAGGGGTGCACCAACGTCACCCGCATGGACTACGCCTCGCCGTTCTTCACCGAACTCGCCTTCAGCCTCGCCACCGAAAAGCTGCTCGGTATTGAGGTTCCGGAGCGGGCGACGTGGATCCGCATGCTGATGAGCGAGCTCAACCGCATGAGCTCGCACCTGCTGTTCATGGCCACCAACGGTATGGATCTCGGTGCCGTCTCGATGATGATCTACGGCTGGCGCGAGCGCGAAGAAGTCCTCCGCTTCTTCGAGAAGGTCACCGGCCTGCGGATGAACCACAACTACATCCGCCCCGGCGGTGTGGCGGTCGATCTGCCCGACGGCTGGCAGGCCGACGTCGAGCATCTGCTTGAGCTCATCCCGCCCCGTCTCGAAGAGTACGACGTCTTGATGACGGGCCAGCCGATCTGGCGTGAGCGGCTGCAGGGTGTCGGCACGATCAATGCCGACGAGGCGCTTGCGCTGTCGGCGACCGGACCGATCCTCCGGTCGGCGGGCTACGCCTGGGACCTTCGCCGCGACGAGCCGTACCTCGCCTATGACGAGGTGGAGTTCGACGTCATCGTCGGTTCCTACGGTGACAGCTACGACCGCTACGCGATCCGTCTCAACGAGATCCGTGAATCAATGCGGATCGTCGAACAGATCCTCGACAAGATGCCGGCCGGCGACTACCGGGTGCAGGACAAGAAGGTCACGCCTCCGCCCCGCGTCCGCATCGACCAGTCGATGGAAGCCCTGATTCACCACTTCAAGATCTTCACCGAGGGGTACAAGGTTCCTGAAGGGGAGGCCTACGCCGCAGTCGAGTCACCCCGGGGCGAACTCGGTGTCTACATGGTGAGCGACGGCACCTCGACGCCCTACCGAATGCACGTCCGCGGCCCCTCGTTCATCAACCTCCAGACGATGCCCCACATGATGCAGAACGCGCTGATCGCCGATGCAGTGGCGATCATCTCCAGCGTCGACCCGATCATGGGCGAGGTGGACCGCTGATGCCCGAGACCTACTTCACCGGCGAGAACCTCGCCATCGCAGAAGAGATCATCTCCCGGTACCCGGTGAAGAAGTCGGCGCTGATTCCGTTGCTGCACCTCGCGCAGGAGCAGGACGGGTGGGTCACCGACGATGCAATGCGTCACATTGCCGAACTCACCGACACCACCCCGGCCGAGGTGAAAGGGACAGGCTCGTTCTACGAGATGTTCAAGTTCCATCCTGTCGGCAAATACATGATCAATGTCTGCACGAACCTGTCGTGCCAGCTACTCGGCGGTGAAGAACTCCTCGAGCACGCCGAAAACGTGCTCGGAATCAAAGCCGGGGGCACGACCGACGACGGCATGTTCACCATCGAGGATGTGGAGTGCATCGCCGCCTGCACCGAGGCACCGTGCCTGCAGGTCAACTACCGCTACCGGCTTCGGCTCACCACCGACGATCTTGATCAACTGATCGACGACATTCGCAACGGACGGACCACCGACATCCCCGAGCACGGCACGCTCGGCGTCGTCCGTCAACACATTCCTGCCGGCCAGGGCGCCGGGATCGTGCCGCCTGAGCAAGCGAACGAGCGGCCGGTGTGGCTCGCCCGCAACGATGCCGCCGAAACCAGTGAGGGAGCTGTCTGATGCCGACCCACGACTATGTCCCCCACGCCCCCGGCTATGTCGACAACGAGGGCCCCAAGATCGTCACCAGCCGGTTCGTCCACGAAGACAGCCACACGCTTGAGCGGTACGAAGCGACCGGCGGGTACGAAGGCCTGCGGCGCGCGCTCGACCGCACCCCTGCCGATGTCCACACCGAGGTCCGTGACGCGGTCGTGCTCGGTCGCGGCGGCGCTGGCTTCCCGGCCGGCGTCAAGTGGGGATTCATGCCGCCCGGCAAGTTCCCCTACTACCTCGTGGTCAATGGTGACGAGTCTGAGCCCGGTACCTACAAGGATCGCCTCCTCATGGAGCGCGACCCCCACCAGTTGATCGAAGGCTGCCTCATTACCTGCTACGCCCTGGGCCTCACCCAGTGCTTCCTGTACGTGCGGGGCGAGATGGCCCATGCCCAGGAAGTCATCGCCCAGGCGCTCAACGATGCCTACGCCAAGGGCTATGTCGGCAAGAACATCATGGGCACCGAGTTCAGTGTCGACATCACGCTCACCTGGGGCGCCGGTGCCTACATCGTCGGCGAGGAGACAGCCCTCATCGAATCGCTCGAAGGCAACCGGGGGATGCCTCGGCTCAAGCCGCCGTTCTTCCCGGCCGCCATCGGTCTCTACGGCCAGCCCACGATCGTGAACAATGTCGAGACGCTCAGCAACCTTCCGTGGCTGATGCTCAACGGTGCCGATCAGTACAAGGCCTACGGTTCCGAGGCCTCGCCCGGTAGCCGCATGGTGGCCGTGTCGGGGCACGTCAACCGCCCAGGCGTCTACGAGATCGAGCAGGGCGTCACGACCTTCCGTGACCTGTTCTACGGCGACAACTTCTGCCGAGGCATTCGCGACGGGCATGAACTGAAGATGTTCGTCCCGGGCGGAGGCTCCGCCCCATGGTTCTTCCCCGAGCAGGTCGACCTTCCGCTCGAGGGCCGCACCGTCGGTGGCGAGGGATCGATGCTCGGATCGGGCGCCATCATGGTGATGGACGACACGACCGACGCCGTCAAGGCGGCACTCCGGCTCGTGCGCTTCTACGCCCGCGAGTCGTGCGGTAAGTGCACGCCGTGCCGCGAGGGCACGACGTGGGAGGAGCGCATCCTGCAGCGGATCCTCGATGGCGAGGGTCGACCGAGCGATATCGACAAGTTGCTCGACATCGCCGACAACATCTCGCCCGGCCCGTACCCGGTTGCCGCTGACCCGAGCCAGGGTCTCGATGCCGTGCCGTTCCCTCCGAAGCAGACCACCATCTGCCCGCTGGGGCCGTCGTCGGTTGCGCCGATCACGTCGACGATCCGGCGTTTCCGGCACGAGTACGAAGCGAAGATCACCAAGCGCGACTCGATCCCAGTCAGCGCGGCGCCGGTCACGGCGGAGGTCATGTCGTGACCGCGACCGAGAACGAAACCACCACCGTCAGCGTCACGATCAACGGCACCGAGATTCAAGCGAATCCGGGCGAGTTGCTGATCGATGCCGCCGAACGGACCGGCACCTACATCCCGCGCTTCTGCTACCACTCGCGCATGAAGCCGGTCGGGATGTGCCGGATGTGCCTGGTCGAGGTGGATTCCGGACGCGGCCCCGCCCTGCAGCCCAGCTGCATGATTCCGGTAAGCGACGGGATGACCGTCGACACCGAATCCGAGGCCACCAAGAAAGCGCAGGATGGGGTTCTTGAGTTTCTGCTGATCAACCACCCGCTCGACTGCCCGGTCTGTGACAAGGGTGGCGAGTGCCCGCTGCAGGACCAGACCGTTGCGTACGGTCCCGGTGAGTCGCGCTTCATCGAGGAGAAACGCCACTACGAGAAGCCGATCCCGATCAGCGACACCGTCTATCTCGATCGTGAGCGCTGCATCCTCTGTGATCGCTGCACGCGTTTCGCTGACGACGTTGCCGGCGACACCCTGATCCACTTCATGGACCGGGGCAACAACACCCAGGTCAACACGTTCCCCGACGAACCGTTCGCCTCGTACTTCTCGGGCAACACCGTGCAGATCTGCCCGGTCGGTGCCTTGACGGCCAAGCCGTACCGCTTCAAGGCTCGCCCGTGGGACCTTGAGGAGACCATCTCGACCGCATGGACCGACTCGGTCGGTTCGCGGGTGACCGTGCAGTCATCTCGCAACCAGGTGCTGCGTCTGCTCGGTGTCGACGCCGACGCCGTCAACTGGGGTTGGCTCTCCGACAAGGAACGCTTCGGGTTCGAAGCCCTCAACAGCGAGGCGCGGCTCACCCAGCCGATGTGCCGAGCCGGTGACGACCTTGCACCCACGGGATGGGCTGCTGCCCTGACCCAGGTGACCGATGCCCTCTCCGGGGTCGAACCTTCACGGGTCGGCGTCATCGGTGGTGCCCGCCTCACGAACGAGTCGCAGTACGCGTGGGCGAAGCTCGCCAAGGGTGTGTTAGGCACCGACAATGTCGACGCGCAACTCGGCGACGGGCTTCCAGCTGAAGCGGTTCTGGGACTGCCTCGCGCCACCATCGCCGATGCCTGCGAGCCCGGCGGCACGATCATCCTGGTCGGCCCCGACCCGAAGGAAGATCTCGGCGCGCTCTTCCTGCGACTGCGCCACGCCGTCGTCAACGACGGCGCAACCCTGATCGAACTCACACCCAGCCGAGGCGGGCTCAGCGGGATCGCCGCCCACTCGCTCCACGGTCGCCCCGGCGAAGTCGGTCTGCTCGCCCAAGCCCTTGTCGCGGCCACGTCCGGCCCCGCAGTCGATGCGGCGGGCATCGCCGCGGCCGAGATCGCCGCGGCAGCCGAAGCCATCTCGGGTCCGGTCACCGTGATCCTCGGCCGGGCTTCCGTTGCCGAATCGGCAACCGCCACCGTTGACGCCGCTGTTGCCCTCACTGGGCTGCCCGAGGTCCGGTTCCTGTCGGCGCTGCGTCGCGGCAATGTCCACGGTGCCCTTGATGCCGGTCTCGCTCCCGGGCTGCTTCCGGGCCGACAGCGGCTGGATGCAGGATGCGATGCCTGGCCGTCGGTGCCTGCCGGCGCCGGTCTCGACACGGCGGGGATGCTCGGTGCTGCCGCCGCCGGCGACCTCGATGTGCTCGTCCTGCTCGGCGCTGACCCGCTCTCGGATTTTCCCGATAGCGACCTGGCCGCTCGGGCCCTCGACTCGGTGGGCACCGTCATCGCCATCGAGTCGTTGCCCAATGCGTCGACCGTGGCCCATGCCGATGTCGTCTTGCCCGCCGCCATGGCGACCGAGGTCGACGGCACCTTCACCAACCTTGAGGGTCGGGTCAGTGTCTGCGAGCAGAAGGTCACCCCGCCCGGCACTGCCCGTGCCGACTGGATGATCGCAACCGAACTCGCAGCCCGCCTCGGCGCAGATCTCGGCCTCGATTCGCCAGCGACGATCCGGGCCGAACTCGCAGCGGTGTCGGCCGTCCACGCGCCCCTCACCGAGGAGGCGCTCGCCGCGTCCCAGGTCGAAGGGATTCTGCTTGCGGGCTCCTCGCTGGACGGGCCGGTCGCCTCGACCGCACTTGCCCCGGCCAACGATGCCTATTCATTGCGCCTGGTTGCGGGGCGTCGAATGTACGACGCCGGAACCATGGTGCAGGCCAGTCCGTCGAGTGCCGGACTCGCGGCGACCGCAACGGTCCGACTCAACCCGGTCGACTTCGACAAGCTCGGGATCGAGGCCGGAACCGACGTGAAGGTGGTCTCCGGTCAGGGCGAGCTCCGTGCCCCGCTCGCCGTTGACCCTGGCGTTCCCGCTGGCTCAGCCGTTGTGCCAGCCAACGCGCCGGGCAACGGTGCGAACATCCTGATCGATGCCTCGGCGCCGGTCACCGACGTCCGAGTAGAACGCGCATGATCCTGGCCCAAGACCCGCTCTACACCGGCGACTGGCTGGGCGATCTCGGGGTCACCTTGCTCAAGGTCGGTATTGCCTTCGCGTTCCTGCTCGTTGCGGTGATGCTCAACATCTGGTTCCTCCGCAAGGTCATCTCCGACTTCCAGAACCGCGTTGGCCCCAACACCGCCGGCAAGTGGGGCATCCTCCAGAGCCTTGCTGACGGCATCAAGCTTTTCTTTAAAGAAGATCTGCTCCCCGATAACGCCGATCGGTTTGCCTTCCGGCTCGCGCCCTACCTGTCGCTCGTTCCGGCGTTTCTCGTGTTCGCCATCATCCCCATCGGTGGCGACTTCAACGGTGAGGACGGCGACGGCGTCGTCACCATTTTTGGTCACGACACCTTCCTCCAAGTGGCGGACCCGCCGGTCGGCGTCCTGTGGTTCCTCGCCATGTCGTCGCTGGCGATCTACGGCATCATGCTCGCCGGTTGGAGCTCCGGCTCGAAGTACCCGCTGATCGGCTCGGTCCGCGCATCGGCCCAGATGGTGTCCTACGAGGCGGCCCTCGGGCTTGCCCTCGCTTCGGTGCTCGTCGTGTCCGGCACCCTGTCGACCCACGCCATGGTTCTCGACCAGTCGGGGACCGGGCCGACCTTCCTCGGTATCGAAAATGTCGTCCCGAACTGGTACCTGATCCCAACCGGGGTCATCCCGTTCCTGATCTTCATCATCGCTGGCACCGCCGAGCTGAACCATCCGCCGTTCGACCTCGTCGAGGCCGAGCAGGAGATCGTCGGTGGCTTCCACACCGAGTATTCCTCAATCCGGTTCGCCCTCTTCTTCCTCGCCGAGTTCATGAACCAGATCACGATGGGCGCCCTCATCGTCACCCTCTTCCTCGGCGGCCCCGCCGGCCCGGCGCTGTTCTTGCCCGAAGGCTGGTGGATCGGCGTCTTCTGGTTCTTCTTCAAGCTGATGTTCTTCCTGTTTGGTCTCGTCTGGGTGCGGGCGACACTGCCTCGCTTCCGCTACGACCAGCTCATGGACTTCGGTTGGAAGCTGCTGATCCCGCTTTCGCTCGCCTGGTTCATTCTCCTGGCCGGGATCCAGGTCGGAGGCAACGAGAACTGGAGCGGAGCGCAACTGTTCGGCTTCGTGCTCGGTCTGTTCGTGATCTGTGCTCTGCTCGCCGGCATGTTGATGCTTGCCATCCGCAACGCCCGCGCCGAGCGCATCGCTCAGGAGGAGGTGTTCCGTGGCTGAGGGTTCGTACCTGAAGGGCTTCGGTGTCACGTTCAAGAAGCTGTTCGAGGATCGCGTCACCAAGGACTACCGAGGTGGGCGCGGTGCGGCGAAGGGCAAGCCGGACGAGAAGCGGGAGAAGGCCGAGCGGCTGCACGGCCGACACGTCCTGAACCGCTACGAGGACGGCATGGAGAAGTGCATCGGCTGTGAGCTGTGCGCAGGTGTGTGCCCCGCCAAGTGCATCTATGTCCGCGGTGCCGACAACGACCCGGACGCCCCGACTTCGCCGGGTGAGCGGTTCGGCTACGTCTACGAGATCAACTACTTGCGGTGCATTCACTGTGATCTGTGCGTGGAAGCCTGCCCGACGCAGGCGATCACCGAGACGAAGCTGTTCGAGTTCTCGTTCACGAATCGCAGCGATGCGATCTACACCAAGGACGAGTTGCTCGTCGGTGACGACGGCAAGCCTCAGCAGCTGCCCTGGGAGGATTGGCGCCCAGGTGAGGACCAGTGGACCTCGGGATGGATGCGGGCCACGTCACCGGCCGGCGATCATCGTTACGAAGGCGTCGTCCACTGGGCCGGTGAGCTCGGGTACGGTGTGCGCCCGCCCGAGCCCGCTCAGAGCGAAAGCGCCGAAGACCATGCCTGAGCTTGTGACGTTCTTCGCCGGAGCGGCGATCATCTTGACCGGTGCCCTCGGCGTTGTTGCGTCTCGCAATCCGGTTCACTCGGCGCTGTTCTTGATCCAGACCCTGATGGGTGTGGCGGTCCTGTTCGTTGTCCAGGATGCCCACTTTCTGGCTGCGGTCCAGGTCGTGGTCTACGCCGGCGCCATCGTGATCTTGTTCCTCTTCGTGATCATGTTGCTCGGTGTCGACAAGGCGGAAGATCTCGGCGTTGAGCCGATCGGTGGCCAGAAGCCGCTCGCCGCGATCCTCGGCGCAGCGTTGCTCGCTGGCGCGTTGACGATCGTGCTGATCGCCACCGACGGCGCCACGGGCTCGAGCGCGCCCGGCGATCCGGAACGCTCGTTGCAGAACGGATTCACCGACATCGAACGCATCGGCCGGGTGCTGTTCACCGACTATCTCGTGGCATTCCAGCTGACGGCGGCCCTGCTCACCATCGCCGTGATCGGCGCTGTTGTGTTGACCCGCACCGTGCGAGCGGACGACCGCCTCGGTGACCTCGAGCCGGTCTCGATGGACACGCTGCCGTCACTCGCTCCGGCCGGGGCCAACGACGAGCATCATGCCGACGCTGCCGACGACGACGGAAAGGGCGACGCATGATGTTCGCGGCAACCCTCACCACGTCGTACTTCTTGGTGCTGTCGGCACTGATGTTTGCCATCGGGGCCGTGGGCCTGATGATCCGGCGCAACCCGCTGGTGATGTTCATGTGCGTCGAGCTGATGCTGAACGCCGTGAACATCACGTTCGTCGCATTCGGCACCGACGTCGACAACGTCGGTGGTCAGATCTCCGTGTTCTTCGTTCTCGTCGTCGCTGCGGTGGAGGTCGTCGTCGGCCTCGCCCTCGTGGTGGCGATCAACCGGCGCCGGGCCGATGCCACCGCCGATGACGTGTCGTTGTTGAGGGGCTGACGATGCTTGATGCTGCCTTCCTAATCCCCGCGTTTCCGCTGCTCGGATTCGTCACGATCCTTGTGTTCGGCCGCCGTCTCGGCGAGCCAGGTGCAGGTTGGGTCGCGACCCTCGCCATGGGTGGCTCGTTCGCTGCTGCGCTCCTGACGTTCCTGGGTCTCGTCGCCGAGGACAAGGAGGAGCGGCGCTTCGTCCAGACCCTGTGGGAGTGGGTGCCGGTTGGCGACTTCTCGGTCGACATTGGCTTCCTCGTCGATCCGTTGTCGATCACGATGACCCTGTTCATCACCGGTGTCGGTGCCCTGATCCATCTGTATTCGATCGGCTACATGCACGGCGACGAGAACTTCTCGAAGTTCTTCCTGTACCTGAACCTGTTTGCCTTCTCGATGCTGATGCTCGTGCTCGGCGACAACATGCTCCTGACCTTCCTCGGTTGGGAAGGCGTGGGGGCGTGTTCGTACTTCCTCATCTCGTTCTGGTTCACCGAAGAGGCCAACGCCACCGCTGGCAAGAAGGCGTTCGTGACCAACCGGGTCGGCGACTGGGGCTTCATGGTCGCCATGTTCTTGCTGTTCACGACGATCGGCTCGATCCAGTACGTCGACATCTTCGGCAACGCCGGCGAGTTGTCTGAGAACACCGCCACGGCGATCACCGTCCTGCTTCTCGTGGGCGCGGCGGGCAAGTCAGCCCAGTTCCCGCTCTACCTGTGGCTTCCTGATGCGATGGCTGGCCCGACACCGGTTTCGGCGCTCATCCACGCCGCCACCATGGTCACCTCGGGTGTCTACCTGTTGACCCGGGTCAGTCCGATCACCGCCGAGGCAGCCGGATGGTCACTTGACCTGATCGCCTGGATCGGTGCCGGCACCGCCCTGCTGGCGGCGACGATTGCGGTCGCCCAGAACGACATCAAAAAGGTGTTGGCCTACTCGACGGTGAGCCAGCTCGGCTACATGATCATGGCGGTCGGGATTGGGGCGTATGTCGCCGCGATCTTCCACATGATCACCCACGCCTTCTTCAAGGCGCTGCTCTTCCTGGGCTCCGGCTCGGTCATTCACGGCATGCATCACGACCAGGACATGCGCCACTACGGCGGGCTGCGCAAGCTCATGCCCGTCACCTCGGCCACGTTCATCATCGGGTGGCTCGCGATCGCAGGCGTGCCGCCGTTCTCCGGTTTCTGGTCGAAGGATGAGGTGCTCGCCTACGCCTACGACGTCAACATTGGCCTGTGGATCGTGGGGCTGGTCACGGCCCTGCTCACAGCGTTCTACATGAGCCGTCAGGTCTTCATGACCTTCTACGGCGAGTACCGCTACGCCGATGTTCGGCCGGAAGAGATCGAAGCGGTTTGGGCGAATCGGGTTGCCGCTGCGGAGGCGGCGGTCGCCGACGCCGAAGCGGGCATCGGTGCGGCCGAGGACGGCGTCGTGAAGGCGCAGGAGAAACTGGACAAGGCGACCGAGAAGCTCGAACAGCGGCAGGCCGAAATGGCTGAGGTCGACCAGTCCGACGAGAAGGCGGTTGAGAAGGCCACCAAGAACCTTGACAAGGCGCAGGATGGTGCCGTCAAGGCCCAGGAGTCCGTCGATGAGGTCACCGCGTCGATCGACACCGCTCGAGCCGAGGTCGAGGCAGCCCGGTCGGCGCTGGCTGGCGTCGTGCTGGCCGCGGAGGCCGGCGGCGATGATCTCGACGGGATCTCCGACGAAGATCTTCCCGAGGCGGTCCGCGAACGCCGCGAGTTCCATCCCCACGAGTCGCCGTGGCAGATGACCGTCCCGCTCGTCGTGCTAGCGGGTGCGGCGATTGTTGCCGGCGTCATGAACCTTCCGTTCAGCGACGACCTGCACTTCCTCGGTCATTGGCTTGAGCCGTCCTTCCTCGGCAACAAGCACAAACTCGGACTGAGCGGGGGCGAACTGTGGGTGCTCGCCATCATCGCCGTCGTGGTCGGCGCGATCGGCATCGCTGCGGCGGTCGCCGTCTACCTGCAGCGGCGGATCCCGGCCGACCGGATCGAGTTGCCGATCCTCGCTCGGGGCTGGCGCTACGACGAAGCGGTCACCAGCTTTATGGGCGGCCCCGGGCGCAAGGGCTTCGATCTGATCGCCTGGTTCGACCGGACGATCATCGACGGTGCGGTCAACGGCACCGGCCGTCTGGTCCGCTCGGTCGGCGGTGAGATGCGGTCTGCCCAGTCCGGTCTGGTGCGCAGCTATGCCGCCATGGTGGCGATCGGTGCCGTGGCACTGATGGCCTGGTTCCTCGTGAGGACGACGTTCTGATGCACGCACTTCTTGCCGCCGCGTCGGCTGATGTTCCCTTCCCGATTCTCTCGGCGATCGTTGTCGCCCCGGTACTCGGTGCGCTGGTTCTCCTCGTGCTGCCGAACAGCCGTCCGGAGTACTTCAAGCAGGTGGCGTTCCTGGTCACCGGTGTCGTCGCCGGCATGACGGCCTGGGTCATGGTCGAATTCGATAAGACTGCGGCGGCTGACTTCCAGTTCGTCGACTCGGCCACGTGGATCGAGGGGCTCGGCATCTCTTGGAGCCTCGGTCTCGACGGCATTTCGCTGTGGCTCGTGGTTCTGACCGCAGCGCTGTTCCCGCTCGCCATCCTCGCCATCGAAGCCGAGCACACGCCGAAGGCGTACTACGCCTGGCTGCTCGTGCTCGAGGCTGGCTGTATGGGTGTCTTCCTCGCCCTCGACCTGTTCGCCTTCTTCGTGTTCTTCGAGATCGTGCTCGTGCCGATGTACTTCCTCATCGGCCAGTGGGGCCATGGGGCTCGGGCCTACGCGGCAACAAAGTTCTTCATCTACACGATGTTTGGTTCGGCGCTGATGCTGGTCGGCATCCTGGCGACGGCGTTCCTCACGGCGTCGACAACCGGCAACGACGTCACCTTCGACCTGATCGTGCTCGCTGAGCAGCAGGCCCTGTCGACCAACACCGCCCGCTGGATCTTCCTGAGCTTCGCCCTCGCCTTCGCCGTGAAGGTCCCGCTCTTCCCGGTTCACACCTGGTTGCCGGATGCGCACACGAACGCGCCTACTGCGGGCTCGGTGATTCTTGCTGGCGTGATGCTCAAGCTTGGTACCTACGGCTTCCTGCGGTTCGGCATCTATCTCTTCCCCGAAGCAGCGGTGTACTTCGCCCCGGCGCTGGTGGGGCTCGGCACGATCGGCATCATCTATGGCGCGATCGCCGCCACGATGCAGCGCGACCTGAAGCGACTGGTCGCCTACTCGTCGGTTGCCCACCTTGGCTTCATCGTGATCGGCACCTTTGCCCTGAACACCGAGGGCCTGTCGGGCGGCATCTTGCAGATGGTCAACCACGGCATCTCGACCGGTGCGCTGTTCCTCCTCGTCGGCTGGATCTACGACCGTCGCCACACCCGCGAGATCAGCGAGCTCGGAGGCCTTCAGAAGCCGGCCCCGATCTTTGCGGCCGTCTTCATGCTGGTGATGTTGAGCTCGATCGGTCTGCCCGGTCTGAACGGGTTCGTTGGCGAGTTCCTGGCCCTCCTCGGCGCTTTCGCCGCTCACCGGTGGTGGGCGATCGTGGCCGCCACCGGGGTCATCATCGCTGCGCTCTACCTGCTGTGGGCCTATCAGCGGGTGTTCCATGGTCCGGCCGAGGGCGAGAACGCAGAGATGCAGGACCTCACGTGGAACGAGGGCGCCGTCATCCTCCCGTTCCTCGTCGCCATCGTGTTCATGGGTCTGTATCCCAAGCCGGTGATCGAGCGCATGGAGCCAGCGGTTGACGCCCTCATCGAGCATGTCGACGAACATGTCGACGACTTCGACGAAGCCACACCTGACCTTTTCAAGGCGTGGACGATCGATGGAGTGAACGAGTACCAGGCCGAGAAGGCCGCAGAAAAGAAGAGCAGTGAGGGGGACAAGTGATGCTTGCCCAGGTGTCTAACCCCGTCGTTCGACCCGACATTGTTTGGGAGGGGCTGCTCCCCGTGCTTCTTCTCGGGGTCGGTGCGCTGCTCCTCATCCTGTTTCGGTCGTTGATCAAGGCCTTGCCGGCCGTGGTGGCTGACAACGCCGTTCCCGTCGTTGGTGGCCTCACCGTCGTCGCCATGTGGGTAGCGGCCGGGTATGCCGGCGGCGAGGTTCCGCTGGGTGGTGTTCGTGACGATGTCGGGGACGCAGCGTTTGCCGTCGGACTCGTCGTCGTGGTCCTGCTGGCGGCCTGGTTCGCCCGGTATCTCCACCTCGGCCTCGACGCCGCGCTCACCGCCATGATCGGTCTCTCGGCGCTGGCCGCGACCTGGGGTCTCTGGAATCAGCGTTTAGAGATCGACGGTGCCTTCAATTCCGTCGGCGACCAGCTCGCGGTTGACGGATTCGCGTTGGTCTTCACCGGGGTCATCTCGGCCGCAGTGGTCTTGGTCGCCTTCCTGCTCGACGACTATCTGCGGCGGGAACAGCTCGACGGCGTCGAGATGTATGTGCTGATGCTGTTCTCCGCCGCCGGTGGCGTCGTGATGGCGAGCGCCAACGACCTGATCGTGTTGTTCCTGGCTCTCGAAACGCTCAGCATCGCCGTCTATGTCATGGCCGCCATGCATACCCGGCGAAGTGAAAGCCAGGAAGCAGGCCTCAAGTACTTCGTGCTTGGTGCCTTCAGTTCTGCGTTCCTGCTCTACGGCATCGCCCTGACCTTCGGTGCGACCGGTTCGACGAATTTGATCGAGATCCGCACCTTCCTGGACTCGACCGTGCTGCTCGAAAACGGCCTGCTGATGGGGGCGTTCGGCATGCTGCTCGTCGGTCTCGGGTTCAAGGTCGCTGCTGCGCCGTTCCATGCCTGGACGCCAGATGTGTACCAGGGTGCTCCGACCCCGGTCGTGGCGTACATGGCCTCCGCGGTCAAGGCCGCCGGGTTCGCCGCCCTCATCCGCGTCTTTGTGACGACGTTCGGCTCGTATGCATCGGACTGGCAGCCGGCGGTGTACGCGCTGGCATTGCTCACCCTAATCGTCGGATCCTTCATGGCGATCGTGCAGCGCGACGCGAAGCGCATGCTCGCCTACTCATCGATCAGCCACGCCGGGTTCATCCTCGTCGGCGTTCAAGCGGCGAGCGATGCCGGCACCGCAGCGGTCGTGTTCTACGCCGTTGCCTACACCTTCCTCGTCATCGGCAGCTTCGGCGTTCTGGCCGTGGTCTCGGGTGGTGGCGACCGGGCCACGAGCCTCGACGACCTCGATGGCCTCGCTCAGCGGCGCCCCACCTTGGCGCTGGCCCTCACGATTTTCCTGCTGGCTCAAGCGGGTGTTCCGCTCACCTCCGGGTTTGTCGCCAAGTTCGAGGTGATCGGCGCCGCAGTCGATGCTCGTTCGTACTGGCTCGCCATCGCTGCGATGGTCACCGCGGTCGTGTCCGCCTTCCTGTACCTGCGCATCGTCTTGTCGATGTACCTCGGGCGCGCCGCCGAGGATGCACCGCCGATCCGGGTGCCTCGTGCCGCCGCAGTGGCGATCGTGGTGGCCCTGATCGTCACGGTTGGGTTCGGTGTCGTGCCCGGCGAACTCGACAGCATCACCCGCGACGCCATCCCGCAACTCGTCGCGCTCGGCTAGCCGCATATGGCCGACGAGCGGCGCGACGCCATCCTCCCGATCAGCTGGGACGAGGCTCGAGAAATCGTCGTGGTCGTGCTGCTCGCCGTTGCCACGATGCACGTGCTGGCCCCGCTTGTCGGGTTCCGCGACAACCGATTCCGGGGATCTGGACCCTTCATCGATGACCTCGTCGAACTGACCCAGAACGCCGGGCCCAACGCCGGCATGATGGCCCTTGCGGCCGCCGTCCTGGTCGTGACCACGCCGCCGGTCGATGTCGTCCCCCTGTTGCGGCGAGCGGTCGCCGTCGTCACGCTCTTCATCGCAACCGCGGCAGCGATCCATCTCTTCGGCACGATGGTGCGATCCGCTCCAACCGGCCTGGCCGCTCGTTTGCAGGTCGTCTTCGGCCGCAGCGCACCGGGTCTGCTGCTTGCGGGTACTGGCCGGTGGTTGATCCAGCGAGTCGTCCCGTTCGATGACTGACCGGGCGCCCGTCGCCCATCAGGTTGAGGGCGACTTCGGCAAGTCCGTTGAAGGCTTCGACGTCCGCAAGACCAGCCTGGAGCCCACGTCCGCCGATCTCGGTACCGCCCGCACGCCGGTCGACCGCTTCTTCGTTTGCAATGCGGGGGCGGCGGCTCGCGTGGATGCCGGAGCGTGGCGGCTGCGCATCGACGGGGATGCTGCGGGTGCCCCGGTCCTGCTGACGTTCGAGCAGATCGCCGAGTTGCCCTTTGTGGAAGTCGATGCCTGGCTCGAATGCGCAGGGAACGGGCGCCGGCTCTATGAGCACGTCGGGGGTCATGCCCGCCGGGCGAGCGCACAGGACACCCACTGGATGACCGGAGCGATGGGCATGGCGAGATGGGGTGGCGTGCGCCTGGCCGATGTGATCGCGCTCGCTGAGCCGGTCGATGACCTGGCCTGGGTCAGCCCGGCCGGACTCGATGTCGACAATGAAGATGGCGAGGCGGTCCGAATGTGTCTCCCGGCCGCAAAAGCGCTCGATGCCGACACGCTCCTTGCCGTCGAGATGAACGGCTCACCATTGTCCGCCGCGCACGGTGCTCCGGCCCGACTGCTGGTGCCGGGATGGATCGGCGCCTATTCGGTGAAATGGATTGACCGGATCGAACTGTCGACGAACTGGATTCCGTCGTTTCGGGCCGACGTGTACTACCGACGCCGCGACCCTGACGGCACCGACTGTGGCCCGGCGACCGTCCACCCGGTCAAGAGCACGCTCGCCCTTGTCTGGGAGGCCGAGATCCCGCCTGGGCTGACCACGCTGACCGGCTATGCCCGGTCGGGTGCTGCGCCGATCACGCGGGTGGAATGGTCGCTCGATGACGGGCCATGGGAGCGAGCCGAGCTCCATCCGTTGACCGGTCGCTGGGCGTGGACACCGTTCTCGCTGGCGGTCGAACTCGGCCCCGGAGCGCACCAGATACGGACTCGCGCCACCGACGCGACCGGTGCCACCCAACCCGACACGACGCCGTATCACCCAAACACGATGCTCTGGAACGCGATCACGCCGCACCCGCTTGTCGTCGGTCAGCCGAAAGAACCCACCCGACCGTGAGAAATCCCCGGTGATGCCGGTGACGGCGCTGGTTCGGCGATAGCCTCACGGCGGCTGGGAGGACTGGTTTCCCGGCTTTGTCCTGCCCAAAATCTCAACATTAGGGTCACCCTTCGTGTCGGATTTCCTTCGTAGCTACCTGACGGTCGGCATTTTCGGTCTCGTCGGTGTCGCGCTCGTGGGCGTGTTCCTCGGCATCGGCCGAATCCTTCGGCCCAGCAAGCCCACGCTCGCCAAGACCGAGGCCTATGAGTCGGGCGTCGAACCGACCGGCGACATGTGGTCGCAGGCCAACATCCGCTACTACGTGTTCGCCCTGCTCTTCGTCATGTTCGACGTCGAGGCGGTCTTCATCTTCCCGTGGGCGACCCGGCTGGAGGCCTACGAACTCTTCGGCCTCGTCGAGATGGCGATCTTCATCTTCATCCTCTTGCTAGGCCTGGTGTACGCCTGGCGCAAGGGAGTCCTCAAATGGGTCTAGTGGAATCGGGGAAGATCCCCAAGCCAGTCACCTCGCTGCTCAACATGAGCCGCAAATACTCCATGTGGGTCTACCAGTGGGGCTTGGCGTGCTGCGCGATCGAGATGGGCGCGGCGTTCGCATCGCCCCGCTACGACGTGATGCGGCTCGGGGTCATCCCGCTGCCGGCCTCGCCCCGTCAGGCTGACCTCGTCGTCATCTCCGGAACGGTCACCGACAAGATGGTTCCTTCGGTCAAGCGGCTCTACGAGCAGATGCCCGAACCCAAGTACGTGATCTCGATGGGCTCGTGCGCCAACTGCGGCGGCCCGTACTGGGACTCCTACTCCGTCACCAAGGGTGTCGACCAGATCATTCCGGTCGACGTCTACGTCCCTGGTTGCCCGCCCCGGCCCGAAGCCCTGCTCGAGGGAATCGTGCTGCTGCAGGAACGCATCCAGAACGAGGACATGGCCGAACGCTGGAAGGGTGAGCCGATTGTCATCGACTGAGACCCCCACCGAGGACGAGGTCGTCGCCGAGCCTGATGAGGCTCGCGAAGCGCTGCTCGCCTCCATCCAGACCGAGCTTGGTGACGCCGTTGTTGGCACCCACCTCGTGCCGGGCGACGATCTCTGGGTTCGGGTCACCCGTGATGCCTGGGTTGCGGCGGGGGAGTACCTCCACACCGGCCTGGGGTTCCAGTACTTCAACTTCCTGTCGGCCATCGACTGGAAGCCGTCACCGTTCGGCCGCGACATGGATGCCCAGGTCGATGTTTCGCTCGCTGCAGCTGCAGACCCCCAGGCGGATACGGATCCGGCGGATGCCGACGACGGCATGGAGCAGGGTGTTGCGGGTGGCGAGACCCGCTTCCAGGTCTTCGCTCGAGTTAACGACATCGTCAACGGTCTCGGGGTCACGCTCAAGGCCGACCTCCCCGACGAGGACCTCGTCATCGACAGCTGGGTCCCGGTCTATGCCGGTGCCAACTGGCATGAACGGGAAGCGTGGGAGATGTACGGCATCTCCTTCAACGGGCACCCGGGTTTGCGCCACATCTACCTGCCGTCGGATTTCGAGGGCAACCCGTTGCGGAAGGACTACCCACTGCTGTCCCGCCGCATGAAGCCGTGGCCCGGCATCGTGGATGTCGAACAGATGCCCGGCGACGACGATCCGGCTGATGCCGCTGAGACCACGGAGGCCGCCGAATGACCGCCATCTCCGATCGTGACCAGCTGAGCTACATCGCCGCCCAAGCGGCTGACGCTCGCGTCAATGTCGAACTCGAGACCGAGGGCATGACCCTCAACATCGGGCCACAGCATCCCGCCACCCACGGCACGCTGCGCATCGTGGCCAAGCTCGATGGTGAGCAGGTCATCGCCGCCGACCCGATCATGGGCTATATGCACCGCGGCTACGAAAAGCTCGCCGAGGTTCGCACGTACCCCCAGGTCACCACGCTCATCAACCGCATCGACTGGGTCGGCAGCTTCGCCAACGAAGTTCCCTTCGTTCTGGCCGCCGAGAAGTTGATGGAGGTCGAGGCCCCGCCTCGCGCCGCGTGGATCCGCACGATCCTCTTCGAAATGAGCCGCATCGCGAACATCTCGCTGTTCCTTGGCGATATGGGCTTGCAGGTCGGGGCGGTTACCCCGGCGTTCTTTGCGTTCCGCGATCGTGAGCACGTGCTCAACCAGATCGAAGCGGCCACCGGTGGCCGGTTCCATCCCAACTTCGACCGCATCGGCGGGCTCAAAGACGATCTGCCCGCCGGCTGGATCACCGAGACCAAGCGGGCGATGAAGAAGATGCGGAACTTCTGCGATGAGATCGAAGGTCTCCTGCAGGGCAACGAAATCTTCGAAGCCCGGTGCCGCGGTATCGGGGTCATCCCCGCCGACGTCGGCCTGAGCTACGGCCTGTCGGGTGCCAACATCCGAGCCTCCGGCGTCGACTGGGACACCCGTCGCGACAACCCGTGCGGCCTCGTGCACAACGAGCTCGACTGGAAGGTCTGGACCCACCCGGACGGTGACTCCTTTGCCCGGTTCTGGGTGCGGCTTCAGGAAGTGCGTGAGAGCACCAAGATGGTCGACCAACTGTGTGACGGTCTGCCCAGCGGGCCCGTCATGGCCAAGGTGCCGCGCATCATCAAGGTGCCCGCAGGTGAGGCCTACGTCGAGACCGAAAACCCGCTCGGCGTCATGGGCTACTACGTGGTGTCGAAGGGCGATCTGACCCCGTACCGGGTCAAGATCCGCTCAGCTTCGTTCAACAACATCTCGATCACGCCCTGGCTGCTCAAGGGTGTCTACGTGCCTGACATCGTCACGATCCTGGGCTCGCTGTACTTCATCCTGGGGGACATCGACCGATGACCGACGTCGCGATCCTGGGGGAGCTCGCGTACTGGCAACAGACGGGTATCCGAGTGGGGGCTGGTCTCGCTGCGGTATTGCTCGTTGCTGGCACGCTCGTGTACCTCCACCTTTTCAAGCTGGTCTCGTTCATGCAGAGCCGTCTCGGCCCGATGGAGGCCGGCCCGTTCGGTTCGCTCCAGCTGCTGGCCGAGGTGGGCAAATTCCTCCAGAAGGAAGACATCTTCCCCCGCAAGGCGGACCGGTTCGTCTTCGCCGCGGCGCCCTTCGTCGTGCTCATGTCGACCTTCCTGCTCGTGGTCGTCGTGCCTGGCGGTCCCGACGCCTGGTTCATCAACTCCGAGATCGGCATCTACCTGGCGATGGCCGTTTCGTCGGTGTCTGTCATCGGCATTCTGATGGCTGGCTGGGGCTCGGCCTCGAAGTACTCACTGCTCGGTGGTCTGCGAGCCACCGGTCAGCTCATCGCCTACGAACTGCCCCTGATCCTTGCGGTCATCGGTGTCGTCATCCAGGCCGAGACGATGAACATGCAGGCCATCGTGCGGGCGCAGGCCGAAGGCGAGATCTTCGGCTGGGACGGCCTCGGCAACCCCTACATCCTCACCCAGTTCGTGGCGTTCGCGATCTTCATGATCGCCATGCAGGCTGAGCTCACGCAGACCCCGTTCGACATGCCGATCGCCGAGTCCGAACTCGTGACCGGCTACATGACCGAATACTCCGGCATGCGGTTCCTTCTGTTCTTCATCGGCGAGTTCGCCACCGCCGGTGTCTTCAGCGCCATCGCCTCCGTGCTGTTCCTCGGCGGCTGGTGGGCGCCGATCCCGGGGCTCGATTTCGACGACAACATCTGGAACCTGCTCGGCCCGCTGGTGATGGTCACCAAGGTCGTCATCCTCACCTTCCTCATCTTCTGGTTCCGCTTCACCTTCCCCCGCTTCCGTGAGGATCAGCTGCAGGGGTTGGCGTGGAAGTTCCTCATTCCCCTCTCGCTCGTGAACATCGCGGTCACCGCGGTCTTCAAGCTCGCCTTCTAGGACTCACCATGGGACTCGTACCTGGACTCATCAAGGGACTCGGTGTCACCGGCGGCACGATGCTGCGCACCATTTTCCCCGACCCCAAGAAGCCGATCCCCAACCCGGTCAAGGGCGCCGAGACCGTGCAGTACCCGCACGAGAAGGAAGCCCCACCGACCCGGGCCCGGGGGGTCATTGCGCTTCACGAGGAGAACTGCACGGCATGCATGCTGTGTGCCCGTGAGTGCCCGGACTGGTGCATCTACATCGAGGGCCACAAGGAGAAGGCGCCGCCCCGCCGAGCCGGTGGCAAGCCTCGCCAGGTCAATGCGCTCGACCGGTTCGACATCGACTTCGCCCTGTGCATGTACTGCGGCATCTGTGTCGAGGTCTGCCCCTTCGAGGCGCTGTTCTGGAGCCCGGAATACGAGTTCTCCGAGCCCCGGATCGCCGATCTCCTCCACGACAAGTCGCGCCTTGCGGAGTGGATGGAGACGGTCCCCGAGTTCGAGCCGTATGAAGCGGGCTCGGAAGCCAAGGTCAAGAAGGTCCCGCCCACATGATGCAGTTGTTGGCTGCCGCTTCGGCAGATGCGGATCTCTACGTCGCGCAGAACATCTTCTTTGCGATGATCGGGCTCACGATGATCTACGCCGCGTTCCGGGTCGTCACCACCGGCAACGTCGTCCATGCCGCCCTGTGGCTGGTCGTCGTGCTTGCCGGTGTGGCTGTCCAGTTCCTGTTCCTCGGCGCTGAGTTTGTTGCCGTCACCCAGGTCCTGGTCTACATCGGCGCCGTGATCGTCCTCTTCCTGTTCGGGGTCATGCTCACGCGAGCGTCGATGGGCGATGACGACACCGTGGCTGGTGAGAAGCGGGCGATGGCATCGGTCGTCGGCCTGCTGCTCTTCGCCGTGATGGCGATCGCCTTGATCGACAGTTTCGAGGACACCCGAGTCGTCATTGATGAGCCCCAGGCGGTCAGCACCGTTTCGGACTCCATCTTCAGTCAGTACATCGTTCCGTTCGAAGCGGTTTCGGTGTTGCTGCTCGCCGCGCTGATTGGGGCCATCGTGGTGGCCCGGAAGGACTGAGGAGGACCGCCATGCTGCTCAACCAGTTCCTGCTCCTCGCCGCCGTGCTGTTCTGTCTCGGTGTCTACGGGGTCCTCGCTCGCAAGAACGGCATCCTCGTGCTGATGTCGATCGAACTCATTCTCAACGCCGTCAACATCAACCTCGTCGCCTTCGGTTCGCTCACCGATGACGTCGGCGGATCGGTGTTCGCGCTGTTCACGATCGCGGTGGCCGCCGCTGAAGTCGGCATCGGCCTCGCCATCGTCTTGCTCATGTACCGCAACCGCCGCAGCATCGACCTCACCGAGGCCGACCTGCTGAAGGGCTGAGGCCGCCGTGTTCGCATCACTCGCCGCAGACGCGGTCTCCGAAATCTCCACCGTCACCAACGACGCCAACTGGTTCCTCGAGAACGCCTGGCTGATTGCGTTGCTGCCGGCGATCTCGTTCGTCCTGATCCTCTTCTTTGGCAAGAAGATGCCGTTCAAGGGGGCCGAGTTCGGCATCACCGCCGTTTCGATCAGCTTTGTTCTGGCGATCTTGACTGGCGTCGCCTGGCTCGATCACCGCGACAACTACGAACTCGAAAAGTACGGCGAGGAAGCTGTCACGGTCATCGACGGTGCCGACACGGCGACCGACACGGTGTCGCTCGCCGTGGCCCAACTGGCAGCCGAGGGCGGCGAGAAGGTTCACCCGTACGTGGCCGTCCAGAAGAGCACCCAGTGGCTGCAGTCGGGCGGTATTGAGTTCAACGCCGGGATCATGGTCGACGGTCTCAGCGTCATGATGCTGTTCGTCGTCACGATGATCTCGCTACTCGTGCACATCTACTCGACCGACTATGTGGGCGGCGACCGGCGCTACACCCACTTCTTCGCGTTCCTGTCGCTGTTCACCGCCTCGATGCTGTTCTTCGTGCTCAGCGACAACATCCTGCAGATGATCGTCGGCTGGGAGCTCGTCGGTGTCTGTTCGTTCGCACTCATCGGGCACTGGTGGGAAGAAAAGCCCAACAGTGACGCTGCGCTCAAAGCGTTCCTCACGAACCGCGTCGGTGACGTCGGCCTGCTCGTCGGCATGATCACCCTCTTCTTTGCTGCCGGTGGCGGGAAGACCTTCGACACGATCAAGATCAACGAAGCGGTCGTGCAGGGTGGCGTGAGCCACACGGCCCTCGTCGTCGCTGCGGCATGTCTCACCGCGGCGGTCATGTCGAAGTCCGGCCAGTTCGTGCTGCACACGTGGCTGCCCGACGCCATGGCCGGCCCCACCCCGGTCTCGGCGCTCATCCATGCCGCGACGATGGTGGTCGCCGGGATCTACATGGTCGCTCGTCTGTACCCGGTCTTCTGGGAAGGCATGCAGATCGAAGGGTCGAGCATCAACCTGCTCGCCACGGTTGGCGCCATCACCGTCGTTGGTGCAGGCCTCCTCGCCTTCGTGCAGGACGACATCAAAAAGGTGCTCGCCTACTCGACGGTGTCGCAGCTCGGCTACATGGCGATGGCGCTCGGCGTCGGTGCCTGGACCGCGGCGGTGTTCCACCTGTTCACCCACGCCTTCTTCAAGGCCAACCTCTTCCTCGGTTCCGGTTCGGTCGCCCACGCCGTCCACAGCTTCGACATGAAGAATGACATGGGCGGCATGCGCAAGTTCATGCCCAAGACCTATGTCACGTTCGTGATTGGGTCGCTTGCGCTGGCTGGCATGTTCCCGCTCGCCGGGTTCTGGTCCAAGGACGAAATCCTGGTCAACACCGGCGGCTGGGATCTGCTCGGTGGTAGCGGTGCCGCTCCCGGCAGCTACACGTTCCACTTCGTCATGGGCATGGTCGGTGCGGCGCTCACCGCTGCCTACATGACCCGTTGTGTGTACCTCACCTTCCATGGTGAGTTCCGCGGCGGCCATCACGACGACCACGCCCACGACGCCGATCCTGCGCACGCTGACGACCATGCCGACGATCACGCCCATCACGGCGATCCGCATGAGTCCGGGCCACGGATCCTGTACCCGCTCTACATCCTGTCGGCGTTTTCGATCCTGGTCGGCTTCGTCAACTTCCCGCCCGGTTTCCTCACCGGTTCGAAGAAAGACCCGTCCGGATGGCAGGAACGGTTCCTGCACTTCATCGAGCCAGCCGGCTCCTCCTATTTCCCGGCGGTCGGTCACGCCACCCCGAGTTGGTCGCTGGCGATCGTCGCTTCGCTCGTCGCCGTTCTCGGTGCGGGCTTCGCCTTCTACTACTACTTCGTGCGTCTCGACCGGCTCAGCAAGCAGCAGGGTGTGTCGCTGACCGGCATCCCCAACGGGCTCACGACAACAAACGCCTTCGCCCGGACCGGTCACAAGATCCTGGTGAACAAGTACTACTTCGATCACCTCTACACCGGCATCATCGCCGGCTTCACCAAGGGCCCGCTGGCTCGAGCGACCAACTGGGTCAACCAGAACGTCATCGACGGCATGGTCGACCGGGTCGGTCAGTCGGCGGTGTCGACCGGTCAGATGGTCTACGAGAAGATCGATCAGGGCGTCGTCGACGGGTTCGTCAACGGGTCCGGTCGCGTCTCTGACATCACCGGTGAAGAACTCCGCCATATCAACAGCGGCCGCGTCCAGAACTACGCCGCCATCATGTTCGCCGGTGCCGCCATCTTGGCCGGTGCCTTCGTCATCCTGCTCGCCCTCTAGATCGTCTCGCTCTCAAGCACTCACTCAGTAACGGGAACACACTGCAATGGAATTCTCCGACTGGATCCTCACCGTCATCACCTTCGTGCCGCTCGCCGGCGCCTTGATCATGATGGCGATCCCTCAGGACAACGAGGAACTGCACAAGCAGATCGCCTTGCTCACCAGCCTGGTCGCCTTCGGCCTCGGCATCGCGCTGTTGGTCGACTTCGACTACGACGCGGCCGGGCAGTTGCAGTACTGGGTCGACGAGCCATGGATCGATGTCATCGGTGCCGGCTACACGCTTGGCGTCGACGGCATGTCCTTGCCGCTGATCGCCCTCACGGTCTTCGTAATGCCGCTGGTGTTCATCTACTCGTGGAACCACATCCCGGCGCCGGGCAACCCGAAGTCGTTCCTGATGCTGATGCTGATCCTCGAGACCGGCATGATCGGCACGTTCGTCGCCCAGGACCTGATCCTCTTCTTCGTCTTCTTCGAGGTCGTCCTGCTCCCGATGTTCTTCATGATCGCCGTCTGGGGCGGTGAGGATCGTCGCTACGCCTCGCTGAAGTTCTTCCTCTACACCCTGTTCGGCTCGGCGCTCATGCTGCTTGCGTTCCTGTCGCTGTTCTTCCTCGTGAAGGATCCGACCTCGGGCGAACTGCTCCGCACCTTCAACATGGTCGAGCTCACCGATGCCGCCGGTGCCGGCATCGTGCGCAGCACCCAGCTGTTCATCTTCGGCGGCATGTTCATCGGCTTCGGCGTCAAGGTGCCGATGTTCCCGTTCCACACGTGGCTGCCCGACGCCCACACCCAAGCACCCACCCAGGGTTCCGTCATCCTCGCCGCCGTTCTCCTCAAGCTCGGTACCTACGGCTTCATCCGTATCGCGATCCCGATGCTGCCCGAAGCCGCCGAGGAGTGGGCGCCCTGGATCGGCCTGCTTGCCGTCATCGGCATCATCTACGGCGCGTTGGGCTGTCTCGCCCAGAGCGACATGAAGCGACTCATCGCCTTCTCGTCGGTGGCGCACATGGGCTTCGTGATGCTCGGGATCTCCACCCTCACCGACTTCGGGATCAACGCCGCCATCTTCGGCATGGTCGCTCACGGCCTCATCACCGGCATGCTCTTCTTCATTGCCGGCTCGGTAAAGGACCGCTACCACACCCTCGAGATCCAGCGTCTCGGTGGCATGCTCGTCCAAGCCCCGAAGCTCGGCTGGATCCTCGGGTTCACCTCAATGGCCTCCCTCGGCCTTCCTGGCCTGGCCGGGTTCTGGGGCGAGTTCCCGGCGATCCTGTCGGCGTACAACCCGGCCAACGGTCTCGCCGAAGAGACCTTCCGCGGCTACATGGTCGTCGCTGCGATCGGCACCGTGCTCGCTGCCGGCTACCTGCTGTGGCTCCTCCAGCGGACCGCAATGGGTGAGCCGTCCGAGGAGTTCGCCAACGATCCCGAGATCGTCGACGTCACCCGGAACGAGTGGATTGCCTGGTCGCCGTTCCTGTTCCTGATCGTGCTGTTCGGTGTGGCCCCCGGTCTGATCTTCGAGGTCACCGACCCGGCCGTTATCGAATCGCTCAACAACTGCCTCCAACTTCCGGACGGCTGCGCCGGCACCGCTGACGCCGTCGCTGAGGCTCTCGGAGGCTGAGACTGATGTTCGCCCAGCTCGCTCAGGACGTCGAGTTCGTACGTCCCGCCATCGACTGGCATGCCGCCGCGCCGGAGCTGACGCTCCTTGGCTTTGGTGCGCTCGTCACGTTGATGGACATCATCTGGCTCGAGCGAGGCCGCCGGCTCACCTCGGCAGTCGCCTCGATCGCGCTGCTGGGGACGATGATCCCGATCCTCACGCTGGCGATCGACGGCACCGACCGTTCGATGTTCAACGGGGCGTTCATCGTCGACGACTACGCCCTGGTGATGAAGGGGCTCTTTGTCCTTGCTGGCTATGTCGTCATCTTGCTCTCGACCAACTATGTCGCCGAAGGCGACTACTGGGAGAACGAGTACTACGGCCTGCTGCTCAGCTCTGTGCTCGGCATGATCCTGATGGCCTCGGCCCGCGACCTCATCACGATCTTTGTGGCGCTCGAGTTGCTGTCCATCCCGGCCTACATGCTCGCCACCTGGCGCAAGCGAGATCTCAAGAGCAATGAGGCGGGCCTGAAGTACTACCTGATGGGTGTCTTTGCCTCGGCGATCATGCTCTACGGGATGTCGCTGCTCTACGGCGGTGCGGGCTCGACCCTGCTGGTCGACATCAACGCCGCCATCAGCGGAGCCAGCTCGCCGGCTGCGGTCATCGTGCTCGGCGTCATTTTCGTGATCATCGGCTTCGCCTTCAAGGTCTCGGCGTTCCCGTTCCACACCTGGGCACCGGACACCTATGAAGGGGCACCGACCCCGATCACGGCGTTCCTGTCCGTTGCTTCCAAGGCGGCTGGCTTCGTTGCCCTGATGAACCTGCTCTTCGTGGGCTTCTACGGTCGCGACGATGTGTACGAGCCGCTGATCTGGATTCTTGCGGCCGCGTCGATGACGGTCGGCAACCTGATTGCGTTGCGACAGACCAACATTGTTCGAATGCTGGCGTACTCCGGCGTCGCCCAGGCCGGCTACATGCTGGCTCCGCTCGCCGTAGCCAGTGAGGTTCCCGACAAGGCGCTCAGCGCAACCGTCACGTACCTCGTGATCTACGCGGCCATGAACCTCGGAGCCTTCGCTGTCGTGATGGCGGTCGCCCGCAAGACCCGTTCGGCGGAGATCGACTCCTTCCGAGGCCTGTTCCACTATGCGCCGGGCCTGACCGTCGCGATGACGATCTTCCTCTTCTCGCTCGCTGGTATCCCACCGCTCGGTGGCTGGTTCGCCAAGTTCCGCGTGATGGAGGCCGTCATCGAAGCCGAAACCGGTGCCGGTGTCGTGCTCGGTGTCTTCGTCGCCGTCAACTCGGTGATCGCGCTCTACTACTACGCCCGCATCGGGCTCGGGATGTGGGCCGAGGACGCTCCCGACGGCGACACCACGCCGGTGAAGGTCCCAGCCTCGCTGGCGTCGGCACTGGCCATCACCGTTGCGGTCACCCTCGTCTTCGGCGTCTTGCCGGGCATCGTCGGCGACCTGACCGAGGTGAGTCTGCTCGCCGGCATCGGCGGCTGACCTCGTGCCAGCCGCGCTGGCCGATCGACTTCGAGCACGTATTGCGAGCAGCGGACCGCTGCCGGTGCAGGCCTTCGTTGACGCCGCGCTGTACGACCCGGGCGAAGGCTTCTACGCCACAGGTGGCCAGGCCGGTCGGCGTGGCGATTTCATTACCGCACCTGAGGTCGGGCCCCTCTTTGGCGCAGTCGTCAGCAATGCCATCGATCACTGGTGGCGGCTGGCGGGCGAGCCCGGTCGGTTCGTGGTGGCCGAACATGGTGCTGGTCCGGGAACCCTTGCTCGATCGGTGACCCTCGCAGCGGGCGCCTGTCTGACCGCCGGTGCCCTCGAATGGGTGCTGGTCGAGCGGTCCGATGCCCAGCGAAGGGCTCACCCGGTGGCGTCTCACCTGCGCTCAGTCTCGTCGGTCGATCCTGGTGAGCAGGTCGATGTCGTGCTGGCCAACGAACTGCTCGACAATCTCCCGTTTGGCATGGCGGTGATGCGTGACGGCCAGTGGTTCGAGCGGTGTGTGGACATCGTCGATAGTGCCTTCACGCTGGTCGACGGCGACGAGATCCCACCGCTACCGGCCGTGCCGGACTCGAGTCCCGACGGAACCGAACTGCCAGTCGCGACGGCGGCAATCGACTGGGTGCGTGAGCAGCGTGTTGCCCACCCGGATGCCCGAATCGTTCTCTTCGACTATGCGGCACCGACCGAAGAACTGGTCACCCGCGCCGGTGGCTGGCTGCGAGCATTCCGGGATCACACACCGATCGATGACTGGCTCGCCGATCCCGGCCAGGCCGATATCACGATCGACCTGCCGATCGAGCCGTTCGACGAGCTCGGCGCAAGCCGGATCTCGCAAGCGGACTTCCTGCGGGAACATGGCATCGACGACTTGGTGGCGGAGGGCGTGCGGATCTGGAACGAGCGGGCCAGTCTCGGTGATCTTGCCGCCCTGCGCGCCCGCAGTCGGGTGACGGAAGCGGAGGCGCTGCTCGACCCGGCTGGCATGGGTGGATTCACCGTCTTCATCTGGTGAGCTCGGCAGGTGTTCCGGGTGGAGCCACCGCGGTCGCTCGTGGCGGACCGGTCGGCCCGACCCGATGCGCGGTTTACACTCGCCCCATGGCCCTGACCGAGCGAGAGCCCCTGTCGCGCCCTCGGGTCGCTGCCGCAGCCCTTGCGCTGATCGACGAACGAGGCCTTGAGCAGTTGAGCATGCGCAAGCTTGGCGCCGAACTCGGTGTCGAGGCGATGTCGCTCTACAACCATGTCGCGAACAAGGACGACCTGCTGGGAGCGGTCGCTGATCTCCTCTATGAGCAGATTCTGACGGAGTACGGGGTGCCAAGCGGGAACTGGCAGGCCCAGGCCCGCGTGATGGCGGCGAGCTATGTCTCGGTGGCGATCGCCCACCCCCATGCCTTCCCGTTGCTGCTCAACCGGCCGCCGGTCGGGGAGGGTGGGTTGCGCTTCATGGACCGCATCGTCACGATCTTCGACGACGTCACCGACGATCTTCACATTGCTGCGCTGGCGTTCAGTGTGGTTGCCAACTGGGTTGTGGGCACCCTCGTACAGCGTGAGGACCCGAACGCTGAGCTCGAGCCGCCGTCTGAAGCCGGGTTCGAACGGGTCGCCGCCTTTCGGGCTGAACTGGTCAACGGGATGACCGACGAGGAGCGATTTTCCGAAGGGCTTGAGACGGTGTTGGCGGGCGTTGAGGCCCGCTACTTCTCGACCTGATCGTCTCGGTACCCCGCAGCGATGTGCTCGAGCCACCAAGCGGGAGCGTTGTCGAGCAGGTTGGGCAGGTTGGAGTAGTCCCACCACCGGTCGATGAGGCCGTTCGTGTCGAAGACCATGACCGATGCGAACGGGTGCACAATGCGCTCGCCAGTATGAAAGACCCACTCTTCGGCGTGCTCGGTGATGACTACGTCACCCTCGGCGATGACCAGGCCCTCGACATGATGATGAGCCTCGACAGGGTCAAGCCCGAGCTTCAGGCGAGCGGTGATCTCTGCGGGGCCGTGGGCCCCACCCATTGATTCACCGAGGCCGGTATCGACATAGTTCGCTGTCGGACTGAAGAAGGTCGGGACGGTCTCCCACGCATGGGAGTAGAGGGCCACCCAGAATCGGGCTGCCGTCGCCTTGTTCCGTGCCTCGCGCTCAGCTGTATCGCCCATCTCGCGATGGTAGGTGCGGGCGGCCCAGACCGCGCGATGGAGGTTCGAGTGCCGGCTGCGCCGCCGATCACTCGGTGATGACGACTCGGAAGCTCTCCGTGGCGGCGAACTCGGTGCCTGATGCGGCGGCGTTGGTCGCCGCCCACTCCCGGATCATGTCCGGCAGGACGTCCGCCCGCGGCCCGTTCTGGCTGTCGTGGGCCATCAGCGCGTTGATCTTGCGTTCGAGCTGCGCCGAGATATCGACATGAAGATTGTTGGCTGCAGGTGACCCCGCCATCATCCAGATGCGCGGCACCGAGTGAGGCTGATGCCCCTCCGCCAGGAGCTCAGGGAACGACTTTGCGTTGCGGGCATCGGGATAGACCGCCGAGACGACAGCTTCGCCGGTCGCGAGATGATCGGGATGGGCGGCATAGATCCGGTCCCAGTTGCGTTCTGGATTCTGGGTGATCACGAGATCAGGCTGCACGATCCGGATCAGCCGCGAGACCGCCTTGCGGAGTTCGAGATCGGCCACAACGGCCCCGTCAGGGAACCCGAGCCAGTGCAGTTCGCTCACGCCGACGATCTCGGCCGCCGCCGTCTGCTCAGCTTCGCGAAGGGCAGCGAGTTCCTCGACGGAAATATCGTCGGGTTCGCCCGCCTGCCCCGAGGTCACGAGGCCATAGACGACCTCGACACCGTGG
>Ga0181594_10000621_pt1 | contig 32778 bp, 31 predicted proteins | sample 071ome_18_FD_145603 | JGI IMG/M metagenome (GOLD analysis project Ga0181594, IMG submission 145603) | Coastal salt marsh microbial communities from the Groves Creek Marsh, Skidaway Island, Georgia - 071413BT metaG (spades assembly) | ecosystem: Environmental > Aquatic > Marine > Intertidal zone... | reverse complement strand
CTAACCATGGGGTGCGCCGCGCGCGCGTGAATTTCAACAGGCCGGGTCTCCCATGGCGACGATCCTCAAACGCAAGGAAATCATCGATCTTGAGGCGCTGACCGCCGCCTATGAGGCGGAATGGTCGGAAGACGAATCGACCTCCGAATCGCGCAAACGCCTGTTCGAGATGATCAAGCGGGCGCTGGCCGAGGGGCGCGATGAAGTCCGCCGCCGGTTCGAGGAAGACCACGAAACCGGGGAAACCAATGTCCGCGCCACCGCCTTTCTGATGGATCAGCTTCTGCGGTTCGCGCTCGATATCACCACCACCCATATCTATCCGACCGCGGAACCGACCTCCGCCGAACGGATTTGCGTCGTTTGCACCGGCGGGTACGGGCGGGGCGAGCTCGCGCCCTTTTCCGATCTCGATCTGATGTTCCTGCTGCCCTACCGGCTGACCCCCCGGGTCGAGCAGATCGTCGAATCGATCCTCTATCTGCTCTGGGATCTCAGTCTCAAGGTCGGGCACGCCACCCGCAATGTCAAAGAGGTCGTGCGGCTGTCAGAAGACGACATCACCATTCGCACGGCGGTTCTGGAATCGCGTTTCCTCTGGGGTAACCGCAAGCTGTTTCAGGATATGCGGCGCGCCTTCCGCAAGAATGTGATGGCCGATTCCGGCCCGGCCTTCGCCGAAGCCAAGCTGGTGGAACGCGATGAGCGCCACCAGAAAATGGGCGATTCGCGCTATGTGCTGGAACCCAACCTGAAGGAGGGCAAGGGCGGGCTGCGCGATCTGCATACGCTGTTCTGGATCGCCAAATATCTTTATCAGGTCGATGCCGTGCCGGACCTGGTCGAAAAGGGCGTGCTGACGGCGGCGGAGGCGCGGCGTTTCGCCAAGGCGCAGAACTTTCTCTGGACCGTGCGGTCGCATCTGCATTATCTGACCGGGCGGGGCGAGGACAGGCTGACCTTTGACGTTCAGACCGAAATCGGCCGCCGCATCGGGTATCGCGATCACGCCGGAACGCTCGGCGTCGAACGCTTCATGAAACATTACTATCTGACGGCGAAGGAGGTCGGTGATCTGACGCGGATATTCTGTGCCGCGCTGGAGGCCGAGCATCAGCGCTGGAACGCGTTCAACTTCAAGGCGCGCGATATATTCCGCCGCGATATCGAGGGGTTCAAGATCGAAAGCGGTCGGTTATCCGTCGAATCCGGATCGGAACTGACAGAGGACCCGGTTCGGATCCTGAGGCTGTTTCGCGCGGCGCAGACCCATGACCGCGATATCCATCCACGCGCTTTGCGGTTGATCACGCGGCATCTGAAGCTGGTCGACACCATCCGGGACGACAAGGAAGCCAACCGACTGTTCGTGGAGATGCTGACCGACCCGAACGACGCCGACGTGACGCTGCGCCGGCTGAACGAATCGGGCGTGTTCGGGCGTTTCGTGCCCGATTTCGGGCGTGTCGTCGCGCAGATGCAGCACGACATGTATCACGTCTATACGGTCGATGAGCATACGATCTTCGCCATCGGCATCCTGCACGGGATAGAACAGGGCAAATACAAGGACGACATGCCGGTGGCGAGCGAGGTGATCCACAAGCTGGTCTCCAAACGCGCGCTTTATGTCGCCATCCTGCTGCATGATATCGCAAAGGGGCGCGGCGGCGATCATTCGGTGCTGGGGGCGGAGGTCGCGCTGGATTTGTGTCCCCGTTTCGGTCTTTCACCTGAAGAAACCGAGACCGTCGAATGGCTGGTCCGCTATCATCTGCTGATGAGCCATATCGCCTTTCATCGCGATCTCGCCGATCCCAAGAGCATCATTGATTTCGCCGAACAGGTGCAATCGGTTGAACGGCTGCGGCTGCTGCTTTGTCTGACGGTCGCCGATATACGGGCGGTCGGGCCCAATGTCTGGAATAACTGGAAGGCGTCGCTGCTGCGTGAGCTGTATTACGCGACGGAGGCGGAGCTTTCCGGCGGGCATGACACGACGGGCCGGGAAGCCCGGATCGAAAGCGCCAAACACGCCTTGTCCGAAACGCTCGGCAATATGGGCTGGTCCGGCGGCGCGATCGAGGAAATCGTCGCTCTCGGCTACCCGTCCTACTGGCTGTCACTTGATACCGATACGCATTGCCGCCATGCGGCGTTGATCCATGACGCGTTGGCCAATGACCGGCAGATCGCCTACGATACGCGCGCCGACGATGTCCACGCGGTAACCGAACTGACGATCTACACACCCGATCACCCCGGCCTGTTTTCATCCATCGCCGGGGCGATCGCCGTTTCCGGCGCGAATATCGTCGGCGCGAAGATTTTCACCATGACCAACGGCATGGCGCTCGACATATTCGCGATCCAGGATTCGACCGGGAACGCCTTTGTCCGTCAGGGCGATATCGACCGGTTGACGGCGCGGATCGAACAGGCGCTGCGCGGCGAATGGCGGCCGTCGGTCGAGTTGCAAAAAAAGCCGGTGATCTCCAGCCGCGATGACGTGTTCTCCGTCTCGCCGCGCGTGCTGATCAATAACGGCGCGAGCCGCACTCATTCGGTGATCGAAATCAACGGGCGCGACCGGACCGGCTTTTTGCATGACGTTACCCGGACACTGGCAGACCTCGGCCTGCAGGTGTCCAGCGCGCTGGTCACGACCTATGGTGAACGGGCGGTGGACGTGTTCTACGTCAAGGACGGGTTCGGAATGCAGATCACCAATGAGCGCAAGCTAGACCAGATCCGGGAGGAGCTGCTTGAGACGCTGGGCGCCTCGCCGGAAGATCTCGAAGAGGCGCGCAATCGCCAGCCGCGCGGCGCCGCCCGCAAGGCGGCCCGCCGCCCGCGCAGGGTTTCACCCCATTCCGCCGGCACCGCGTCGTAATCGAATGCCGGATTTAATTCCCATGACCGTGCCGCGTTAGATGGCGCTATTCAAGGCAATTGCGACCGTCGGCGGCTACACCATGATCAGCCGCGTTCTCGGATTTCTGCGCGATATTCTGATCGCCGCGCTGATGGGGGCGGGCCCTGTCGCGGACGCGTTTTTCGTCGCCTTCAAGCTGCCGAATTTTTTCCGCCGCCTGTTTGCCGAGGGCGCGTTCAACGCCGCCTTCGTGCCGCTGTTCGCCGGGCGGCTGGCGGCGGATGGCCAGGCATCGGCGCGCGATTTTGCCGCAGCCGTTCTGTCCGTCATGGCGGTGTTTCTGTTTTGCTTCGTGACCCTGTTGCAGATCGCGATGCCGCTGCTGATGTACGGGTTCGCGCCGGGGTTCGCCGGCGATCCCGTCCGCTTTGACCTGGCGGTGGAACTGACCCGCATTACCTTTCCCTATCTCCTTTTTATATCGCTGGTCTCGCTGTTGGGTGGGGTGCTGAATTCTCTCGACCGGTTCGCCGCCGCCGCCGCGACGCCGATTATTCTGAATATCTGTCTGATCGGCGGGCTGGTGGTTGCCGCGCCGCATTTGCCGACGCCGGGTCACGGGCTGGCCTGGGGCGTGGCCGCCGCCGGCATCGCGCAGTTCCTGTGGCTTATCCATGCCTGCCGCCGCGCCGGCATGGTTTTCCGCCTGCCGAAACCGCGGCTGACGCCGGGGGTGAAGCGGCTGCTGACCCTGATGGTGCCGGGCGCCATCGGCGCCGGGGTGGTGCAGCTCAATCTGCTGATCGATATCGTGATCGCCTCGACGCTGCCCGCCGGGGCGGTGTCATTCCTCTATTATGCGGACCGGCTGAATCAGCTGCCGCTCGGCGTCATCGGCGTTGCCATCGGGACGGCGCTCTTGCCGCTGCTGTCGCGCCAGCTGCGCCAGGGAGAGGATGCGGCGGCGCGCGAGTCGATGAACAGGGCGATAGAAATCGCGCTGCTCTTTACCGTGCCGGCCGCGGTGGCGCTGGTGCTGATCGCCGATCCGATCATAAAGGTGCTGTTTGAACGCGGTGCGTTCGATCCCGCGACGACCCGGGCGACGGCGCTGGCGCTGACCGCCTATGCCGTCGGGTTGCCGGCCTATGTGCTGGTCAAGGTGCTTGCGCCCGGCTTTTTCGCCCGTGAAGACACCAAAACGCCGGTCAAGATCGCGATCGTCTGCGTCGCTATCAATATCGCACTCAGCCTGACGCTGATCCATTTTCTGGCGCATGCCGGGATCGCGCTGGCGACCGCGATTGCCGCCTGGGTCAATGCCGGGTTGCTAGCGCTGATCCTGGCGCGGCGCGGGCATCACCGTCTCGATGCGCGGCTTAAGGGCAGGGCCTTGCGGATTTGTCTCGCGGCCGCCGGGATGGGGGCCGGGTTGTGGGTCGCGCATGGCTGGCTTGAGGCTGCGTTTTCCGCGTCGCTGGCGGAGCGGATAATGGCGCTGATCCCGCTGGTGTTGGGCGGGATGGCGGTTTACGGCGTTCTCGCCACCGCGACCGGTGCGGCGTCGCTCTCTGAAATAAAGGGGATTTTGCGGCGCAAACCGTCGCTTGACCCGTAACCTTAATGGCGGGATAACGCCGCGCTCAACGACTATAAAGGACAGCTCATGGCGCGGGTCTTTTCCGGCGTTCAACCGACCGGCAATCTGCATCTTGGCAATTATCTCGGCGCGATCCGGAATTTTGTCCGGCTGCAGGACGATCACGAATGCATCTATTGTGTCGTCGACCTGCACGCCGTCACCGTCTGGCAGGACCCGGCGGAACTGATCCGCAATACGCGGGAGGTCGCCGCCGCCTTTATCGCCGCGGGCGTCGATCCCGAACAAAGCATCATCTTCAACCAGAGTGCGGTGCCACAGCACGCGGAGCTCGCCTGGGTTTTCAATTGCGTTGCGCGGGTCGGTTGGCTCAACCGGATGACGCAATTCAAGGACAAGGCGGGTAAGAACCGCGAAAACGCGAGCGTCGGGCTTTATGTCTATCCGGCGCTGATGGCGGCGGACATCCTTGCCTATCGCGCGACACACGTGCCGGTGGGCGAGGACCAGAAACAGCATCTGGAGTTGACCCGCGATATTGCGCAGAAATTCAATAACGATTTCGGGACGGAGTTTTTCCCCATTATCGAGCCCCTGATCTTTGATCACGCGGCGCGGGTGATGAGTTTGCGCGACGGGCGCAACAAGATGAGCAAATCCGATCCGTCGGATAATTCCCGGATCAACATCACCGATGATGCCGATGCAATCGCGAAAAAAATCCGCCGCGCCAGGACTGACCCCGAACCGGTGCCCGACGGGTCCGAAGCGCTGGGGACGGCGGAGACACGGCCGGAGGCATTCAACCTGATCGATATCTTCGCCGCGCTGGCCGATCGGCCCGCCGCCGACATCATGGCGGAGTATGGCGGCAAGCCGTTTTCCGAATTCAAGCCCGCGCTTGCCGATGTGGCGGTAACGGCGCTCGGCCCCATGGGTGATGAGATGCGCCGGCTGATGGATGATCCCACGGAAATCGACCGCGCGCTGGCCAACGGCGTGGCGCGCGCGCGGGAGATTGCGGCGCCGACCCTTGAAGAAGTTTACGATATCGTCGGGTTTTTGCGTCCCTGATCGCCAAATCGGCGCTTAAATACCGGTTTTTCCTTGCGAAACCGGCGGATCGGGCGCAAAAGACGGCGCAACCCGCTATTTTTCGACTCGTTCCCCGGCGCCGTTTATGGACCTTTATTTTCCTATTGCAGAAATGTCGCTCAACGCGCTCCTGCTGTTCAGCATGGGAGCGGGTGTAGGCGTCCTGTCCGGCATGTTTGGCGTGGGCGGCGGGTTTCTGATGACGCCGCTGCTGATTTTTGTCGGCGTGCCGCCCGCCGTGGCGGTGGCGACGGAGGCCAACCAGGTGGTCGCCGCGTCCGTCTCCGGGGCCCTCGCCCATTGGCGGCGCGGCAATGTCGATGTGAAGATGGGCGTCGTGCTGCTGATCGGCGGCTTTATCGGCTCCACCGCCGGTGTCTGGATATTCACCTGGCTGCGCCAGCTTGGTCAGATCGACGTCGTCATCTCCATGTGTTTCGTGACCTTCCTTGGCATCATCGGGGTTTTGATGGTGAGCGAAAGCGTGCGCGCCTGGATGAAAAGCCGGAATCCGGGGGGCGCGCCCCGCACCAAGCTGCATCAGCATACCTGGCTGCACGGCCTGCCCTTCAAGATGCGGTTCCGCCGCTCGAAGCTCTATATCAGTGCCCTGCTGCCGCTCGGCATCGGTATCTTTGTCGGCATTCTCTCTGCCATCATGGGTGTCGGCGGCGGCTTCATCATGGTGCCGGCGATGATCTATCTGCTCGGCATGCCGACCTCGGTCGTCGTCGGGACCTCGCTTTTCCAGATCATTTTCGTCACCGCCAACGTGACTTTCCTGCAATCGGTCAATAACCAGACCGTCGATGTCATGCTGGCCCTGTTGCTGGTCGTCGGGAGCGTCATCGGCGCGCAGATCGGCACCATGTTCGGCGCCAAGTTGCGCGGCGAACAGCTGCGGGCGCTTCTGGGTCTGATCGTGCTCGCTGTCGGCGCCAAGGTCGCCTGGACCTTGATCGCGACGCCGGCGGAACTGTTCACCATCGGGGCGGGGGGGCACTGATGATGCGGTGTCTTCTCCTGTCATATTTTATCCTGTTCGTGCTGCTGTGCGCCCCGCCGGTCGCCGCCAAGCCGCTGGTCGCCGATTTGTCAGACACCAAGATTGAAATCACCACCAGTTTTTCCGGCACCCGTCTGCTGCTTTTTGGCGCGATCAACGAACCGGGCGATGTCGTTGTCGTCGTGCGCGGTCCCGACGTACTTGAGGCCGTGCGTAAAAAACAACGCGTCGGCGGGATCTGGGTGAATGGCCGCGCGCGGGTTTTTGAGAACGCGCCCGGTTATTATTATGTCGCCTCGTCAAAGCCGCTTGGTGACATCGCGTCCGCCCAGACATTGCGCGACTATTCGATCGGATATGGCTCTTTCGAGTTGCTGCATGACGGAGAATTCCGCGACGCGCTGATCCGGTTGAAAGAGGCGCGCGAACTTTATGTGCGCCGCGACGCATCGGTGAAGGTCATTGACGACAGCCTGTTTCGGGCGGAGCTGAGCTTTCCGTCCAGCGTGCCGACCGGTCCTTACCGGGCGGAAGTGCATCTGTTTCGCAATGGCCGGCACATCAACACCTACGCAAAGCAGCTTCGGGTGCGCAAGGTGGGTGTCGAGGCGGCGGTGTTTAATTTTGCTCATACCCATTCGGCGCTTTACGGTATTATCGCCGTGTTGATCGCTCTGGTGGCCGGCTGGACCGCCGGCGCGGTATTCAGAAGGACCTGATCTTGATGACAGAAACCGGGGAAAGCCAGGCGGCTGATAGCAGCGTTCCCGCCGAGCGATTTTTTTTGGTCGTGGTCGACGCTTCCAAAGAGCTTCGCGTCGCGTTGCGCTTTGCCGCCCAGCGGGCGCGCAAAACCGGTGGCCGCGTCGCGCTCCTCTCGGTTCTGGAACCGGCCGATTTTCAGCACTGGATGGCGGTCGAGGAAAAAATGCGCGAGGAACGCCGCGAAGAGGCGGAACGCCTGCTCGAAAAGCTGGGGGCGGAAGTCACTGAAATCACCGGCGACATGCCGTCGCTTTATGTCCGGGAAGGCAAGGTTAGCGACGAAATTCTCGGGCTGATCAAGGAAGAACCCAACATATCCATCCTGGTGCTGGGGGCGGGGACGGACAAAAAAGGCCCCGGACCGCTGGTATCCTCCCTGGCGGGTAAGCTTTCCGGTGAATTTCCGGTTCCGATCACGGTCGTGCCCGGTACGTTGAGCGACGCTCAAATTGACGCCCTGACCTGATCGCCTCTCCACCGGATTTCAGTTTTTAACCATAAAAAATTCGATAATATTACCGGATTGTTTGGTTTTCCACACGTTTCCACTTTCGAAACGTTGTCGAAAAATGCGCTCCATCAACAGGTTAGAGAAAATCCGAATCACCGGGCGATTCTCCATCTTGTAAATTAACGTCTCGTTAATTAAATCTCCGCTCACGCCTCATCGTAACTGGGCGACCTCTTTAGTTTCGGCAGCCGCTGGACGGCGGGAAATCCCGATCCGGAAATGACCGGCGGGGAGAGTGATGTCGGAGGGTTGAGCGATTTTGGAACAGAAAGCCACAAACAGAATTTTCGATGCGGGCCTGCTCGGGATAGCGGGCGCGGGCGGCGCGTTGCTTTATGGGCTGATGTCCCTGACGGGGCTATTTGCCCCTGGCGAGACCCTGTCCGCGGCGAATACGGGAAAATCTGCTCCCGCCGTTGTCGCGGCCGGCCCCCGCGTCGAACATTTGCTGGGCCCCGCGACGAATGACTACGAACCCGCGCGCGTCGTGCGGGAGGGTCATGCCACGCTGCAAATTGCGCCGGTCAGCCTGCTGCGGCGCTATTACGATTCCATCGGCTTCGATCTGTCCCGCGTGCGCGATCACGGCCGGGTGCCGCGTCTGATTCTGGCCGCGCTGCCGAGGGATATTCAAAGTGTCGAACAGCCGCGTCTTCGCAAAATGCTGTTTATGCAGACAACATTGCCGATGATCCTCCATGTGAATGAAAAAATCATGGCAGATCGCAAACGCGTAATGTCGCTGCGCGGCAAGGCCGAGGAAGGCGGAGTTCTGAGCCCCGCCGAAAAGCGCTGGCTGACCGTTCTGTCGGTGGAATATGGCGCCGGTGGGGAAAATCCGGATCCGCAAAACCCCGATTTTGCCTCTCTGCTGAAGCGTGTGGATATCCTGCCGCCGTCCCTTGCGCTGGCGCAGTCGGCCGAGGAAAGCGGTTGGGGTACGTCGCGATTCGCGCGTGAAGGCAATGCCTTGTTCGGCCAACGCACCTGGCGCGGCCCGAAGGGCATGATCCCGAAGAAGCGGGCCGCGGGTGAAAAATACCGGGTGCGGTCTTTCGACACACTGCTCGAGGGCGTCTGGGCCTACGCCTATAACCTGAATACCCATTTCGCCTATGCGAAGTTTCGCGAGCGCCGGGCGCGTTTACGGGCAGCGGGCAATACTCTGACCGGTGATCGGCTGATCGACACTCTCGATCGTTATTCCGAAAGAGGTCAGGATTATATTCGGACGATTCGGACGATCATGCGGGTCAACGCGCTCAGCCAATTCGACGGCGCGCGCTTGTCGCATCCGCCCGTCCTTCCGCCGGAGCCGTCCTCCGGCGCCTGATCGGGTCTTCTCTTTTATTGCGAGACTTTGCGGGGCGGCACGTAGAACTGCCGCCCGTACCAGCGCCAACGCCCACCCTTGTCATGCAGGGTGCAGTTGATACGCGAGCGTCCCACCGGGAACGGCTTGGTCATCCGGACTTCGACACGGGCCTCACCCAGCCGTTCAATCCGTAATTTCTCCTCGCTGGAGGCGTAACAATTCAGCCTGTCCAGCTTGCCGACGCTTTCACCGTTTACGGTAAATCCGAATGCTGGCGGGTTTGCGCCCCTGGTCAGATACGGGTCGGCAGGCGTTATATCGGTGGCGTTAAGCGGCAGCGCCCTGCCCGCCAGACGCAGGCGCTCAACGCCGCCAAACGTTTCGTTAAAGGCGAAGCGCGGCAAGTAAAAGAAGTTGGCCGCGCGATGCAAAACGCCCGAGTGCTGGCCGAACCCGACCGTAAACCCGGCCTTTTTCGACGCGTTGCCGACCGCGACACTGTATTCGCCATAGGGATAGGCGATCATTTCCGGGACAAAACCGAGTTCCGCCTGAAAGCGGGCGTTGGATTTTTTCAGCTCCGCCGCGATGTCTTCCGGCGGCAATAAGGGCAAATGGGGGTGGGACGCGGTCTGGCTGCCGATCGTTACGCCGGCCTGATGCAGCTCGCGGATCTGGTCCCAGCTCATGTAACCAGGGAACTTCCGGTCGATGGCGTCGGTCGCCACGAAGAGCGTAAAAGGCAGATTCGCCGCCCGCAGCCGCGGCCAGGCATTCTGATAAACCGACAGGAATGCGTCATCAACGGAAAGCCCGACGGTCTTTTCCGGAAGATCATCGCCCTTGCGCAGCGCCGATACGATTTCGTGAACCGGACGGACGGTAAATTCGCCGCCGATCAAAGTTTCAAGATGCGCCTCGAACTGATCGATCCGGACATTGGTTGACGGATGTTCGCTCTCACCAAACCGGTGATACATCAGGATGACGGCGGAATTCGCGGCCACGGCCTGCTCCGTCAGCAGGAGCAAGGCCCCGAGCGCGGCTACGGTTCTGACCAGAGCCCGTTTCGATAAGGACATATTCATAACCAGTGACACTCAACCCCGAACCGCGATGGGCCGTTTACGCGCCGATAGCGGTTCCTGATATTTATATGTCGCCGATTTCAGGAAAAAATGCAACAAAACGGATGGGTTACACCATCATCCGGCGCGGCAGTTCCCCATCGCCGATCAACGGATATTTGCGGGAATCGAACAGTTGATAATGCCACCATTCGTTCCTGTAAAAATCCCACCCCGCATCCGTCATGATACCCAGCAGAATAAATCGATTGCGCCGCGCCTCTGCTGAAACGTCCCGTGCGCCGTGATGCGACAGCGGTGTAAAGGCGTCGAACCCGGTGCCCATGTCAAGCGGGGTACCGTCCTCAGCCAACAATGTCAGATCGACCGCGACGCCGCGCGAATGGGGCGATCCGCGTTCCGGGTGGGCGAGAAAATCCGGATCCGGCGTATGATTCCACAGCGTCCACTGAGCCTCGGTCGGGCGAAACGCATCGAAGATCAGAAGCCGGAGTCCGATATCCGCGGCACCGTCACGCGCCCGGGCGAGCGCCTCCGCCGCGTCGGTGTGGAGATAGCATACCGGAGTCGCGTAAACCGGCGCGCCGGTGAAATTTTCATGCGTCGCATAGGCAAGCCGGATATCGACTTCGAATTCAGACCCGTTTATTTCTTTAAGCATCATGGCAGAAAAAATTGCAGATTGTGTTCCGCGAAAACCCTATCACAGCAACGGGATGACCGCATGATCGCGCTGGGGATCGATACGTCGGGCGCCGCTTGCGCCGCGGCCGTGTGGCGGGACGGTGAAACGCTTGCGGCGCACCGCCGGGATATGGCGCGCGGCCACGCGGAGGCCTTGATGCCGATGATCGGCGAGGCGCTTGCCGATGCGGCAATCTCATACGACGAAATCGATATAATCGGTGCGACCACCGGGCCCGGCTCCTTTACGGGCGTGCGGACCGGCTTGGCGGCATCGCGGGGTTTGTCGCTCGCGCTGGGATGTCCGTTGTCGGGTGTCACGACATTCGAGGCCGTCGCCGCCGCCGCGGCGCGCGCGGTTTCGCCGGGTCGTCGGGGGGGGGCGCTTTGGGTGGTGCTTGAAACGCGGCGCACGGATTTTTTTCTTCAGAAGTTTGAGATGCGGGACGCCGCCGCGATCCCGGTGACCGAACCCGTCGCGGAAGACGCCGCCGCCGCGCGTGCCTTGCTGGAAGACGGATGCCTCGCCGCCGGCGACGGGCTGGCGCGCCTGCGCGAACAAGCCGCCTTGTCCGAAAATGTTCAGGAAGCGACGGATTGCCGCACGCCCGATGCCGCGCTCGTTGCGGAAATGGCGGTCCGGAAATCCGGTTCCGTCGAGGGTCCGGTCAGACCGCTTTATATTCATCCGCCACAGGCGGCATTGCCGCGAAACGGCGGGCGGTTGCGGCCATGAGAAAACTGGCGGAAGACGGACGCCCCTTGCCGGGTCACCACATCGAAACGCTTTCCGGCGGTGATCTCGGCGTCGTTGCGCGTATTCACGCCAAGTGCTTTTTCGATGCCTGGGATGAGGACATGCTGACGCAGATCCTCGAAATGCCCGGGTCGTTCGGGCTGGTGGCGCGCCGGCCCAGATTCGATTCCATCGCGGGGTTTGCGCTGGCGCGCGTCGCGGCGGATGAATGCGAGCTGCTCTCGCTCGGGGTGTCGCCGGAATGCCGCAGCCAGGGGATCGCGACCGCCCTGCTGCGCGGATCGATGTCGCGCGCCGCCGCGGAAAGGGCGCGCTGGTTTTTTCTGGAGGTCGCGACGGATAACGAGGCCGCGCGGCGGCTCTATCGCGCGCACGGTCTGGTCAAGGTCGGCGCCCGTCCGGACTATTATGAAAATGAAGACGGCAGCCGGACAGACGCCCATACCATGCGGTGCGATCTCGGCGATCTGCTGCCGGGACGTTCCTGACGCTTTTTTCAGTTTTTGCGAATGCGCAGGAGATGAAGCCCGTCGGGGGGCTGATCCGGTTGCGGTTCCAGCGACAGGATGTCGTGACCGAGTTCCGCCACGGAGTCGGGCACATTTTTCAGCGGCTCCTCGCCCCGCAGACGAATCTCCGCGACGTCTCCCGCGGCCATTTTCTCAATAAGCAGGCGCGTTCTGACAAAAGTCATCGGACAGATATCGGCGGTGATGTCCAGCCGGTGATCCGCCGTTTCAGCTATTTCTGGCGCGGGCGCTTTCATACCTAAAATCCGTAAACTGTCACCAATTATATAGGGCCGGGTGTGGAAAAGACACGTCGGGCGGGCCTTCTACGCCATAGGCGAACCCCGGCGACTGGTGTATAGTGCGCGCCATGACAGCGAGATCCGCGCAATCGCGCAAGGCTTCCGAAAAAATATCGGAACTGGAGCGCGCCTGCATCGAAAAGGGCATGAAGATGACCGAGCAGCGACGGGTCATCGCGCGCGTTCTCTCTGAATCGACCGATCACCCCGATGTGGAAGAAGTCTATCGCCGTTCCGCGAAATACGATTCCGGTATCAGCATCGCGACGGTCTATCGCACGCTCAGGCTTTTCGACATCGCCAATATCATCGACCGTCTCGAATTCGGCGACGGGCGCGCGCGTTATGAGATTTCCGACGAAGACGGCCATCATCATCATCTGATTGACATGAAAACCGGTCAGGTGGTTGAGTTTGAGGACGACAAGCTTGAACAGCTCAAGGCGCGTATCGCAAATGAGCTGGGGTACAAGCTGATCGGGGACCGGCTTGATCTATATGGTGTCCCCCTGGAAGACGACGATGGATAGGGGCAGCTTGCGGCGCGGGGCTATGACAGCCGGCGGGCCCGGGCATTTCAGCAAGGACGGCATCTCGGATGGCGGGTTCGGTTAATCCAGTTTCAGACGTTTCCGGCGGGGTCGCGATAACACCGATCCACGCCGGTAATCTGGTCGCGCGGATGGCGGATGGCGAGGCCGATCTCGATGCCGCACAGGCGCTCCGTTATCGCGTGTTCTATGAGGAAATGAACGCGCGCCCGGACGCCGCGACGGCAGAGCGGAAACGCGATTTCGATTCGTTCGACACGGTGTGCGATCACTTGCTGGTCATTGACGAGGACCGGACGGACATACCCGGCGGTGTTGTCGGGACCTATCGCCTGTTGTTGCGCAGCGTGGCCGAGCGCCATAACGGGTTTTATTCCGCCGACGAATATAATATCGAGCCCTTGCTGGCGCTCGACGGCGACATCATGGAGCTGGGCCGGTCTTGCGTCGACGCCGCTAATCGGAACAAGCCGACGATGCAGCTCTTGTGGCGGGCGATCGCGCAATATGTGTTTTCCAATGACGTAAAGGCGATGTTCGGCTGCGCGAGTTTTCCGGGCGCCGATCCGCAAGCGCTCGCGCCGGTGCTGTCCTACCTCTATCATTTTCACCTTGCTCCTGAGGATTTGCGGCCCGTCGCGTTGCCGGAACGATATGTCGATATGTGCCTGATGGACCGGGATCAGATCGACCCCAAACGCGCGCTCGCGAAGGTGCCGCCCCTGATAAAGGGATATTTGCGCCTCGGTGGATTTATCGGAGACGGGGCGGTGGTCGACGAACAGTTCAATACCACTGACGTTTGTGTCGTCGTGATGACCGAACGGGTGACGGACAAATACTTCAAACATTATGAACGGTCGGCAAGCAGGACTGCCGGCGACTGATCGATTCAGTTCCCGCGGCAAGGCGATTTTCCGGCTTTGCGGGCTTGTGGTTCTCACCCTGGGCCTGATGCCGCCGCAGATTTGCGCGCTGTTGTTGCGCCTTCCGGCGGCGCGCGCCATTCCCCGGCTATGGCATCGCGTGGCCGTGCGCATCATGGGTTGGCGTGTTGTGGTGCATGGCGCGCCGTCCCATGCGCCGCGCACGCTTTATGTCGCCAACCATGCCTCTTATTCCGATATCGTGGTTCTCGGCTCGCTCGCGGACATCAATTTCATCGCGAAGGCGGAGGTGGCCGGTTGGCCGGTCTTCGGATTTCTCGCCCGGCTGCATGGCACCATGTTTATCGAGCGCCGCGGCGCGAAGGCGGCCGCGCAGCGGGATGAGATCGCCAACCGACTCGACAAGGGTCACAAGCTGGTCCTGTTCGCCGAAGGCACCAGCAATGACGGCATCCACGTCCAGCCTTTCAAGAGCGCCCTGTTTTCGGTTGTGCATGGCGCGGCGGACGGCCCGGAAATTACCCTGCAGCCGGTCTCTATCGCCTACACCCGGCTGGACGGTGTCCCGGTCGGGCGAACGTTTCTGTCGCATTTTGCATGGTACGGCGATATGACGCTGGTGCCGCATTTGCTCGAATTGCTGGGGCTCGGTTCTGTGACCATAGAGGTGACGTTTCACGAACCGGTTGATGCGTCCCGGTTCGAAACACGGCGCGCGCTCGCGGAATATTGCCACGGGGTGGTTTCTTCCGGTGTCGCGGCCTCGAACGCCGGCACCGCGTCTGACAGGGCCGCCGTAACGGCGCGCGCAAATTCTTGACAGCCCTTGCGGGGGTGATAGTGTCGGAATCAGGCAGAAGCCGCGATTTCCAATGGGTGGCGGCCATTTTCCGGCCCCTTCGACAAATCGTTCCGCGATAGAAAACTTGGCCAAAAAAGTCTTTATCAAAAGCTACGGATGCCAGATGAACGTCTACGATTCTGATCGTATGGCGGATGTTCTGGCGCCGGAGGGGTATGCCCGCACCGATGACGCGGACGATGCCGATCTGGTTATTCTGAACACCTGTCATATACGGGAAAAAGCGGCGGAAAAGGTGTATTCCGAACTCGGCCGCCTGCGCCGAAAGGACGGTCCGGTGATCGCGGTGGCGGGCTGCGTCGCCCAGGCCGAGGGCGAGGAAGTGCTGCGCCGCGCGCCAAATGTCGATCTTGTGGTCGGGCCGCAGACCTATCACCGCCTGCCCCAGCTATTGCGCGACGCAGCGCGGAAGCGCGGCGTGGTCGATACGGATTTTCCGGCCGAGACGAAATTCGGCGACATGCCGCCGCCGGCCCTCGGTGGCCCGGCGGCTTTTCTGACGATCCAGGAAGGGTGCGACAAGTTCTGTGCCTTTTGCGTCGTGCCTTATACGCGCGGCGCTGAATATTCCCGGCCCGGCGACGAGGTGATCGAGGAGGCGCGCGGGCTGGTGGCCGCGGGGGCGCGGGAAATCACGCTGCTCGGTCAGAACGTCAACGCCTATCACGGCTGTGATGACGGGCTTGCCGGGTTGATCCGGATGCTCGATGAAATCGACGGGCTTGATCGTATTCGTTATACGACCTCGCATCCCAGGGACATGTCCGACGCGTTGATCGCGGCCCATGCGGAGATCCCGTCGCTGATGCCCTATCTGCATCTGCCGGTGCAGTCCGGCTCCGACGGGATCTTGAAGCGGATGAACCGCCAGCATGCCGCGGCGGATTATGAAGAGATTATCGTGCGAATTCGCGCGGCGCGCCCCGATATCGCGCTGTCTTCCGATTTTATCGTCGGCCATCCCGGTGAAAGCGACGCGGATTTCGAGGAAACGCTGGCCCTGATCGAAAGGGTTCGTTACGCGCAGGCCTATTCATTCAAATACAGCCCGCGCCCCGGCACGCCGGCGGCGGAGGCCGATGACCAGGTGCCGGAACCGGTCAAGGCCGAGCGCCTCGCGCGGCTCCAGGAATTGCTCAACCGTCATCAACTCGAATTCAACGATCAATTCGTCGGGCGGGACATGGCGGTCCTGTTGGACCGCGCCGGGCGCCGGGACGGCCAGTTGGCCGGGCGTAGCCCCTATAACCAGGCGGTGCATGTGACATTCTCCGGCGCGGAGGAAGCGCGCGCGTTTCTGGGCCGGATCGTTACCGTGCGGATTGCGGAGGCCAAGCCGAACTCGTTGTCAGGAACTCCGGTAGTGGATCCAGCGATGGAGGGTGCGGCTTGAGCGGCGGCGTCGATACCACGGCGGCGTTGTCGCCGCTTGTCCTGCGGTTTAACGACAACCGGCTTCTACCCATTCTTTTCGGCGAACATGATCGCAACCTCGCGCGTATCGAGGAAGCGCTCGGTATCCGCATCTCATCCCGCGGCAATCGCGTTTCCCTCGCGGGCGAGAGTCCGGCGCTGGAAATCGGCCAGCGCGCGCTGAACGCGCTTTACCGCCGGCTTGAGCGCGGCCTGCCGGTCGACGCGGCCGAGGTCGATGCGGCCCTGCGCCTGGCCAGCGCGGATGCGTCGGCCGAACCCGCGGCGGCGGCGCGTGATCGCGACAGCGCCGCCCTGATTACACCGAAACGCCATATTTCCGCGCGGTCCCCCGGCCAGGCCGCTTACCTGCGGGCGCTGAAGGAATGCCAAATGGTGTTCGGGATCGGCCCGGCCGGTACGGGCAAGACCTATCTTGCGGTCGCCACCGCGGTGGCTCAGCTGATGTCCGGCCAGGTGGATCGCATTATCCTCTCCCGTCCGGCGGTGGAGGCGGGCGAAAGGCTCGGTTTTTTGCCGGGCGATATGCGCGACAAGATCGACCCCTATCTCGCGCCGCTTTATGATGCGCTCTATGACATGCTGCCCGGAGACCAGGTGGTGAACCGAATCAGCTCGGGCGAAATCGAGGTGGCGCCGCTGGCGTTTATGCGCGGCCGGACGCTCAGCCATGCCTTCGTTATTCTGGACGAGGCGCAAAACGCCACCAGGATGCAGATGAAGATGTTTCTCACCCGTCTGGGCGAGGGGTCGCGCATGGCGATTACCGGCGACCCCAGCCAGGTCGATCTGCCCGGCGGCGCGGTATCGGGATTGATCAACGCCGTCGAAACCCTCTCTGACGTCAACGGTGTCGAGACGATCCGTTTTCGCGACCGGGATATCGTGCGCCACGCGCTGGTAACCGAGGTAGTCCGCGCCTACGAGGCGGAAGACCGCCGCCGTAATGAAAACCAGCCCGGCAAGGATGATGGGGGCTGACGCCGCGACCGCGACTATTGTCGTCGATGTCCGTGATCCCGCGTGGGACGCGGCGCTGCCCGATGTGTCCGTGTTGTGCCGGAAAGCCGCGAACGCGGTTCTGGATGCGGAATCGGTGCCCCGCGCCGGGACGGAAATAGGCGTGGTGCTGGCCGATGACGCGCTGGTCCGCGACCTCAACCGCGACTGGCGCGGCATCGACGCGCCGACCGACGTTTTGTCTTTTGGCGCGGAGGAGCCCGACCCCGCGCCCGGGGCCCCGCGGCTGCTTGGCGATGTGGTGGTCGCGTTGGGCGTCGCCGCGCGGGATGCCGAGGCCGACGGCGTTTCGTTGCGGAATCATCTTTCCCACCTGATCGTCCATGGCGTTTTTCATCTGCTGGGCTATGATCACGAAGACGATATGCAGGCGGAATGCATGGAGGCGAGAGAAACCGACGTGTTGCGTGATCTCGGGATCGGCGATCCCTATCGCGATAAGCCGCTCGTTCGACGCGCGGGAGAGGCCAGCTGATGGCCGGACCCCTGAATGCCGGCGCGGACAACGACCCCGTCAATGATCAGCGCGATGAGGGGTCCGCCGGACGGCCCGCAAAATCATGGTGGCGGCGGCTGTTTTTCCGCTCGCGTTCTAATGGCGGGGATCTCCGCGATACCATTGAGGAGCTGATCGACGAACAGGAGGAAACCGGCGAATTGCCGGCCTCCGCCGACGAACTGACCCTGCTTCGCAATATCCTCAATCTTCATGGGCTGACGGTTTATGACATCATGGTGCCGCGCGCCGATATCGTCGCGGTCGATATCCGTACCACGCTTGCCGATCTTGTCGGGCTGATGAGCGAGGAAGCCCATTCGCGAATCCCGGTTTACAGGGAAACGCTGGATGACATCGCGGGCATGGTTCACATCAAGGACGTGCTGGAAAGCTGGACGCGCGATAATCAGGGGGACCTCGCCGATCTGGTGCGCCCGGTGCTTTTCGTGGCGCCGTCCACGCCGATCCTTGAACTCTTGCTGCAGATGCGCGTCCGGCGGGTCCACATGGCGCTGGTCGTTGATGAATTCGGCGGAATTGACGGGTTGGCGACGATCGAGGACCTGGTCGAGGAAATCGTCGGCGAGATTGAGGACGAGCACGACGAAGACGAAACCCCCCGGATGGTCGAATACCGGAACGGCACGGTCGAGGCGGATGCCCGCGTGCCGATAATGGATTTTGAAGAGCGGATGGGTGAGTTCCTGACCGATTCCGAGCGGGAAGAAGATATCGATACGCTGGGCGGGCTGGTGTTTTTTCTGGCCGGCAGGGTCCCCGCAAAGGGTGAAATCATTGCGCACAGCTCCGGCCTGGAGTTTCAGATTCTTGACGCGGATCCCCGGCGAATCCGGCGCATGCGGATCGCTATTCCCGCCGCGCCGGAGGATTGCTGACCGGATTGAACGCCGCCGGCATGGAAATCGTTCCGGACTTGTCCCGCGTTTCGGCCCGGGTCGGAGACGCGACCGGGTGGCGCCGGCACGCCGTCGCCCTGCTCTCCGGCCTCACCGCCGCCGCCGCGCTGCCGCCGCTATATTTCCTTCCCCTGTTATGGGTCGCGTTCCCGGTATTTTTATGGCTTCTCAATGGGACGCGTTCGGTGCGCGCCGCCGCCGTTGACGGTTGGTGGTTCGGGTTCGGGTTTTTTCTGGCCGGGCTCCACTGGATCAGTTTTTCCCTGCTGGTTGACGGCGACAAATTCGCCTGGATGATCCCGTTCGCGCTCATCCTGATACCGGCCGTCCTGGCCCTGTTTGCCGCCGCCGCCGCCGCGCTGTCCCGGCTTGGCCCCGCCGGGTTGCCGCGCCTGATCGCACTGGCCGCCGCCTGGGTCGTTCTGGAATGGGCGCGCGCGTATCTGTTTACCGGATTTCCGTGGAATCCGATCGCCGTTGTCTGGGCGATCGACGCCGCGCCGCTTCAGGCGCTTTCCTGGTTTGGCGGGTACGGTCTGGGTTTTCTTACTCTGCTCGCCGCGCTGGCGCCCGCCGCTCTCGGTTTTTCGCAAACGCGCACCCGCCTGATCCCGCCTGTGTTGGCGATAGTTTTTGTCGCCATTCTGTGGGGCGCCGGCGCCGCGCGGCTTCCGGCCGGACCCGCGCCGGTGGTGGATGATGTCCGGCTTCGCATTGTCCAGCCCAACATCCCGCAGCATCTGAAATGGAAACGCGACTTGCGGGAACGCCATCTGGCGGCGTTGCTGCGCCTGTCGCGCCATCCGCCGGACGCGCGGCCCACCCATGTGATCTGGCCGGAAACCGCCGTGCCGTTTCTGGTTTCCCGTGACGAGCAAATGCGCCGGATCATCGCCACCGCGGCCCCGCCCGGCGGACTTTTGCTGACCGGTTCGCTGCGCGCGACGCCGGCGGGTCAAAGGCCGTTCCGGTTATGGAACAGTTTTCACGCCATCGACCCCCGGGGAACGATTCGCGCGACCTATGACAAGTATCATCTGGTGCCGTTCGGCGAATACGTTCCGCTTCGCGGGCTGTTCGGCATCTCCAAAATTACCGAGGGCCGGACCGACTTCACCGCCGGACCGCCGCCCCGGGCGATTGAGTTGCCGGGCCTTCCCCCGGTTGTGCCGCAAATCTGCTATGAGATTATATTCCCGGGTGAGGCGGCTTCCGCAGCCCGTCCGGGATGGATCGTAAACATCACCAACGACGCCTGGTTTGGTGACAGCGCGGGCCCCCGCCAGCATTTCGCGCTGGCCCGGATGCGCGCGGCGGAGTTGGGGTTGCCGGTGGCACGGGCGGCCAATACGGGAATTTCGGCGATGATCGATCCCTGGGGGCGAATCGTTAGCCGGCTCGATATCGGGGTGCGCGGAAATCTCGACGTCGGCCTGCCGGAGGCTTTGCCGCCGACCATCTATAGCCGTATCGGCGAAATACCCATGGTAACACTGGCATTTCTTGTGCTTGCGGGGTTGGCGTTCACCGGCCGCCGACGTGGCTGAGCCGGTTGTAGTTGCTTGAAAAAACAATCGGCAAATTGTATGACATTTTGTCTCAGTCTCAGGCGTAATATATTCGCTATATGAAGGCATCACGTTTTTGTGAGTTCACGCGCCTTTCGGGGGATTGTTGCAAGGCGCTTGTTTAAGAAATCGCGGCTGGGGATGGCAACAGGTAGCCGCATGTGAGGAGTTTTTCATTATGTCTGAAACGACAGTTGGCGTGTCGGGTCGGCGTCGCAGAACGCGGCGGTCCGGGCCTCACCCTGTTGACGTGCACGTGGGCAAGCGTGTGCGGGCCAGACGGACATTGTTGGGTATGAGTCAGGAAAAGCTGGGAGTGGCGTTGGGGCTTACATTTCAGCAGGTACAAAAATACGAACGCGGGGCGAACCGGATCGGGTCGAGCCGCCTTTGGGAAGTAAGCCAGATTCTCGATGTGCCGGTATCCTATTTCTTTGAGGAAATGACCGACGATACGGCGTCGGCGCGATCGACCGACGATGTACCGGAAGGTCTCGCCGAAGACGGGGCGGAGTTCAGCCGCGATCCGTTGGCGAAGCGCGAAACGCTTGAACTGGTCCGGGCCTATTACCGGATACCCGAAGCCAAGGTCCGCAAGAGAGTCTTTGAGCTGACAAAGGCCCTCGGCGCCGGACGCTGACCGGTCTTTCCGGCTCATCCGGGAAACATCGCCCTTGACGCGACGGGCGATTTCCATGACAACCCCGCCTTGTTTAAGGCGCGCAATACCGTTGCGCCAGGCCCATAAGTGGGCTGGCGTGGTGGTGTCGCGGCGTAATTTTGAGCCCATCTCAAAAGGTTTGGAGGTTTCCTTTGCCAAAAGGTTCGTTTGTTTTCACCAGTGAGTCCGTCTCCGAGGGTCATCCCGACAAGGTCAGCGATCGTATTTCGGACACAGTCCTCGACGCATTTCTGTCGGCGGACCCCTATTCACGCGTTGCGTGTGAAACGCTTTGCACCACCAACAAGGTGGTGCTGGCCGGTGAGGTTCGGGGCCCGGACTCAGTCAATGCCGATGCGATCGAGGCAATGACTCGCGAGGCGATCAAGGATATCGGATACGCTCAGGACGGCTTCCACTGGGAGACTGCGGATATCGACGTTCTGCTGCATCAGCAATCCGGCGATATCGCCCAAGGCGTCGATTCATCCGGCAACAAGGACGAAGGCGCCGGCGACCAGGGTCTGATGTTCGGCTATGCCTGCACCGAAACCGATGCATTGATGCCCGCGCCGATTCATTTGTCGCACGAAATTCTGCGCTCGCTCGCGGAAGCCCGGCACAAGGGCGATGCGCCCGGTATCGAACCGGATTCGAAGAGCCAGGTCACGCTGCGCTATGAAAACTTCAAGCCTGTCGGCGCGACCTCCGTGGTGGTGTCGACCCAGCATGCCGAAAATCTGAGCCAGGCCGATGTGCGTGAGCTGGTGCGGCCGCATGTCGAAAAAGTCCTGCCCGATGGCTGGATGTGCCCGGAGGATGAATTCTACGTCAATCCAACCGGTCGTTTCGTCGTCGGTGGGCCTGACGGCGATTGTGGCCTGACGGGGCGCAAGATCATCGTCGACACCTATGGCGGGGCGGCGCCGCATGGCGGCGGCGCATTTTCCGGCAAGGATCCGACGAAGGTTGACCGTTCGGCCGCCTATGCCGCGCGCTATCTGGCGAAAAACGTGGTCGCCTCCGGGCTGGCGGAACGTTGCGTGATCCAGGTCGCCTACGCAATCGGCGTTTCCAAACCGCTTTCGGTTTATGTTGATACCCAGGGTACAGGCGAGGTCGATGAGGATAAATTGTCCGCCGTGCTGCAGGAGCTGGTCGATCTCAGCCCGCGCGGCATTCGCGAACATCTTGAGCTCAACAAGCCGATTTACGCGCGGACCAGCGCCTATGGTCATTTCGGGCGTAATCCGGAAGCCGATGGCGGATTCTCCTGGGAACGCACGGATATTGCCGACGCGCTGAAGTCGGCCTTCTGAGGCCGCGCTGCCGCCCATGACGGCGCGTGCCGGAAAGCCGCCCGACGGTCAGAGTCCGCAACGAAAACTTTATGGACGCCGCAAGGGACGCCCCTTGCGGCCCCACCGCCAATATCTGGTCGACCGGTTATTGCCGCGGCTGGAGATCAGCGGCGCCGCGCCGCCGCAACCTGTTGCGGGGCGCCCCCTCTGGATCGAAATCGGTTTCGGCGCCGGCGAACATCTGAGTTGGCAGGCCGAACATCATCCGGATACGGATTTCATCGGCAGCGAGGTCTTTATAAATGGTGTCGCCCGGCTGCTTACCGATATAGAGGAAAGATCGCTCGGCAATATCCGGTTATGGACGGACGATGCGCGATTGTTGCTCGATACCCTGCCGGACGGGGCGGTTGATCGCATATTTGTGCTGTTTCCCGACCCCTGGCCCAAGGCGCGTCATCGCAAGCGCCGGATCATCGGCCCGGGGACATTGCCCGATATCGCGCGTGTGTTACGGCCCGGCGGCATTTTGCGGGCGGCGACCGATATTCCGGATTATCAGCGCTGGATGTTGCAGCATGTCTTGGGATGCGGCGCATTCGACTGGACGGCGCGCCGGCCCGCGGACTGGCGAAACCGGCCCGATGACTGGCCCGAGACGCGTTATGAGGCGAAGGCCGTCGCCGCCGGACGGCCGTGCGCCTATTTTTCGTTCCGGCGCAACCATCAGGAAACGCCGCACTAAGCGTCGCTAAACGCTTGCGGAAACCCCCTTTGTCGGGATATAAGGCGGGTCATTACATTCCTGCTGACTGTTTTGTGACGGTCATTTCATAGGGGTGGGCCAACGGCCCGCCTTTTTTGTAACCGTCGCGGAACCATTCGGGAGAAGACGTGAAGACCGGTCATCGCGAACGCATGATTGCTGAATTGATCACCCCGTCGGTGGAAGACGCGGGTTACGATCTTGTGCGGGTGGTATTCGCCGGCAAGAATCTGGCGACGCTCCAGATCATGATTGATCGTCTGGACGGGCGCGCGATCACGGTGGATGACTGCGCCGATGTCAGCCGGATGGTGTCGGCGCTTCTCGACGTGGAAGACCCCGTACCGGGGGCTTATACGTTGGAAGTCAGTTCGCCCGGGATCGACCGGCCGCTGGTGCGTGAGTCTGATTTCGATCGCTTTGCCGGGTTCGAGGCCAAGGTTGAGATGGACCAGCCCGTGATGGGGCAGCGCCGTTTCACCGGCCGGCTCGCGGGAATCGACGGCGGCGATGTGAAGATGTTGTGCGATGGCGAGGATATGCGGCTGCCTTATGTTGCAATCCGAAGCGCATCGCTGGTTTTGACGGACGAATTGATTGAGGCTACGCAGCGCGCCTGGGAAGCGGCTGCGGCAAACGAGGGCTGAAAAAGTGGACATCGAATTCGAAGAAGAATCTGTAACCGGCATCGGGTATGACCGGTTGGAACTCCTCCAGGTGGCGGAAGCGGTCGCCCGCGACAAGGGGATCGAAAAAGAAGAAGTCATCGACGCGATGGAACAGGCCATCCAGAAGGCGGCGCGCACGCGCTACGGTCTGGAAAACGATGTCCGGGCGGAAATTGATCGCGGCAACGGAGAGATCAGGCTTGCCCGCTATCTGGAAGTCGCCGATCCGGTTGAGAATGAGGCAACGCAGATTCCCCTTGAGGAAGCGCGCAAACTCAATCCGGAAGCCGATGTCGGCGACTATCTGACCGAACCCCTGCCGCCGATCGATTTTGGGCGGATTGCCGCGCAGACCGCGAAACAGGTCATCGTCCAGAAGGTGCGTGAGGCCGAACGCGCGCGTCAGTACAATGAGTACAAGGACCGCGTCGGTGAAATCGTCAATGGCATCGTCAAGCGTATCGAATTCGGCAACGTGACCGTCGATCTCGGACGCGCCGAGGCGGTCTTGCGCCGCGACGAGGTGATCCCGCGTGAAAGTTACCGCCCCGGCGATCGCGTCCGCGCCTATATTTATGACGTGCGGGAGGAAATGCGCGGTCCGCAGATTTTCCTGTCCCGTACCCATCCGCAATTCATGGCCGGGCTGTTCGCGCAGGAAGTCCCGGAAATCTATGACGGCATTATCGAACTGCGCGCCGTCGCCCGCGATCCGGGCAGCCGCGCCAAGATCGCCGTTATTTCGAATGATTCGGGCATCGACCCGGTCGGCGCCTGCGTCGGTATGCGCGGCAGCCGGGTTCAGGCCGTCGTCGGCGAATTGCAAGGCGAAAAGATTGACATCATCCAATGGTCCGAAGACCCCGCGACCTTTGTGGTTAACGGGCTGGCGCCGGCGGAGGTCACCCGCGTCGTCCTTGATGAGGAAGCGGGGCGGATCGAGGTGGTCGTGCCGGATGATCAGCTTTCGCTGGCCATCGGCCGCCGCGGCCAGAATGTCCGGCTGGCCTCTCAGCTCACCGGCTGGGATATCGTTATCCTGACCGAGGAAGAGGAATCCGAACGGCGTCAGGAGGAATTCCGGGTCCGGACGCAGCTTTTCATGGACGCGTTGGGCGTCGATGATGTGTTGTCGCATCTTCTGGTGGCGGAAGGGTTTACCTCGATCGAGGAAATCGCCTATGTGCCGATCGAGGACCTTCTGGGTGTCGAGGGGCTTGATGACGATCTGGTGGCGGAGCTGCGCGATCGGGCGGAACAATATCTCGCCGAACGTGAGTCCGAGGCCGAAGAGCGGCGCAAGGAACTTGGCGTGTCGGATGAGGTGGCGGAAATCGCCGGTCTATCGGCGGGTATGCTGGTCGCTTTGGGCGAAGCCGATGTGAAGACGCTCGATGATCTCGGCGATCTCGCCGGCGATGAGCTGACATCGCCCGAAGACGGGCTGTTGCGCGATTTCGGGCTTTCCGAGGAGGAGGCGAACGACATTATCATGGCGGCGCGAGCTCACTGGTTCGATGACGAACCGGAAACCGCGGAGCCCGCAGGCGAAACGGCTGAGGCGGAAGATTCCGCCGAGCCGTCGGCCTGAGTCCGGTTCCGGCCATGAGAGGGTTTTCCGATGTCCGCGGCTCCAAAAGAGACAACCAGACAGGCGGTGCAACGCGATACGGCCTCGCGTGAACGCCGCTGTATCGTAACCCGCGAATCGCGGCCGGCCCGCGATTTGATCCGGTTTGTCGTAAGCCCCGACGGCGCGATCGTTCCCGATCCCGCGGAACGCTTGCCGGGCCGTGGATTGTGGACCGGTGCGACCCGCGATATAGTCGAGACAGCCTGTTCCGGGCGGATGTTCGACAAGGCCGCGAAACAGCCCGTCAGCGTTGCTTCCGATCTTGCCGACACCGTGGAACGCCTGCTTTTGCGGCGTTGTCTCGATATGATCGGGCTGGCGCGGCGGGCCGGCGAAGCGGTCGCCGGGTTTGAAAAGGCGCGCGCGGTGGTTTCAGCCGGCAAGGCGGTTTTGGCGATAGCGGCCTATGATGGCGCGCCGGGAGGCCGGCAAAAGCTGTTGTCCAAACATCCCGACTTGCCGGTGATCGATATTTTCTTCCGCGAAGAGTTGGGGCGGGTATTCGATCGGGAAGACGTAGTGTTTGCGGCTATTTCCAATCGGGGAATCGGCGCGAAGTTGCAGGTTGAAGCGAACAGGCTTGCCGGGTTCCGGAATATGGTTCCGGTGGATGGTCGGCAGGCGGAGATAGGCGTAAGGGCGGTATCAGGATGACAGAGCAGAAAACGGATCAGGACGAAAAGCCGAAACGCGTGTTAAAGGCGCGTCCGCGCCTTGAGCTGAAGAAAACGGTCGATGCCGGTCAGGTAAAGCAAAGCTTTTCGCACGGCCGCACCAAATCCGTCGCGGTCGAGGTACGCCGCAAGCGCACCATCGGCAAGGGAGCCGCGCCGACAAAGGCGGCGGCGCCCGCGGAGACGACCGCCGCGCCCAGCAAAACATCCGCGCCTGAAAAGGGTGGTGCGCCGTCGCGTAAGCCCGCGGTTTTGAAGACGCTGACGGAGGAAGAAGCCGCCGCGCGCCGCCGGGCTCTTGAGACGGCGCAGAAATCCGATGCCGCCAACAGCGTGCTTGAGCAAACATCGGCCGCCGCCGAGGCGCGCCGCCAGGCCGCCCGCGACGAGCAGGAAGCGCGCCAGCGGGAAGAAGACGAGCGCCAGCGCCGCGAGGAAGAAGACCGGAAGCGCCGCGAGGAAGAAGAAGCCCGCAAGCGCCAGGAAGAGGAAGCTGCCGAACGCGCCGCCGAACAGGCCGCGAAATTGCAGGCGCGCGAGGATCAGGGCGGCGAAGCCGGCGATGCCCCGCCGGCCCGGCGTCCGGCGGATGACGGCGCCGCCAAGAAGCAGACCCGCGAAGAACGGCCGGATGCCCGCCGGCCCAGCGCGCGCCGCGGCGAACCCCGCCGCAGAAGCCGGGGCAAGCTGACCGTCAACCAGGCGCTGAATGAGGAAGAGCGGACACGCAGCCTTGCTTCCGTGCGGCGGCAACGCGAACGGACCCGGCGCAGCCAGCAATCGCAGCCTATCGAAACCAAAAAAATCAGCCATGAGGTAACGCTGCCCGAAACCATCATGGTGCAGGAGCTTGCCAACCGCATGGCCGAACGCGGGGTGGATGTCATCCGGTCGTTGATGAAGCTTGGCGTCATGGCGACGCTGCAGCAGATGATCGATGCCGACACGGCGGAACTGGTCATTGAGGAATTCGGCCACACCGCCAGGCGCGTCAGCGAATCCGATGTCGAAATCGGGCTGAAGGGCGAAGATGATTCCGAGGATCAGCTGAAGCCGCGCTCGCCCGTCGTCACAGTCATGGGCCATGTCGACCACGGCAAGACGTCTCTTCTGGACGCGCTGCGTGAAACCAATGTCGCGGCGCGAGAGGCCGGCGGCATTACCCAGCATATCGGCGCCTATCAGATTGAGAGCGAAGACGGGGGCCGGGTTACCTTTATCGACACGCCGGGCCACGCCGCCTTTACCTCCATGCGGGCGCGCGGCGCCAATGTGACCGATATCGTGATCCTGGTAGTCGCGGCCGATGACGGCATCATGCCCCAGACGATTGAGGCGATCGATCATGCCAAGGCGGCGGAAGTGCCGATTATCGTCGCAATCAACAAGATCGACCGACCTAATGCCGATCCGCAGCGGGTGCGCAATGAACTGTTGCAGCATGAAATCCTGCTGGAGGACGTCGGCGGCGATGTGCTGTCGGTTGAGGTTTCGGCCACCGAAGGCACCAATCTCGACAAGTTGACCGAGGCCATCCAGCTTCAGGCGGAAGTTCTGGAGCTCAAGGCCAATCCCGACCGCGCCGCCGAAGGTGTGGTGATCGAGGCCAATCTGGAAACCGGACGCGGCGCGGTAGCGACCGTGCTGGTGCAGCGCGGCACGCTGAATGTCGGCGATATTGTCGTGGCCGGCGGCGAATGGGGCCGTGTCCGGGCGATGACCAATGATCAGGGCGGCAAGATTGAAAGCGCGATCCCCGCCCAGCCGGTTGAAATCATGGGCCTTTCCGGGGCGCCCGCGGCAGGCGATGAATTCGCGGTCGTTGAAAACGAGGCGCGGGCGCGGGAGATCACGGAATTCCGCCAGCGCCAGGCGCGATTGCAGCGCACGACAGTGGCGCCGGCCGGCTCGCTGGAACAGCTCTTCAGCCAGATTGAGGCGGGCGAGGCGCAAAATTTGCCGCTGGTGATCAAGGCCGACACGCATGGTTCGGTGGAAGCGATCGTCAACAGCCTGGAAAAGCTCAGCACCGATGAGGTGAAGGTGCAGGTTCTTCATTCCGGCGTCGGCGGCATCAATGAATCCGATGTCGGGCTGGCTCAGGCATCGAACGGCTTTATCGTCGGCTTCAACGTCCGCGCCAACGCGCAGGCGCGCGATCTGTCGCAGCGCGAAAAGCTCGATATCCGCTACTACTCGATCATCTATGATCTGACCGACGATATCAGGGATATGCTGAGCGGCATGCTCGCGCCCGAAATGCGCGAGACCTTCCTTGGCTATGCCGAAATCCTGGAAGTCTTCAATATCAGCAAGATGGGCCGGGTCGCGGGCTGCAAGGTCACCGACGGCATGGTCAAGCGTGGTTCGGGCGTCCGCCTGCTGCGCGACGATGTGGTGATCCATGAAGGCTCGCTTTCCACCCTGAAGCGCTTCAAGGACGATGTCCGTGAAGTCCGCGAAGGGATGGAATGCGGCATGTCGTTTGAGAATTATCAGGACTTAAAGCAGGGCGACGTCATCGAATGTTTCGATGTCGAAGAGGTCACCCGCACCCTGTAACCGCCAGGGGGCGGCGCCCGCGCCGCCGGTAGAGCCGCATGACACGCAAATCCCGGTCGAGCCGTTCCGGAACAGAACGCAGCCAGCGCCAGCTTCGCGTCGGTGAAGTGCTGCGTCACGCGCTGGTCGATATTTTCGCCCGGGGCGAATTGCGCGACCCCGCGCTGGAGGGCGTGTCGCTGACCGTGGCGGAGGTCCGGGTCAGTCCCGACCTTCGCAACGCAACCGCCTTCGTCATGCCGCTCGGCGGCGATAACGCGGCGGAAATTACCGCAGCGCTCAACCACGCCGCGCCGTTTCTGCGCCGCCAGCTCGGCAAGGTCATCACCATGCGCTATTTGCCGCGCCTGTCTTTTGAGGCCGATGTGGCGTTCGATCATGGTGAGCGGATCGAAAACCTACTCAGGACCGATGCGGTTTCCCGCGATCTCGGCGAGCGGGAGCCCGGGGAATGAGCCGCCGCCGGCGCGGCAAGCCGGTCAGCGGATGGGCGATTATCGATAAGCCGGTGGGCGTGACCTCAACCCGCGCGGTGTCCATGGTGCGGCGCGCCTTCGATGCGCAAAAGGCCGGGCATGGCGGCACTCTGGACCCGTTGGCGAGCGGTATTTTGCCGATTGCGCTGGGTGAGGCGACAAAGCTGATCTTCCGGGTCATGGACGGGCGCAAGACCTATCGCTTCACCGTCCGCTGGGGTGAGGCGCGCGATACCGACGATGCCGAAGGCGATATCACGGAAACCAGCATCCATCGGCCCTCCTCCGCCGATATTGCGGCGGTTTTGTCCGAATTCATCGGTGAGATCGACCAGATCCCCCCGGCTTTTTCGGCGGTAAAGATCGATGGCAAGCGGGCCTATGATCTGGCGCGGGCGGGTGCCGCGGTGACGCCCAAATCCCGGCGGGTGACGATATTCGCTCTGGAACTGCTTGAGACCCCTGATCGCGACAGCGCCACCTTCGAGGTACGCTGCGGCAAGGGCACCTATGTCCGCAGTCTCGGGCGCGATATTGCCCGGCGATTGGGAACGGTCGGTTATATTTCCGCGCTGCGACGGACTGCCACCGGACCATTCAACGAAAAATGCGCGATTTCGCTGGATAATTTCGATTCTCTGGTGCATATTGCGCCGCCTTCCGGTTTTCTGTTGCCGGTTGAAGCCGCGCTGGACGACATCCCGGCGTTTTCGCTGAATCCGGAACAGGCGGATCACATGCGTCATGGTAGAGCCGTGCAGCTTTTTGATCTGGCGGAAGACAGATCCTTCGAAGCACTGAATAAACAGGCGGCGGATGATCTTGTATGCGCGATGGCCGATGGGCGGCTTGTCGCGCTGGCGCGTGTCGAGGACGGAAAGCTTTGTCCCGCGCGTGTGCTTAACCAGACTGATTAGGAGATATCGATGTCGATTACCCAGGAAAAGAAGGCCGAGCTCATCAAGGAGTACGGCCGGGCCGAAGGCGACACGGGCTCGCCGGAGGTACAGGTCTCGATCCTCACTGAACGGATTCGCAACCTGACCGACCATCTAAAGGAGCATAACAAGGATTTTCATTCCCGCCGTGGATTGCTGGTCATGGTCGGCCAGCGGCGCAGGCTCCTTGACTATCTGAAACGCAAGGATGAATCCCGCTATCAGGATCTCATCAAGAGTCTCGGCATCCGGCGCTGACCGGATGTCCGTTTCACCGGGCGCGCCATATGGTTTGGCCGTCCGGTACCGTGCCGCATTCGGTGTGCGGCGCGTTGGCTGGCCGTGCGGCAGGGGCTGCGACGGCCGTTCACCGGCCGGGTAAGGAAAGACCCGAGGACCGGTGACATACGGCGCGGCAAGGGTGCTGGCGCCGATTGGCCGGAGCGCGTAGGGCGCTTCCGGTCAGGAAGGAAGGACGTATAGATATGTTCAACGTTTACCGTAAGGAAATCGACTGGGGCGGCAGGCCGCTCGTTATCGAAACAGGAAAAATCGCCCGTCAGGCCGACGGCGCCGTCATGGTCTCCTATGGCGACACGGTGGTTCTGGCGACGGCGGTCGCGCAAAAGGCGCCCAAGCCGGGCGTGGATTTCTTCCCGCTGACCGTCAACTATCAGGAAAAAACATTCGCCGCCGGCAAAATCCCCGGCGGCTTTTTCAAACGCGAAGGCCGGCCCAGCGAAAAGGAAACGCTGGTCTCCCGCCTGATTGACCGGCCGATCCGGCCGCTTTTCGCCAAGGGTTTCCAGAATGAGACCCAGGTGATCTGCACCGTGCTGAGCCATGATCTGGAAAACGACCCGGATGTCGTTGCCTTGGTCGGCGCCTCCGCCGCGCTGACGATCTCGGGCATTCCGTTCCTCGGGCCCATCGGGGCGGCGCGCGTCGCCCATGTGGATGGGGATTTTGTCCTTAACCCGGTGCCGGAACAGCTTGAGAATTCCAAGCTCGACATGGTCGTCGCGGGCACGCATGACGCGGTCCTGATGGTGGAATCCGAAGCCGATCAGCTGTCGGAAGAAACCATGCTCGGCGCGGTGATGTTCGCCCAGCGCGAATTCCAGCCGGTGATCCAGGCGATCATCGAGCTGGCGGAACAGTGCGCCAAGGAACCCTGGGCGATTCCCGAACCGACTGCGGAAAAAGAAGCGCTGCGGGCCAGGATCAATGGTCTGGCGGAAGAGCCGCTGCGCGCGGCCTATCGCGAAACGGTCAAACAGACCCGTGTGGAGATGATTTCCGCCGCCAAGGAAGCCGCGCTGACGGCCTTGGCCGAGGAAGACCCGGAATATAACGGCCAGCTCGCGGCCGGGCTTCTCAAGGATCTCGAAAAGGACATCGTCCGGGGCGCCATTCTGGAAACCGGACAGCGGATTGACGGGCGCGACACCAAAACGGTTCGTCCGATCGAGGTCGAGGTCGGCATTCTGCCGCGGGCGCATGGCAGCGCCCTGTTCACGCGCGGCGAGACGCAGTCGCTCTGCGTTGCGACGCTCGGCACCGGTCAGGACGAACAGATCATCGACGCGCTGGAAGGCGAATATCGCGAACGGTTCATGCTGCATTACAACTTCCCGCCCTATTCGGTCGGTGAAGCCAGCTTCCTGCGTTCGCCGGGACGCCGCGAAATCGGTCACGGCAAGCTCGCCTGGCGGGCGGTGCGCGCCGTGCTGCCAACCGCCGAGGATTTCCCCTATACGCTGCGTGTCGTTTCGGAAATCACTGAATCGAACGGTTCGTCCTCGATGGCGACGGTGTGCGGTTCTTCCCTGTCCCTGATGGATGCGGGCGTGCCGCTCAAGCAACCAGTCGCCGGCATTGCGATGGGGCTGATCAAGGAAGATAGCGGTTATGCCGTCCTTTCCGACATTCTGGGTGATGAGGATCATCTTGGCGACATGGACTTCAAGGTGGCGGGAACCGCCGACGGGGTCACCTCGTTGCAGATGGATATCAAGATCACCGGCATTACCGAGGAAATCATGGAAACCGCGCTGAACCAGGCAAAGGACGGTCGGCTTCACATTCTCGGTGAAATGTCCAAGGGGATGGCCGGCGCCCGTGACGACGTCAGCCTGCTGGCGCCGCGCATCACGACCCTGTCCATTCCGAAGGACAAGATTCGCGATGTCATCGGCACCGGCGGCAAGGTGATCCGCGAGATTTGCGAGACCACCGGCGCCAAGATCGATATCGACGATGACGGCACCGTCAAGGTGGCAGCTGTCGATGGTGAGGCCGGAGAGGCCGCACTTGAATGGATCAAGGGCATCGTTGCCGAACCCGAGGTCGGTGTGATCTATAACGGGAAGGTCGTGAAAGTTGTCGATTTCGGCGCTTTCGTGAATTTCCTGGGTGCCCGCGACGGGCTGGTTCACATCAGTGAGCTGGAACCGCGCCGGGTGAACAAGGTGACCGACGTCGTCAATGAAGGCGATGAGGTAAAGGTCAAGGTTCTGGCCGTCGACGACCGGGGCAAGGTCAAGCTTTCCATGAAGGTTGTCGATCAGGAAACCGGCGAGGAAATCCAGCCGGAACCCAAGGACAAGCCAAAGGAAGATGAATCGGCTGACGCCTGAGCCGATTAAATCCAATGATCGGGGGCCGCCGGATAATGTCCGCGCGGCCCCTTTTTTATTCCTTTCCCCGCGTGATCGGCCATCGCGGGGCAAGGGGACTCGCGCCTGAAAACACGCTGGCCGCCATTCGCGCGGCCCGGGATTGCGGGCTCTCATGGATTGAGGTCGACGTGCGGCTGACTCGCGATGCGGTGCCGGTGCTGTCGCACGATCCT
>Ga0181594_10000619_pt1 | contig 32829 bp, 29 predicted proteins | sample 071ome_18_FD_145603 | JGI IMG/M metagenome (GOLD analysis project Ga0181594, IMG submission 145603) | Coastal salt marsh microbial communities from the Groves Creek Marsh, Skidaway Island, Georgia - 071413BT metaG (spades assembly) | ecosystem: Environmental > Aquatic > Marine > Intertidal zone... | reverse complement strand
GCTACCGGCCAGGACCAGGCACTGAAAGATCGCGTGATTGAAGGGAATTTTTCGAATGCTGTACAAGATAGCACCGGTGGAATAAAGAATACCGCCACTGAGCAGCCACATTAGGCCAGCGGCAGGCAGGCTGTTCTTCAGTGGACTGAAGATAAAAATGACCAGCCAGCCCATCAGGACATAAAGCAGTGAGGAAACCACCTTGTACCGGCCGGTATAAAACAGCTTCAAACCGGTTCCTGCCAAAGCAAGCCCCCAGCTAACAGCAAAAATCAACCATCCAACGCGGCCTTGCAAGGTAATCAGGGAAAACGGGGTATATGTCCCTGCAATGAGCACCAGGATGGTGACATGATCAAAAATTCTGAGTTTGCGTCGTAATACCGGATTTTTGCAGCAGTGATATAGCGTGGACGTGGCATAGAGCAGAACCAGACTCGATCCGAACACCGTAAAACTGACCAGGGGTTTTATGCCTGACTCCTGGGTGGCCCGTAAAATCAGCAGTACCAGCGCAAGGGTGCTTAACAGGGCGCCAACAGCATGGCTGACGATATTGACCATTTCCTCAGCCGGTGAGTAAACCGGACAATCGCTGGTGATGGATGGCCTGGGTTTCATGGCGGTCAACATGGCAGTTTTAAAAACAGGTATTGGTCAGAAGCAGGAAAGCAGCAATACACAAAATACCTTGTTCACCAGTCTATGCCTTTCATGAATAGCTTGATAGAGAGAAAGGGACTTATTGACTGGCTATTTGATGGCAACAGGTTTGTTTATTTAACGTGTTGATCGCATAAATGCTCTCGCTGCGGTATTGAAGCGAACCACGCAGCTCTTTCAGTACTTCAGTTCGTTGGCACTCATGGCGACCCAGACGGTGTGGCAGACATTCACGGAAGCGCGTCGTCAGACATTTGCAGATGATCAAGCATGGACGGCGAGCCGAGCGGGCCCGGCTGCCCCCCTACCTGTTGCGTGACCGGGACACGTGCCGCAACCCGGAATAACCGGGCCTCGGGCCTAACCTGCGTTATTTACAGTATTGATTGAAAAACATTAAAACAATTAATTAGAGATATACCCCGGCCCGTGTTGAAATGCCATGCATCGTCAACAATCCTGAGGGCTTTCACTTTCCCGCCGAAAGCCATCAGCCGGGAACTAGGACAAACCGAATGCGCGTAATCCGACACCTCTTTGCATTGCAACTGCTGGTATTGCTTGGTCATGCGCCCATGGCAACGGCCCATCATTCCATCGTTGAATTTGACTACACCAAAGCCTATGCCGTGACCGGCCGGGTCAAGGAACTGCAATGGACCAATCCCCATTCCTGGGTGCAGATGCTGGTCGATGATGCCAACGGCGAAACCATTGAATTCGGCTTTGAACTGGGCGCCCCGGTGTTCAATATCCGCCTGGGCTGGCGCAAGGACAGCATCCAGGCGGGTGACATCGTGACCGTCGTGTATTGCCCGGCGGTAAACGGCAGTCCACGCGGTACCCTGATGTATATCTACCTGCCGGATGGCGAAGTCCTGTCCGGTGTGGCCCCGCGCATTTATTCCGGTCCGTCCGTGGAGGATCCAGCCACCGTGCCGGCACCGCCGATGCTGGGGCTGACACCATGAAGGCGTTACACGGCATGCGGCAGGGATTGGCGGCGCTTGTGTTATCGCTCGCCTGCCCGGGCACGTTCCTGCTGGCCGCGGAGTTTGCCCGTGACGACCTTAGCGGTGTGTGGCTGATCGAGAACCCGGTGACCACCTTGCGCACCAGCAATGGCGAAACACCCCCGCTGCTGCCGGAAGCGCAAGCCGTCTATGAACAGCACCAGGCCATGCGTCGTGACGGCGACCCGTACTTTGACCGCACCACCTGGTGCGCCGCAGCCGGTGTACCGCGCCTGCTGCTGACACCACATCCCTTCGAGATCATGGTCGACAAACGCCAGGTCGGTTTCTTTTTTGAATGGAATCGCTGGGTGCGCCTGGTCGATATGAGCGGTGCCGAACTCGAACTGTATTACCCGCTGTCGCTGGGCGTACCCAGCGGACACTGGGAAGACGATAACACCCTGGTGGTGAACACGGTCGGCCTGATGAAGGAGACCTTGATGGATGACAGCGGCTTGCCACACAGTGACGACCTTGTCATGACAGAGCACCTGCGTCTGGTAGACGCTGACACCCTGGAAAACCGTATCCGTTTCGAGGACCCCAACACCTTCTCGCGGCCGTGGGAAACGGTGGTGACCTATCGCCGCCAGCCGGGCCGGCTGCAGGAAGATGTCTGCCTGGACCGGATCAAGCAGGGACAGCCACCGATCTGAGGAACATACCATGGCACTGAAACACACGACATTGGCCCTCACCATCCTGGCCACCGCGACACTGGCGCAGGCTGCCAACAACCCTTTCGTGATGGATGCCGCACCCGGCATTCCCGGCTATGAGCCGTCCACCGATCCGCGTGATTTCAGCGGCCTGTGGCGAGCCGATCCGGCACCAGGCTCATTCCTGCCCTTTGTCCTGGCCGGCGACCTGCCGTTTACGGCAACTGCGCAGGCCCGCGTGGACTATGCCCTGGAAATGGCGACCAAAGGTACCCAATTGGCAACGCCGCATGTGATGTGCCGACCGACCGGGATCAACCAGGTCACTGGCCCCATCGCGCCAATCTATGTGCTGCAGAACGAGAACAAGCTGGCATTTGTAGTGATGGACGAGATCCGCAGCCTACGGCAGGTGTACTTTGCCGATGAGCACCCGGATGACATCACGCCATCCTACAACGGCGACTCCATTGCCCGGTGGGAAGGCAACACGCTGTACGTCGACACCATCGGCTTCAATGGCCGCGGCGTGCTGAACAATGCGGTGCATTCGACTGACATGCACATGACGCACACCATGACCAAAAGCGCCGACGGCACCAAGCTGTTCATCGATATCACGCTGGACGATCCGCAGACGTTCACTGAACCGGTGCAGTTACATCGGGAGTGGTCCTGGGTGAACGGACAACAGCCGATCGAGTTCGACTGTGAGGAGAATCCCCGGGAAGACAATTTTTCCGGGATGGTATTTGCGGATGAATACCTGCGCCCCATCTGTATCCAGCATGAAGGCGAAGGTGAAGAGTTGTCTTACGTCAGATGCGAGGCTCCCTGACGTCAGGGAGCCCGATAGTTTGGCTGTTTATTCAGGGGTGCTTCACAGCCCCAGGATCACCTTGGCCAGCTCCTGGTTACCCATGTCCATGGCAATCACGCGCTGGCTGATCAACCACTGGCCGTCCACTTTCTCAAACTTGTCCTCGTAGCGTCCCACACTCATGATTTGCGGGCCGACGCCTTCTTCGTTGGCGATGGTCAGCACATAGCAAAACGCGGTGGCTGTCGTGTCGCTGGTGAGTTCAACAACCGAGTTGGTCACCACGTGGCGCATGGTGCCGAAGGAGCGCTCATCCGGCTTGGCGCCGGCATTGAAGCGCTTGCGATCGCTTTCCCCGACGGCAAACAGGGCATCGCGACCCTTGGCCAGGACATTGCCACCACTCATCAGTTCGGCATCTTCCGTAAACACACTGGCATACATGGCCGGATCGGTGAGGTCATGGGCCAGGGCATAGCGGTTTTGCACTTCCTGGATGAGCAGGCGATCAGCCAGTTGGTCCAGGTCAGCAGCCTGTCCTGACAGGGTCACCAGCAGGCACACCAGGCCGGTGAGCAGCCTGCCGGTTGTTTGCAGATTTTTCATACCAGTCTCCTTGTATATATCTGGCTCGTCTCTTGTGATTTTGCAGCGCGACTACCAGGCCAGCGGACAACCCGGCATTGACAAGCCAATGCTGTCCACCTGGGCACACAGCGCACGCGCATTGGCCTTTTGCTGATCGAGGATGCGGTGTACGTCGGCAATCGGCGTCACTGTGCCGTGGATAGGCACATCACGCTCTACATCAAGATTCCTGTACGCCACATTGTCATCGTAGGTGTTGCCCCAGAAATACACTTCCCAGTTGCGATCGAACAGGTCACCCTGGATCAGCAGTTTGTGTTCCGGAATATAGGCAAACAGGCCGTGGGCCATGTGGGCGTTGCTGACGGTATGGTATATATCAACGGTGAGATTGGCATCGGCCATCTGCAGATAGTCATTGACTGGCAGTGTGCGTACCGGCTGCGGGTTGCGGCTCAGGGCATCCTGGTAAGTCGTGACCTCACGCGCACCCAGCGCTTCAAACCAGGCCATGTTGCCTTCATGCGCCACCAGCGTGATGCCTTCGGCCATGGCCTCGCGCAGCCCGCCGGTGTGATCGAAATGGTGATGGGAAATAATGACCTCGGTGATCGGTTTGCCAGGCACCGTTTCACGGGCCTTTGCAATTACTGCCCGTGACCAGGCGCGGTTGGTGGGCAGTTCAAACAGGGTGATGTGATCGCTAAATTCCAGCAGTACGGAATTGGCGCCGTTGTTGCCGGTCAGGTGCCAGACGTGGTCGGCTACCGGCTCGGCGTTGACGGTGTAGCTCGGTACCGGTGGCGCCGCATTGCGTACGGCGGTCGGTGCCGCCAGGTTGTCGATGGCACCATTCACGATATAGCGGTCGATATGCAGGCGCAGCATCACGGTGTCGTTCCAGTCCGATACCGTATTGATGCTCATGGGCAGCAGGACATCCTCGACCGGCAGCCAACCGCTGTACTCCGCACGCTGGGTAATCTCACCCAGGTTTTCATGGGGCTCCAGCCAGCGCACCCAGACCGGCAGGCCGGTGTCGTTATTTACTGCCAGGGTGAACTGGCGCGCATCCTCTGTTTCCACATCCACCAGGGTCAGGTTGTCCTGGCGGCGGCGATTGCTGACGCGGCTGCCGGCTTCCAGCGCTTCGCGCACGGCCACCGGGGCGAAGGCCAGCATGTCCATGCGCCGCGTTAGTGCGGCTTCCTCAGAGGCACGCCTGGTGCCGTCGTAGGCTATCTCGCCATCGAGGGACTGGTTAATCGGGAGGCCTTTCATCATGGCTTCACCGGCAAAGATAAAGGCCCGGTACAGGCGCGCCTGCATGCGGGTGCGGTCATTGGCCAGATCGATGACCCGGTGATACGCCGTCATATTGGTCATTTTTTCCGGCGCCGTGGGCTCGGTGGTGATCAGGCTGCCGCCGTCCTGGTAGGCCTCGTGGCCATAGCCAAAGATTTCCAGGGTATCCAGGGACTGCACGGCACTGACACCGCCCATGGCGTTGGCGGCATCGACCACCACCTGGCGGGCAGCATTGTCGGTGGCGGCACAGCCGGTGAGAGTGATCAGGGCGAGCAGGAGGCAAGCCGGGTTGAGTGAACGAGCCATGTGGAGTTTCCCTTTTATTTTATAAACAACTGTTGTGATAACAGCGTTAATGAGAAGGCAGTCATGTCGGCAAACGGCCTGCGGTCTTTTATGCCCCAGAGTGTAATGCCGACCTACGGGCTTTCTGGCCGTCGTGTCGGCAAACGGCCTGCGGCCTATGCCGACCTATAAATATTCAGGCCTACGCGATAAATTCGATGCAGGACGCTTTATCGTTTTATCCCTTTATCCCTTTATCGATCTTTTTATTCTTCGGGCTTTTCCCACCCCTGCTCGAAAAACTTCTCCCAGTTCTGCGCCCAGGGACGGCCGAGGAAATCGATGTAACCTTCATCAAAGGGGGTGAGCTGCGACGGACGGCCGTCAGGGCCGAGCACGATGCCATTTTCCACCCGGCATTCCACGAACAGGTAACGCTGCTGGGGATCGTCGATACCAGCGGTGCGGTTCCAGGGGGTGACGATGCGCAGCGGTTCCACGAAGGCTTCCGGGTCATAGAAGATGGCTTCGATCTCGAGCCCTTCACCGTCTTCGGCGCGGCGGATGATCTCAATCACTTCCAGCTCGTTGCTGAACTCGAACATGGAATGGCTGGTGGTCCAGCCCTGCACGTTGGCTGTCCAGGCGATCAGGGTGTCGCCGTCCCAGAAGCCGACGGTTTCGCCATACCACTGCGGAATCAGGGTGGAATGTTCCTGGTTGATGAGAATCTTGCGGATGAAGTTGTCGGCAACCCCGCCCAGCAGCTGCACCTGGTTCGGTGTCATCAACACTTCCATGTCGCGGATGCCCCAGACATACCACCAGCGCATCAGGCCTTCCGGGTAACAGAACGAAGCCATCCACTGCGGCGCGTTGTTCACCGCCTCGTGGTAGTTCATCTGCGTCATGCGCTCCTGGTACTCGGGCATGAGTAGGGAAATCATGGTGGATGTCTGCAGGATGTCACCGTTGGTCCACTGCTCCGGACCACGAAAGCCGACGCCGCGGAAATACCAGCCATCCCATTCCGGCAGGGTTTGCCGGGTATGGGTAGTGAACGTGCCGTTCTCGCGGGCCCGGGCCATCAGCGCCCGGTAGTGTTCCTCGGCGGAGCCGTAGTCATACGGGCTGAAGATATCGGTGGTGGCAATGCCGTAGCTGCAGTCGCCCCAGTGACCGACACGATCTGCCACCCACATGTTGGTCAGCTGTGCCGGTGTGTTGCAGCGTGTGTAGCGGGGATCGCTCCAGTATTCGCGGTCAAAATAGTAGTTCTCGGTGGTGAAGAGGTCGACAGGCAATGGCTCAATGCCCGGTGGCGGTTCGGGGCTGTCGTAGCGGTTGTTACGTGGCGGCTGCGCCATGACGGGCAGCGCGACAGAGAGCGCAATCAGAGTGACTAATGTTGGCCGAAGCATGGCAACCTCCCCGGGATCAGTTGTTGGCAGACAGGTAAACGGTGCCGGTGTTTTCGTTACAGCCACCGTCCGGCATCGTCGTGCCACAATTCACCAGCGGTGCGCCGTTGGGCATGGCACCAAAGGTCTTACCGTTGCGCAGGGGATTGAGCTGCACGGTGATAATCGAACCGATCGGGAAATTATCGGGTGTGACACCCAGGCGGGCGATACGGGTTGCCGGGCCCATTTCGACGCCCCACTGCACGGCAACACCCTGGTCGTCGGTGACGGTGGCGCCGCTGTCATCCAGCCGCTCGAAAATCATCTGGGCGTGGTTTGCCCCCGGAATATAACGGGTCAGCCGGCCCGTCAGTGTACGCAGTTCGCTCTGGTCATACATGGCAAACGAGTGGTGGGCCTGGCTGGCCGGGGCCAACAGGCCGAGCATGACAGCCAGGCAGCAGGCTAAAGAATGAGTACTGACACTTTTCACAGGTATTTCCCCCAAATCGGAACTTGCCGAGTGTAAGCCCGGCAAGTGATTTGTACAATTTATTGTTCTGATGGATTCTGATTTGTTTCGTTAATGCCCAGCAGGGGCCGTCACGACCTGTTCCAGTACGCCGAAATAATCGGTGGGACTGGCCTGCAGGGTGACGCGGTCACCAAAACGCATGAAGCCGGTGACCGGTTTGCCGGTGTCGATGATTTCGATACCGCGGCGCTCGGAGATACAGGTGGAACCGGATTCGCGGAAGTTACGGTTCGATACGGTACCCGAACCGATCACAGTACCCGCGCACAACTCCCGGGTGCTGGCGGCATGGGCCACCAGCTCATGGAAGCCGACACTCATCTCGCCGCCGTTAGGTGACCCGAAGCGTTCGCCGTTCCAGTCCACGCGCAGATCCAGGTGCACGCGACCGTCCTGCCAGACCGCACCAAGCGCATCGGGCGTCACCGCAAATGGTGCCATGGCACAGGCCGGCTTGGCCTGGATCCAGCCGAAGCCGGTTTTCATTTCCGGCATGGCCAGGTTGCGCAGCGACCAGTCATTGATCAGCACCACCAGCTTGATGTGGTCCATGGCTTCTGCCGGTGTCACGCCCATCGGCACGGCGTCGGTAATGATGCCGAACTCGCCCTCGAAATCGATACCATCTGCTTCGCGGGGAAACGGCATGGCCTCCCCGGTGGCATAAAAACGATGTGACATGCCTTGGTACATCAGCGGCTTGTCGTGTTCCAGCGGCGCATGGCCAAAGGCCTGCTGCATGAGGTCGCCATGGTTGTCGAACGCGGAACCGTCCAGCCACTGCCAGGCGCGCGGCAACGGGGCCAGGAATGGCTTCTCCAGCGCCTGGCCTTTGCCCGTTGCCAGTTGCTCGGCCAGTATGCGGCATTCGGTTTCCACAGCAGACCACTGCTCCAGCGCCTGCTGCAGGGTGCTGACAGCATCCGGAAAGAGGCCGTGCCGCCCGTCCTCGGAAACCACGGCCAGCCTGCCGTCGCGACTGCCGTCCTGCAGTGATGCCAGTCTCATGATCAGTCCTCGAAGATGGCGACGGCGCGGGTCCAGCCGGCAGACGCCCCCTTGATCTTGTGTGGAAAGCAGCTGACGGTGAAACCTGAGCCCGGCAGCACTTCCAGGTTATGCAGTTTTTCCAGGTGGCAATAGCCGATGTCCTTGCCGGCCTTGTGGCCTTCCCAGATCAGCGAGCGGTCACCGGTCTCGGCCACCTTCTTGGCGGTATAGGAAAAGGGGGCATCCCAGGACCAGGCGTCGGTGCCGGTCACTCGCACACCGCGTTCGAGCAGATACATGGTGGCCTCATAGCCCATGCCACAGCCGATATTGACGAAATCCGGGTCCCCCACCGCCATGCCGGCGGCGGTATTCACCAGCACGATATCCAGTGGCTGCAACTCAACTTCGATGCGGGCCAGTTCGGCTTCGACTTCTGCCGCGGTCACCACATGGCCGTTGGGCAGATGCCGGAAATCCAGTTTCACGCCGGGACGGAAACACCAGTCCAGCGGCACCTCGTCGATGGTCATGGCGGGCTTGCCGCCATCCATGGTGGGATGGAAATGCCAGGGCGCATCCAGGTGCGTGCCGTTGTGCGTGGTGAGCTTCACCCACTCCGCCGCGGCAAAACCCTCGCCGCCGGGAAACTCATCGGCGGCCACGCCGGGAAAGAACACCTGCGCCTCGGGCACGGTATCCATGTGGTTCTGGTAAGTGATTTCCGGGCGCATGAAGGGCGGATCGGTAATGACGTCGTTCTCAAGGTATATGGATAAATCGACAAAACGGCGGGACATGATCTTTCTCCGGTTAGGCGGTATGACCGCCAAGCGTGTCGGCAAACCAGTCAGCAATATAGTCGCAACCGAACGACATGTTGTCTGCCCCGACATGCTCGACACCGCCTTCGCGCTCGGTGAATATTTTCAGCTCGCGGCGTGGCGAGTTCACCAGCTGATCGTAACTCTGGTGGGCGTAATCAACACTGATCTGGCGATCCTTCGCACCATGGGTGACCAGGAACGGCACGGTGATTTTGTCCATGATGCCGTTGAGGGTCATGCCCTCGGCCTTGGCCAGGAACTCGTCCATGGTCTGGCAGCCGAAGACCCACATGACATGATTCCAGTAATGCGGCACGGGATTCTCCCCCTCGCGCTGCAGGCGTTTCTGCTGCACTTCGGCCCAGTTGTGGTTGGCACCCCAGACAGCGCCGGAAGCAAAACGCGGCTCGAACGCTACGGCACGTGGCGCGAAATGCCCGCCCAGGGAAATGCCGGTCATGCCCAGCCGTGCCGGGTCGACAAAGTCCTGCTGCACCAGCCAATCGACCCAGGGGGTGGCCCATTCCTCGCTGGCATGCGTGGCCGGCAGGTTATGCAGGCGAATGGCATCCCCGGTGCCGGGCTGGTCGACACAAAGACAGCTGATGCCACGCTGGTTCAGGGCGGCAGGAAACCCGCCGAGATAGAGCATCTCCTTGCAGCTGTCGAGGCCGTTGCAGTACACCACCAGGGGTTGGCGTCCGGCGCCGGGTGCCCGACACAGGTAGGCGCTCAGTTCGGTGCCATCACGATAGGGAAGAGTGACTTTTTCCACCGGCTCGCCGGCATACTGCACGCCTTTCATGAACGCCTCGACCCCTTTGCGATAGGTCTCGGCCCGGCCGGGATGGCCGTGCCCCTGCATGCGTTCAGCGGTCACATAATAAATGGAGGCGCGCTTGAGTTTGCCGGCGGCGGAAAACAGCCTCCCCTGCTCCTCGTCTTCACGCGCCAGCTCAGTGAGCTTGTCCGCCATCTTCACCCATTCTTTCAGGAACTCGGCGGTACCGGCGTCCTCGCCATTGGCGGCGGCATCGCGAATGGGCTGGCACATGTCCATGAGCTCACCGATACGGCCGCCGTTCTCCATGGCAATGGCCAGGGACAGGTTCCAGACATAGTTGGGAAAATATTCAAATAAAGCCATCGGGTTTTACCAGGTGTGAGTCGAAGAATTGCCTAAATCGAAATAGCGCCCAAATCGGAGAATAGTCTTCATCGGAGAAGCGTCTTATATAGGAAGTGCAGTGACCTTGAACATCTCCATGGTCGCCTGCGCGTTGTTGACCAGAGGCCCTTCCCCCAGCTGGCCCTTGCAGATCGCCACCGAGTTCTCGACGATGTAGCGGCAGCGGGCTTCGCGGCGCTCCATGAAGGCGGCAAAGGCGGCACTGACACTGTCGTTGTCGCCCAGGGTTTCCGCCAGCACGACACTGTCTTCGATGGCCATGCCGGCGCCCTGCCCCAGGTGCGGCGTGGTGGCATGAGCAGCATCGCCGATCAGGATGACCCGGCCGTTGTACCAGTCGCCATCGAGCATCTGCCAGTACAGGGGTTTGTAGACCACGCCCTCATCATCGCTGATGGTGGCCGCGAGCTCGGCGATGCGCGGCGGTGCGTTTTTCAGTTTGTCACGCATGACCGCGGCCAGGCCCTCGGTCGGGTAGCGCGGATTGCCGGGCTCCGGCGTGGTCACATACATGTACATCAGGTCGGGACCGATGGGCACCAGTCCCATGCCGATCGGACCTTCAAAGACGCAGAGCGCATCAAGCCCTTCTGGGCAGGGAAAGTTGTAACGCCAGACCCCCTGTCCGGCAAACACCGGGGCCGGGGCATCGGGAAAAACCAGTTCGCGGATCTGCGAGTTGATCCCATCGGCGCCAATCACCAGGTCATACCGGCCGTTAGTGCCGTCCGAAAAACTGGCTTCCACGCCACTGTCGTCCTGGGCGAGACTGTCCACGGTAACGCCCAGGCGAATACTGGCGCCGAGCGCCCTGGCCTTGTCTCCCAGTACCTGCTGCAGTTTGCGCCGCCCAATGCCGAGCTGGGCAGGATAGGCCTCGTTCAGCTGCGGGGCAGGCACCTTGGCGGCAAGAGAGCCGTCAGGCAGGTAGATATCCACGCGGTTGAAGGGAAAACCGGCGCTCACATAGTCATCGAGAATGCCGAGCTGGGCCACGGCGCGCAGCACGTTGCCCTGCTGGATGATGCCGACCCCGTAGACGGACCAGTCCGGATCCTTTTCGATAATTTCAACAGAATGCCCGCGCTGGCACAGCGCGATAGCCGATGTCAGGCCGGCAATACCACCGCCGACAATAAGAATGGATGCCTGTTTCAAAATGTCACCCTTTTTCCGGCCCCTTGTGAGCAGCACGGTTCAATTTTTATGGTGTGGGCCATTCGCGGCTAAAGCCGCTCCTACGGGTCGAGCATACTATGGCAGGAGCGGCTTTAGCCGCGAACCGCAAGAAAGGGGTAGCCTACCCCAGCGCCGGACTATTTTGAAAACTGATAAATCAAATCAAAATGTATCAATGATGCTGATGCATTAGTGCGCACGAGATCAGGCGCTCTGTTGCAGCAGCTTGATGAACCACTTCAGACCCTGATCATTGTCACGGGCGCTGTGGTACTGGGCCATGATGCGCATGACCGGGAACTCGAAGGGCATTGGCGCCACGGCCAGCGGCAGCACGTCGGTAAACTTGCGCGCCAGGCGCTGCTGCATGATGGCCAGGCGCCCGGTATTGAGCAGCAGCCAGGGCACGGCAGAGAAATGCGGGACATACACATCCACCCGCCGCTGATGACCGAGTTTTTCGAGGCTGCGTTCAGTAAAGGACGGATCCCGTTTGGGCCCGAGAGTGACCGCAACATGGGTGGCATCAAAAAACTTCTTCACGGTCATGCGCCCTTTCATGACCGGGTTGCCCTGCCAGCCCACCACCACGTAGGGCTCCTCAAAGATCTCTACCGCCGGATGGTTGGGCAGCAGGAATTCCTCGGGAATGAGCATGAGATCGATCTCGCCCCGCTCAAACACCTGGTACACGGAATCTTCCGGCAGGCGCATATCCAGCTTCACACCCGGCGCCTGGACCGCCAGTTTTTCCAGCACCCGCGACATCAGCACGGTGACCATGTAATCGGAGGCCATGAAGCGGAACAGCCGTTCTGACTGGGCGGGGTCGAACTCGGTGGACATGGAGACCAGATCATCGATCTGCTTCGTCACCCGTTTCAGTTCCGGCATCAGGTTTTCGGCAAAGGACGTCGGAATCAGGCGCTTGCCATGCAGCACCAGCAGTTCATCCTGAAAGTAATCCCGCAGGCGCCCCAGGGCCGCACTCGCCGCCGGCTGGCTCAGGTGCAGGCGTTTGGCGGCGCGGGACACGCTGCGCTCCTCCAGCAGCACATCCAGTGCCACCAGCAGGTTAAGATCAAGGCCTTTCAGTCGCATGGTTTACCTATTCGAATCATCAATGCATAAACATAAAAACAAACAATTGGATTGATAATAGCAGTAATGCTGAAATCCTCGAAAAGCCTCCGGACACCGGACCTGGAACCCAGCCCATGAAAACAACCACCCTGCCTCTGCTGATCGTCTTGATACTGTCGAGCCTGACCATGCCGGCCAGTGCCCAGACCGGCAGCATGACGTTCATCACCCTGGGCACCGCCAGTGGCCCGGATGCCGTGCCTGACCGGGCGCAGCCGGCCAACGCCCTGGTTGTCGGGGACGCCCTGTACCTGGTGGATGCCGGTGACGGGGCCGGCGCGCAGTTGGCCAAAGCCGGGTACCGCTTGCCAAACGTCAACGGCGTCTTTCTCAGCCACCTGCATTTCGACCATACCGGCGGCATGCTCGCCGTGCTGGGATTGCGCCTGCAACTGGATGCCACTGCCCCCCTGCAGATCTTCGGGCCGCCCGGCACGCAGGCCTTTATTGACGGTCTCTTGGCCGCCATGGAACCGGCGCGCGGTGCCGCCTTTGGCGTACCGGGACGCACCTGGCAACATCATTTGACGGTGCGGGAACTGCGTGCGGGTGACACCGTCATGCTGGCGGACCTCATGGTCAACGTGGCGGAAAACAGCCACTACCAGTCGCCGCAATACCGCGCCGCTGAAGGCGAGGTCTCATTGTCCTACCGCTTTGCATCTGCCGACCGCACTATTGTCTTCACCGGCGATACCGGCCCCAGTGAGGCGGTTACCGCGCTGGCGCAGGACGCCGATTTACTGGTCAGTGAAATGATGGACATCCCCCAGGCGCTGGCCAACGTCAAACGCATCAATCCCGGTATGCCGGCACCTGTGCTGGAAGGCCTGGAAATTCACTTTCGCGCCCACCACGTGACACCGGAGCAGGTGGCGCAGATGGCGGCGCAAGCCCGGGTCGGCGCCGTGGTCGTGACCCACTTCGGACCTGGCATCAGTACCCCCGAGCAGGCTGCTGCCTATGCCACCACCATGGCCGCGAGCTACGACGGCCCGGTGAGCTTTGCCAATGATCTTGACCGGTACTGACACATGAGCGACACGATTCTTTACATGGCCCCCGGCACCTGCGCACGGGTACCCTGCATCCTGCTGGAAGAAATCGGCATGGACTTCACCACGGAAGTGATCCGCTTCATGCGCGGTCAGCACAAGTCACCGGAATACCGGGCGATCAATCCCAGGGGTAAAGTGCCGGCACTGACCATTCACGGCCATACCCTGAGCGAGAATTTGGCCATCATTACCTACCTAGCCTGGCGCTTTCCCGATGCCGAGCTGATGCCGGCAGCCGACGATGACTTCGCCCTGGCCACGCAGCTGGCCGATCTCAGTTACTGCGCCGCTACCCTGCATCCGATTGTGACGCGCATTCGCCTGCCGGCATTCTTCGCCACGCCGGAACAGGCCCGCATCATTTATGACAAGGGCTGCGAGGCCATGGACGAACATTTCACCCTGATTGAATCCCGCCTGGAAGCCGGCCCCTGGTGGTATGGTGACCACTGGAGCGCCATGGACGCCTACCTGTCGTGGATTTTCTGGCGTGTGGCCGGTGCCGGCTTCGACGTCAGCCGTTTTCCTGCCTTTGCCGATCACCAGGCCCGCATAATGATCCGCCCGGCGGTGCAACGGGCGCTGGCCCGGGAAGCCGAAGCCGAGGCCGTGCTGGACAAAGAGGGGCTGCTGTTCAAGCCGCCACCGCTTTCCTGATGGCTAATGCTGACTTGCTGATTTCTGTCTCTAACACCATATTCAAAAAAGAGGAAACCCATGAACATACTCGGACCTGACGCCCTCGTTTTCGGCGTTGACGATGTGCCGGCCTGCGAACAATACCTGATCGATTACGGTTTGGAACTGGCAAAGCCGGGATGCTTTGCCGCCATGGATGGCACATATATCCAGGTTCTGGCCAAAGGCGATGCCACCCTGCCGCCGCCGCTGCCTACCGGCAGCATGCTGCGCAAAACCATTTACGGGGTCGCCGACCAGGCCACGCTCGACGCCATCGCCGGTGAGCTGGGCAAGGACCGGGACGTGAAGACGCTCGATGACGGCTCCCTGGAAAGTGTGGATGACCTCGGTTTTGCGCTGGGCTTCCAGATTTCCGTGCGCCAGCCCTTCAGCCGGCCCGCCGAACGGGTGAACGCCCCGGGGGATGAGCCGCAGCGGCCGATGAATGCCATCGGCGCCGATCCGGATGCGATCGTCAAGCCGCGTACGTTGTCGCACGTGGTCTATTTCGTGCCGGATGCCGCCAAAGCCGAAGCCTTCTATGTCGAGCGCCTGGGTTTTCGCCGCACCGACAACTTCACCGGGGTCGGGCCCTTCCTACGCCCGCAGGGCACCGCCGACCATCACACCCTGTTCATGATCCAGACCCCGCCGTTCCTGCAGGGCTGTGAACATTTCACCTTCCACCTGGGCGGTCCCAGCGAGGTCCTGCTGGCCGGTTCCCGTTTCGTTGAGAAAGGCCACGAACCGTTCTGGGGACCCGGCAAGCACCTGTTCGGCTCCAACTGGTTCTGGTATTTCAACAGCCCCTTCGGCTGCCACGTGGAATACGATGCCGACATGGATATCCATGATGATGCCTGGGAAGCCCGGGATGCGCCGAGCACCGCGGACACCTCCCAGCTGTTCCTGTTCCAGTACCGGGAGAAATGGCAGCCCGGCGGCGGCCCGCCCCCCGACAAAGCCTGAAGCCGCCCCTGCACACGCGCTTGTTTACGACAATGTCTGCAGCCAGCTCCCCGCTATGGGCGCTTCCCGCATCCCGACAACCTGACACGGCCCTGTGGCGCTTTGCGCTACAGGCCGGTGTCGCCCCTGACGACTACGACGCCCTGCATGCCTGGTCACTGGCGCAGCCAGAGGCCTTTCATGCCCTGCTCTGGGATTTTCTCGACATCATCGGCGACAAGCCCGGAGCGGCGTATGCGGGCGGCGACGACTTCCTCTCGGCCCGCTTTTATCCCGGCGCCCGCCTCAATTACGCCGAGAACCTGTTGCGCGATGCTGATGACCGCCCCGCCATCATCGCCCATGGCGACACCGGGCAGCGCCGCACCCTGAGTCGGCGCGAACTGGCGGCAGAGGTATCGCGCTGCGAACAGGCCCTGCGCGATCGGGGTGTAACTACCGGCGACCGCGTGGCCGCGATTATCACCAACGATATTGAAGCTATTGTGGGATACCTGGCTACTGCAGCTATCGGTGCTATCTGGTGCTCCTGCTCGCCCGACTTCGGCCCGACCGCCGCCGTCGATCGCCTGGGCCAGGTCTCACCCAAAGTCCTGATCGCCAAACCGGCCTACCAGTATGGCGGCAAGCATCTGGACATCAGCGCGACCATTCGCGCAGTCGCTGAACACGGCCACCCCGAGCAGGTGGTACTGGTGTCAGACACCGTCCCCGACACCCTGGCAGATCTGCCGTGCGTGCCCTGGCAAACGCTGCTGGCATCCCATGCCCCGGGACCCATCCGGTTCACACGCCTGCCTTATGACGCTCCGCTCGCCATCCTCTTTTCCAGCGGCACCACCGGCAAACCCAAGGGCATCGTGCATTCCGCCATGGGCCTGCTGTTGCAGCATAAAAAGGAACTCATCCTGCATGGTGACCTGCGGCCGGGGGAACGCTTTTTCTATTTCACCACCTGCGGCTGGATGATGTGGAACTGGCAGGTATCCGGCCTGGCGGTGGGCGCCACCCTGGTCACCTTTGACGGCAATCCCTTTCACCCGGCACCGGACTATTTGCCCGATCTCATCGCGCAGGAACAGATCAATGTCTTTGGCACATCGGCGAAGTACCTGGCCGCGTGCGAGCAGGCCGGGCTGGCACCGGCAAACAGCCATGACCTGTCATCACTGCGCCTGGTGCTGTCCACCGGTTCTCCCCTGCTGCCCGAGAGCTTTGACTACGTTTACCGCGACTGGAAAGCCGATGTGCACCTGGCATCGATTTCCGGTGGTACCGACATCTGCGGCTGTTTCCTGGGCGGCAATCCGCTGCTGCCGGTGCACAGCGGGGAACTGCAGTGCCGTTTGCTGGGCATGGCAGTCGACGTTTATGATGCCGATGGCAAGCCCTTGCCCGAAGGCCGGTCCGGTGAACTCGTGTGTACCCGCCCCCACCTGTCCGTGCCGCTGGGCTTCTGGGACGATGTCGATGGCAGCCGCTTCCAGTCCGCCTATTTCAGCCGCTTTCCCGGCATCTGGGCCCATGGCGACTACGTGGAAAAACGCCCCGGCGGCGGCTATGTCATTCACGGCCGCTCCGACACGACCCTCAATCCCGGGGGGGTGCGCATCGGCACCGCAGAAATCTACCGCCAGGTGGAAACTCTGGCGGTCATCGAGGAAGCCGTTGCCGTGGGCCAGGACTGGCAGGGTGACCAGCGCATCATTCTCTTCGTGCGCCTGGCCCCCGGTATCACGCTGGATGCTGCCTTGACCGACACCATCAAACAACGGATCCGCAGCGGTGCCACGCCCCGGCATGTGCCGGCAAAAATCCTTGCGGTGAGCGATATCCCGCGCACGCGCTCGGGCAAGATTTCCGAAGTGGCCGTGCGCGACACCATCCATGGCCGGCCCCTCGCCAATACCGCCGCCCTCGCCAACCCGGGTTGCCTGGAGGCATTCCGGGACCTAGACGCACTGAAATCCTGAGCCCCTGGGTGAGGGAAATGACAGGAGGAATCAGACCATGACGGTTATCGTTGCCGCTCTGCGCACCCCCATCGGTAAATTCGGCGGCCAGTTGGCCGGCGTCTCTGCACCCGACCTGGGCGCGGTCGTCATCCAGGCCCTGCTGGCCCGCACCGGTATCGAGGCCAACGCTGTCGATGAAGTGCTCATGGGCAACCTGCTGCAGGCCGGTCTCGGCCAGGGTCCCGCGCGTCAGGCCGCCATCCGGGCCGGTCTGCCGCACAGCGTGCCGGCAACGGCCATCAACATGCTGTGTGGCTCGGGCCTGAAAAGCGTGCAACTGGGTGCAGCGCTGATTGATACCGGCCAGGCCGATATCGTCATCGCCGGCGGCATGGAGAACATGAGTGCCGCCCCTTACCTGCTGCCCCACAATCGCTGGGGGCAGCGCATCGGCAACGGTGAAGTGATCGACAGCATGCTCAACGACGCCCTGATCGATGCCTTTGACGGTTGCCACATGGGCGTGACCGCCGAAACCCTAGCGGCGCAGTACCGTATCACTCGAACGGAACAGGACGCCTTTGCCTGTCGCAGCCAGCACCATGCGGTCCTTGCCATGCAGGCCGGAGTGTTTACCGGGGAAATCGTGCCGGTCACGGTAGCGTCAAAAAAAGGCGAGCAGATCATGGATGCCGACGAGGGACCTCGGCCTGACACCAGCATCGACAAACTCGCCGGACTGGCGCCGGCCTTTGCCGCAAGCGGCACGGTAACGGCTGGTAACGCCTCGACGATCAACGACGGTGCGGCGGCGGTCTTACTGATGTCGGAAACCCGGGCCAGGGAACTCGGACTCACCCCCATGGCCAGGATCGTGGCCGCAGCAAGCACCGGCGTCGATCCGAAAGTGATGGGCATTGGCCCGGTCAGCGCCATTGAGCGCGTGCTGGCACAGAGCAAGGTGACGCTGGCCGATGTAAACCTGATTGAACTCAATGAAGCCTTTGCTGCACAGAGCCTGGCCGTCTGCAGGGCACTGGACCTGAACACCGAGCGGGTGAATGTACATGGTGGCGCCATTGCGCTCGGACATCCAGTCGGCGCCAGCGGTGCCCGCATTCTCGTGACCCTGCTGCACAGCATGCAGCGCCAGAAGGCTGATGTCGGCCTGGCGTCCCTGTGTGTCGGGGGTGGTATGGGGGTGGCGATGCTGGTGGAACAGGATTCGAATTGATCTGGCCGTATTGCTCGTTGATTGGCGTTGTCTTTTGATTGTTCGCGGCTGAAGCCGCTACTCTGGGATTAACCTTTTTCGACGTTTAACACTGCAGTGTAGGAGCGGCTTCAGCCGCGAAGGTCTTATCGGCCTGACTAACCCCCGACCAGCAACCTAGTCCTGCACGATATTTTCACGCACAAAACGCGCGACATCGCGCACCTGCCGCGCCGAGAAGGTGGCGCCGAACGGCGGCATGGTGTTGCGGCCGTTGAGAATGGTATTCACGATCAGGGGGTAGTCGGTGGTGGCGGAAATATCGATACCGCCATGACCGGTTTTACCGTCGGCGCCGTGGCAGGCCACGCAGGCGGTTTCGTAGATCTGCTGGCCATTGACCATGTCGGCGTTGTTGCCCAGTTCCATCACAGCATTCAGTGACAGGGCTTCGTTGCCACCAACGTTGGCCGGTTCCAGCACACCATCGAGACTGAACAGCCACAGGCTGTCTCCGTGCAGCGACCCGGCCAGCGCATTGCCGGCGGCATAGGCCATCACGTACTGGGTACCGTCGCGTTCGAAGATCGTCACCGGCGCGTTCATGCCGTAGCCGGTCTGGAATTCCCACAGTTTGAAACCGGTATCCGTATCCAGTGCCGTGAGGCGGCCATCATTGCGGCCGACAAAGACCAGGCCGCCCGCCGTGGCGGTCATCCCGCTGAGACAGAAATCCTGCAGGTGCTGCTGCCACACCAGGGTATTGGTGTGCATATCCACCGCGGCCAGCACACCGAGATCGTAGGCTGTGCCCTGGAAAGCGCCAGCGGTGTAGTAGTTGCCCGACTCGGGCGCATCATCGGTGATGCGCTGGGTGGCAAACAGGAAGGGCCGGTCCGCCGCGCACACGTAGGCGATACCCGTGGTGGGATCAACTGCACTGGGCGGCCAGTTGGCGCCACCGCCGGCACCCGGTGCCAGAGGAATGGTTTCGGTCCAGTACGGCGTGAAGATTTTGCCCTCGTTCACCAGGGTCATGCCTTCCGGCGCAATGCGAATGGACTGCGGCACAAAGGCATCACCGACCGGGAACGGCTGCGTCGGCGAGGTTTTCTGGCGCGCATCCTGCGGCACGGGTCGCTCCTCGATACCGACCAGCGGTTCACCGGTGACGCGGTCGAGAATATAGAACCAGCCGGTCTTGCCTGCTTGGGCCAGGCCCTTGCGCAGCTCACCGTCATATTCGAGATCGAACAGCATCACCGGGTTGGGCGCATCGTAATCCCACAGGTCGTGATGCACTTCCTGGAAATGCCAGCGGTACTTCCCGGTGGCAATGTCCAGCGCAATGATGGAATCGGTAAACAGGTTGTCTCCTGCACGATGCGCACCGTTGTTGTTGGCGGCAGCATTACCGGTAGCGAAATAGAGCATGCCCAGCTCGGGATCGACAGCCGGCGTGCTCCACACCGAGGCGCCGCCGTGGTTCCACAATGCGTTGTCTGACTGCCAGGTGTCACTGCCGAATTCACCGGGTTCAGGAATGGTATAGAAGGTCCAGATCAGGGCACCGGTGTCGGCATCATAGGCCTTGATACGTCCGCGCACTGCCATTTCGCCGCCGGCAAAACCGGTGATGACCAGGCCGTTGATGTACAGCGGTGCACTGGTGATGGTGAGGCCTTCCTGCCAGCGCTCGGCCTGGATGGACCACACCACTTCCCCGGTATCCCGATCGAGCGCCTTGAGCTGGCCGTCCAGCTGCCCGACGTAGATATGCTCGTCACTGATGCCGACGCCGCGACTGGTCCAGCCGCAGCAGACCGTGCGCATGGTGTCCGGCAGGTTGGCGGTGTAGCGCCACAGCTTTTCACCGGTATCGACATCGATGGCAAAGACATCGTCCGCGCCGGTAATGACATAGGCAACGCCATCGACCACGATGGGCTGGGCCTCACCGGAATACTGCGGGCCAGCCCCGGAACCGTCGAGACTGATTTGCCAGACGCCCCTGAGGTTGGCGACCGTGACGCGGTTGATCTGAGTGAGCGGCGAGTAGCGCTGGTTATACAGGTTGCCGCCGTTGGTGGCCCAGTTTTCATGCGGTAGTTGCCGCAGCGCATCGGCGGTAAACGCCTGCTGTGCGTTTACAGTGGCTGTCAACGATAGGGTGACAAAGGCAAGCGTCGAGCAAAGCAGACGAGACATGCGGGATTTCCCTGTTCCTGTAACGGGTCTTGTTTTAACCGCATTTTCCCCGATTCCTGCGGCTTTGACCATGATGGGGCGGCCAAAGTGATTGTGCTATTCTGCCCGCAAACAAGAATAACCACGGGGATCCTCATGCTACGCCCGCCTACTACTCTCATTACCCTCTCAGCCCTGACAGCCCTGCTGCTGTCTGTGCCGGTCTACAGCGCGGCACCGGACTGCGATCGCCTCTGCCTGCTCAACACCGCTAACATCTACCTGCGGGCTCTGGCAGAAAACAATCCTGATGCCGCCCCACTGGCTGACGATGTTGCCTTTGTCGAAAACATCACCCGGCTGCAGCCCGGGGCAGGCTTATGGGCAAGCGCCACGGCGGTGTCTGCCAGTTACCGCATTCTTATTCCCGATCCGCGCCAGCACACGATTGGCATCATGACCGTGGTGACGCATCGCAGCGACAACGACGAGGCAAGCAAACTGCTGGCGGCACGCCTGAAACTGGCCGGCCGGGAAATTATCGAAGCCGAACACCTGGTCGGCGACATCCCGCCCATCGTCGACATGGCCAGGCTCAGCAAACCGCGCGCGGCCATGGTCACCGAAGTCGCTCCCGCCGAGCGTATGCCCTACCTCGAGCTGGCCACCATTGCGGCGTCCTACTATGACGGTCTCAATCTGAGTGACGGCAGCCTGGTGCCCTTTGCCGAGGATTGCGAGCGCCAGGAAAACGGCATGATCACCGGCGCCAGTTACCTGGGCCCGGAAGTCTTTGACCAGGTCGATGTCAACGGCAATCCGCCGCCGCCGGTAGCTACCGACTGCAAAGGACAGATGGACTCACGCCGTTTTGCCTACATCGACAGCATCGACAACCGCCGCGTGTTTGCCGTCGACCCGGTGCAGGGACTGGTCATGAGCCTGTCCCATTTTCGCCAGTCCATGGCCAAGGGACCGCATCGAATGATGGCGGCCGATGGCACTGAAGTGATGTGGGATGAAGATCGCGAAGCCTATGACCTGCCCGCCGCGCATATCTTCAAGATCACCGACGGCCTGATTCATGAAGTGGAAGCCGTGGGCATTTTCGTGCCCTACGATGCAGATACCGGGTGGGAATAAGCCCTCACTCAGGTAGTTACTCAATAGACTGCTACACTTCAAATCAGCTAATTTCAGCACTGATTCATAAGGGGAAATCACCATGAGACCAACTCTTCCGGCTACGCTCACCTGCGTTTTTTTCCTGGCCGCCTGTGGCGAGCCTGCCGACTCATCTGCGCCTGACGGGATGGCCAGCACCAGTCCAGCGGCTGCCGACCTGAAACTTGTCTCTTGTGAAACACTGGCTGACCACGACTTCATGAACACCACCATCTCCTTGGCAGAGACTGTCGCCGCCGGGGAGTTTTCAGTACCCACTCTAGCTTTTGGCGGCATGGGTCCGGATTATGCCGCCATGCCGGAATTCTGCCGTATCGTGGGCGCCCTGCATCCAACGGATGATTCCGACATCCGCTTTGAATTATGGTTGCCAACGCAACACTGGAATGGCCGTTTTATGCAGACCGGAAATGGCGGTGTCGCCGGCAGCATCGTACACAGTTCCATGGTCGACCCGCTGATGCGCGGCTATGCCGTGACCAACACCGATACCGGCCATGTCTCCGGTGGCACAGACATATGGGGCTGGACTGTGGACCACCCGGAGAAACTGCGCGATTACGCCTGGCGTGCTGTTCATGAACTCACCATCACCGGCAAGGAAATCACTACTACGCATTACGGCAATGAGCCTGAAAAATCCTATTTTGTCGGTTGTTCAACAGGTGGCCGACAGGGCCTCATGGAAGCCCAGCGTTTTCCTGATGACTACGACGGCATTATTGCGGGCGCCCCAGCTGCCAACTGGTCACCTCTGATGGCACTGAGCATTGTCATCCAGGTCAACCTCGGCGAGGAAAAACTGCCAGTGTCGAAACTTGGGTTGCTTAAGGAGGCTGCTATTGCCTCCTGTGATGCCCTGGATGGTGTTGAGGATCGGGTCATCACAAATATCGCCCAATGCGATTTCGATCCGGCCCAACTGCAGTGCCTGGGTAGTGAGTCTGCCCAGTGCCTGACGCCCGAAGAGGTCAACGCGGCGCACACCATTTATGCCGGTGTCGTCTCCAGTGACGGCACTGTCTGGTTCCCAGGCACCGGCCCGGCCAGTGAACCGCTGTGGGCACCTTATGCCTCGCCAGCCTTCAGCCTGGGTACCGGTTATTTCAGGGATATCCTGCTGGAAGACCCGAACTGGGATCCTGCCAGCTTTGATGCCGACAGCCTCATGTCGATGGCAGTAGAAAACAGTGCTGAGTTGATCGCCATGGACCCAGATATCAGTCATTTCATCAACCACGGCGGTAAACTCATCACCTATCACGGTACCACTGACGGACTGATCTCGTACGGCAACACGATGAATTATGTCGAGGCTGTGCAGAATACCCTGGGTGATAGTGTGATGAACGATGCCTTGCGGTTTTATCTGGTACCGGGCATGGACCACTGCTCCGGTGGTGAAGGGGCCCATGCGATCGACTGGCTGTCGGCGCTGGAAGAGTGGGTCGAAAATGAACAGGCGCCGGGTACGCTGGCCGGTTTGCATCCCGCCTTGCCGGCCGGCATGCCTGGCACAGACAATGCTATGGGCGAATTTACCCGCCCGATCTGTGCCTGGCCTGAAGTGCCTGAGTACAATGGCAGCGGAGATATCATGATGGCCGCCAGCTTTTCCTGCCGGGCTCCCTGACCCGCAGTACAATATCGATCGCACTGGCCGGATTGCCCCCGCTCATCCCGAGCCGGACACTCCGGCCAGGTGCCGACAAGACACGGCGCAATCCGGTTACCACCGACGCCCCGGCCTGTTACCCCCTGCTGCCGGTAAAAATTACAGAACCGACCTCGTAAGAGGTTCAGCTGGAATCCCCTCATGTGTCAGCGCAGCCGCTGACATACTGATTTTTCCAAAACTATAAACCACGGAACGGTATGGTACAGGCTTTGCACGTTATAAAGGACGACAGCCACTCGTCGCCAGCAGGCGACAAACATACACAGGAGACAACATGAAAATCTTGATGACTATCCCACAGATAGTGAACCTGCAGAAAACGATTCTGTCGCAGCGATGTCCATGACGCTGGCGGCCTGGACCACCACCAACCCCTACCCCGGTGAACAGCAGACCAGCAACGCCGTCAAATTCGGTGCTGCCGGCGCCGTCATCTGCGGCCTGATCGGTGCCGGAGAAAGCGGCAAGCGTGCGCGTAATGCAGCGGCCGGTTGTGGTGCCATCGGGGCCGGGATCGGTGCCTACATGGACTCGCAGGAAGCTGAATTGCGCGAACAGCTGGCCGGTACCGGTCTCAGCGTGCAGCCCAATGGTGATGAACTGAACCTGATCATGCCGGGCAACATCACCTTCCCGACGGATGGCTACGCGCTGCGCAATGACTTCATGCCAATACTCGATTCCGTAGCCGAGGTGCTCTGCAAGTTCACCGATACCCGCCTGGTGGTCGAAGGCCATACCGACTCAACCGGCGAGGCCTCCTACAACTCCAGCCTGTCGGAACGTCGCGCCAACTCGGTGGCGAACTACCTGGCCTCTCATGGTGTCGATCGGGAGCGCCTGATTACCCAGGGCTTTGGGGTAGACCAGCCTATCGCCGACAACGACTCGTCATCAGGACGCGCCCTGAACCGTCGCGTGGAATTGAGGATTACGGCGGTCAGCAGCTAGAACCACTTTCTCCTGCTGACGGGCCGGCCGGGTCAACCCGGCCGGCCCGTTGTCATTCAGGGGAAAATATCGGAGAACTGCCGTCAGGCGGCTTCGCCAACCGGCGTTTTGCGCAGAGCGAAAATGGACAGCGTCACGGCAATGAGTGCGCAGATGGCCACCGCAAACACCAGCGGCACTGGCGTGTTGTTGAACACCGCACTGACGATGGCAATGGCAATGGCGCCAACGACCATCTGCAGGGTACCGCCCAGGGCGGCGGCGGTACCGGCAATTGGGCCATGATCTTCCAGCGCCAGCACCATGGAGGTCGGCAGCACCAGACCCAGAAAACCATACGTACAGAACAGGCCTGCGACCAGCACCGGGAACTGGTCAAACCCGGCCATCACCAGTACGAACAATGAGCAGGCCGCGGTACAGTAGCCGGCCACGGCCATGCGTATGACTTTCAGTGCCCCAAATTTCGCCTCAAGGTTAGCCGCCATCTGGCTGGCGGCAAAGAAGCCGAAGGCATTCACGGCAAAGGCCAGGCTGTACTGGAATGCCGTCAGGCCGTAGTAATTCATGTAAAGGAAGGAACTGGTGGCCAGGAAGGAGAAGAAACTGCCCATGCCCATGCCGCCGATGAGGGTCAGCCCCATGAAATGAGTATCCCGGAACAGCACACCAAACGCACGCAGCATGTTGCCCATTTTAAATGGCGAGCGGTTTTCCGGTTTTAGGGTTTCCGGCAGCGCGAAGCGGGTCATGGCGAAGCCCAGCAGGCTGGCCAGGGCCACGGCAATGAACACGGCGCGCCAACCGAATGGCACGATCACGGCACTGCCCAGCAGCGGCGCGAACATCGGCGACACGGCAATGATCAGCATGATGGTCGACATCAGCCGCGTGGCATCGTTGCCGGTGTAGCAGTCGCGAATCACGGCACGCGGAATCGACATCACCGCCGCCGCGCCGATGCCCTGCAAAAAGCGCATGCCAATGAGGAGTTCGATGGTCGGCGCCACCGCGCAGCCCACTGACGCACAGGCAAAGACCACAAGGCCGAAATACAGCGGCGGCTTGCGACCCATGACGTCAGTGGCCGGACCATAAACCAGCTGGCTGATGCCGAAGGAAATGAAAAAGGCCATCAGCGTCGCCTGGGAGGCAGAAACCGACGCGCCCAGGTCTTCGGCAATGACCGGCATGGCTGGCAGGTACATGTCTATGGCAAAGGGGCCGATCCAGCTGAGTGAGCCCAGGATCAGGGCCATTTTGAGAATATCTTTTTTCATGGGGCAGCCGGTCGGGAAAAACAAAGGCCGCTATTATAGCGGCCCGTATTGATTTGTCAGGGATTAATGCCGGGCAGTTGCCGCGGCACCAGAGTCAGTCGCCGTCATCGCGGGCGGCATCGGCTTCACCCTTGCTGTCACTGGTTGCAGACTTGCTGCCAGATGCAGAGCCCTTGTCACTGCCCGCCTTGTGACCGGCATGCGCAGCATCGGAACCCAGGGTCTGGGCCAGCAGTGACGTCACGGTCTTGTTGAGATTGAGAATGCCCAGGGCCGAAAACAGCCCAAAGAGATAATGGCGATATAGACCATGTTGGTCAGGATGCGATTGACGGCCATATTGTCGGAATACTTGCTCAGGACCTTGTCGAACACCCGGCGCACGATTGTTGCTCCGATCACTAAGGCCACCAGCATCACGATGGCCAGCAACAGGTTGGGCAGCAGTTGGATAGCCAGTTCCAGCCAGGTCTGCAGTTTTGCCGGCAGCTAGATCATCTCGGATTCATCAATCACCTCTCATGACGAAGCGGCAAGCTCATCAAAACCCCGTGCCGACTGATAATGCACACATTACATCCAAACAGGTCAATTGCAGGATGAAGGCCCAGGACAGTTGGTTTAGCATTGGCTGATCTGCAATCACCGCGTGAGTTGTTGTGAACGGTAGCGACATTCCTTTCCAGGGCGTCCTGGGTATCCTTGCCATCTTGCTGCTGGCCTGGCTGGTCGGCGGACGGCAGAAACTGTCCTGGAAAATTATCGCGACAGGATTGGGGCTGCAGTTCGTGCTGGCCGCGCTACTGCTCAAGGTCGGGCCGTTTCGCGCCGCCCTGCTCGTGCTCAACCGGGGCATAGAGGCTGTCATCCGTGCCACGGAAACCGCGACCGCCTATGTCTTTGGTTTTGTCGGCGGCGGCCCGGCGCCATTTGACGTCACGAATTCCGGCGCCGTGAGCAGCCTGGCCTTCATGGCTCTTCCCATCGTCCTGGTACTGAGTGTACTGTCAGCACTGCTGTGGCACTGGCGCGTGATTCCGCTCATCGTTAGCGGCTTCAGCCGTGTGCTGCAGAAAAGTTTCGGCCTGAGCGGCGAGATCGGTTTTGCGGCAGCGGCCAGTATCTTTTTCGGCCAGGTGGAGGCGCCCTTGCTGATCCGCGCCTATCTGAACGCCATGAGCAAGGCCGAACTGTTCATTCTAATGACCTGCGGCATGGCCACGGTCGCGGGCACCGTCATGGGACTGTATGCCTCGCTGCTGACCGGTGTGATTGATACACCGCTGTCGCACATCCTGATCGCGTCAGTCATTTCCGCTCCTGCCGCCATCATGCTGGCGATCATGATCAAGCCGCTGGATGACTCCATCACCCTGTCGGTGGAGGATGTCAGTGAACGTGCAGACAAGGCCATCCACTATGACGGCAACATGGACGCCATCATGCAGGGCACCATGATCGGGCTGAAAATGCTGGTGAATATCGTGGCGACCCTGATCGTGTTCGTCGCGCTGGCGGCACTGGTGGATGAAATGCTGTCACTGCTGCCGGCCATTCAGGGCCAGCCGGTCACGCTGGCACGTATTTCCGGCGTGGTGTTTGCGCCACTGATGTGGCTGATCGGCATACCCTGGCAGGAAGCTAACATCGCCGGCCAGCTCATGGGCACAAAAACCATCCTCAACGAATTCATTGCCTTTGTGAATCTGCAATCCGCCCCGCTGTCGGATTACAGCCGCCTTATCATGACCTATGCACTGTGTGGCTTTGCCAACCTGGGCAGTGTCGGCATCATGATTGCGGGCCTGATGACCATCTGCCCGGGCCGCATCAGGGACATCATTGCCATGTCACCGCTGTCGATCCTGTCGGGCACACTGGCGACCTCAATGACGGCGGCCATTGTCGGCCTGATAGTCTGAGGAATTTACAGCCAGACGCCGATATCGTCGCCAATGACCGCCACTTCGTACACGCCGATGTCATTGCACGGCCCTTCCGAAGACATCCGGCAGGCGCCGTTGTCCAGGTCGAACAGGTAACCGTGCATGGGACAGCGCAGGTTCCCGCCAATCACCAGACCATGCAGCATGGGATAACCGGCATGGGGACAGATGTTGTCCATGATAAAGGGCTTGCCGTCGTGCTGCAGCAGCAACAGGTGGTGGCCGGCAAAGCGAAACGCCTTGCGGTATCTGGCATGCAGGCTGGCGGCTTTTTCCAGGGGGTAAAAGGTCATGTCTGGCAGGTCTGGCGTGGAGTGAATTAATACAGCAGTCGGAAAAGTTTTTTATTTTACCGACCAAAGCCATGTAGTCTACTGATACGTAAACCCTGGCATCATCACGAGAACAACGCGAAACCTACTATGTCTGACTTTCCTAATATCTCGCTCCACTACTTTGACCTGCGTGGTCGCGGCCAGGCCATTCGCGCCCTGCTGACCCACCATGAGGTACCATTTACAGACAACAGAATCGTGCTGGCCAAGGACAACAGCAACTGGCCGCAGATTCGCGGTGACCGCGACATCACCGGTGATTTCCAGAAGCTGCCGTTCCTGCACTGGGGCGACCTGCGCCTGAACGAGGCGCTGGTGATCCTGGACTTCCTGGACCGCAAGCTGGCCGACGCCGACACGCTGGACGACCTGACCTGGAGCCGGCATCGCCAGCTCACCTCTAGTGCTTTCCTCGACCTGCTGGTCGCCTGCATCAACCTGATCTGGTGCGACATCTTCCATCCTGAAACCAATGTAGCGGCGGCTACCGGCATCCTTCGGCGCCGGATGCCCATGCACCTGGCCACCCTGAACCAGACCCTGCAGGACTGGGACTGGCTGGCACAGATGCATGACCGTCCCGTCATGGCATCAGATGCCGTACTCTGGGAAGCGCTCGACGCGGTGCGGCTGACCTTTGATGAACATGTCAGCTTTGACGAGCTGGACGCCGTGAGCACCTTTTACGATGAATGCCCCGGCATTCAAACCTTCAAGAAACTGCTGGTCGAAACACCCATGACCATTACCGGTCGCCCGGGCGAACCCGATGCCCTGCTGGTCATTCACGGCAGCCTTTCTGAGTAGCAATTGGCACTCGGTATCTTGCGCCTTGGTGAAAATATCCACGCCACTGCCGTGACCACGTCATGAATTTCGCATTGGCACACTCTGTGCACTAACCATCAGAGGGGCCCGCATGGCGGGCACTGTCTGCCAGCCCCTGTGAACGATGTGTTCAGGCTGGCATACAACTCGCTGTTTTCAGGGGTTTTTACCGATAATCCCTGGGACCGCGCAGGGACCAGGCTGACACCTGCAAAGCAACACTGACAAATCTGTCATGCCAATAATGACAATCACCATGAGGACACCCACACCAGATGGACCTTGATCCCCTCCTGCTCGCCCGCATTCAGTTCGCGGCCAACATCAGTTTTCACATCCTGTTCCCGACCTTTTCCATCGGCCTGTGCTGGGTGCTGCTGTATTTTCGCACCCGTTTCACCCTGAGCGGTGACAATAACTGGGAGTATGCCTATTACTTCTGGGTGAAAATTTTTGCCCTGACCTTTGCCCTAGGCGTGGTGTCCGGTGTCACCATGAGTTTCCAGTTTGGCACTAACTGGCCCGGGTTCATGGAACAGGCCGGCAATATCGCCGGACCCCTGCTGGGTTACGAGGTTCTTACCGCCTTCTTCCTGGAAGCGACCTTCCTCGGCATCATGCTGTTCGGCAAACAGCGAGTGTCGAACCGTACGCACCTGATCGCCACCATACTGGTCGCTGGCGGCACCACCTTTTCCGCGTTCTGGATTCTCAGCCTCAACAGCTGGATGCAGACACCCACCGGCTATCGCATCGAGGATGGCATTTTCTTTGCCGATGACTGGATGGCGATCATATTCAATCCTTCCTTCCCGTATCGACTGGCCCATATGCTGACGGCCTCCCTGCTGACGGCTGCCTTCATCATCATGGGCGTCAGTGCCTGGCGTATGCAGGACAAGGTGGACGGCCCGGCCACGCTGATGGTGTTCAAGACCGGCCTGGCCATGGCCATTGTGCTGGCGCCGCTGCAGATCTTCATCGGCGACATGCACGGCCTCAACACGCTGGAGCACCAACCGGAAAAAATTGCGGCCATCGAAGCCGTGTGGGATACCGAGTCAGGTGTCCCCTTCACCCTGTTCGGGTTTCCGGATGAAGACAGCCGCAGCACCAGGATGGCCATCGAGATTCCCTATGCTGCCAGCCTTGTGTTGACCCATCATGCCGATGGTGAAATCAAGGGCCTGAATGATTTTGATACCCATCCGCCAGTCGCGCCGCTGTTCTGGTCATTCCGCATCATGGTCGGCCTCGGCCTTCTGATGTTAGCCAGTGCCTTCTGGGGTGGCTGGGCCGTTTTCGTGAAACGGCAGCCCCCGCAAGGCCTGTTGCTGAAGACCTTTTCCTGGATGACCTTTTCCGGCTGGGTGGCTGTACTGGCCGGATGGTATGTGACGGAAATCGGCCGTCAGCCCTGGATCATCCATGGCGTGGTCCCCCTGGAAGCCGTCGTGGCTGATCATGGTGGCGGTACGGTGCTGTCCACCCTGGTGGCTTACCTGACCCTCTATGTCGGCCTGCTCATCTGCTATGTCGGCACCCTACGCTACATGGCCACCAAACCGGCCGCTTCACTAAAGGCTTCGCAGCAACACTTTCCTTCGCTCAACATGGCGGTGGCTGAAGGAGGTCAGGCGTAATGGACTTCTGGTTACCGATTTTCTTCGTCGGCGCCATGGGCCTGGCGATGCTGATTTATGTCGTTCTTGATGGCTATGACCTGGGCATCGGCCTGCTGTTGCCAATGGCTGATGACGAGCAAAAGGATCTGATGATTGCGTCCATCGGCCCGTTCTGGGATGCCAACGAAACTTGGCTGGTGCTGGGGATCGGCGTGTTGCTGATTGCCTTTCCCGCTGCTCATGGCGTGATTCTGACGGCGCTGTACCTGCCGGTGGGCGTGATGCTGGTCGGGCTGATCCTGCGCGGCGTTGCTTTCGACTTTCGCGTGAAAGCCGTGCCGAAGCAGAAAGACTTGTGGAATACGCTGTTCTTCGTTGGCTCGCTGCTGGCCACCCTGGCTCAGGGCTGGATGCTGGGGTCTTACATTACCGGTCTGGACGGCAGTCTCATCAACACCCTGTTCTCCCTGCTGATCGCGCTGACCCTGCCATCGCTGTACGTGATGCTGGGCTGTGCCTGGCTCATGATCAAGGCGGAAGGTCCTTTACTGGCACTGGCACGCGACTGGGCCAAGGCGGCGATCGTGCCGATGGGCGTCACCCTGCTGCTGATCTCGATTGCCACCCCGATGGTGAGCACGCGCATCGCCGACAAGTGGTTCACCCTGCCGCAGTTTCTCTACCTGCTGCCGATTCCCCTGGTGACCGGACTGGCCTATGCCTTTATCCTGAAGAAAGTCCTGAGGGCCAATACCTCACCCAAGGACACCGACTACAGCGTCTTTGCCGGCCTGGTGATAATCTGTCTGATGGCCGCGCTGGGCCTGTCCTACAGCCTGTTTCCGGATATCGTGATCGGACAGATGACCCTGTGGGAAGCGGCCTCGGCCAACGAGTCATTGCTGTTCATTTTCTGGGGAGTGGCCATCACCCTGCCGGCGATCATTGGCTACACGGTGTTTGTCTACAAGGTGTTTGGCGGCAAGGCCGGCAAGATGTCTTACGGGCTGGATTGAGCGTTCGCCAGCTCAATCGGGGCGTGTCTAACGGCCGTCAAACCAAACCCGCCAGGTTTTCTCATCCGGGTCGTACTGTTCAAAGAACGGCCTGACGCTGCCGTCGGCTGACGGTGTCCAGCTGCCGCGAGAGTCGTAGGTTGTGGCGTTGAAGTAATCGATGCTGCCGGTAAGCACCATGGCACCGTCAACCAGGCCACCGTGGACATTGATGACATAGCGCGGTGCCACCCAGACCTGGCGCCATTCATCCCGCAGCGGTTTGAAGTAATTGATGCTCTTGCCGGTAGTATCGCTGGCCCCGGACCAGTCTTCAGTCACCAGGCAGTTATTCAATTGCTTGGACATGCTATTGAAACCCGCCACCTGCCCGGAGCTGTTGTCGGTGACATCCCAGTCACCCAGCCAGAAATCGAAATCGTTGAAATGGGTACTGCCCTGGCAGCCGCCGCTTTGTGCCATGCCCTGCAGGGAACACAGGATCAGGCACAGCTTGGGCGGCAGAGGCTTTCATGTTATGGCGTGGCGGAGACGACCGTGGCCGAGTTGATCATGACCGGCTGGGTGTCCAGGGACTCCAAGTAGGCTGCGCCATCGTTCCAGAGGCGGAACTGGTCCAGGCCGCCGCCCGGATCGCCCACCGACACAAACTGGTCCACCGCGTCCATGCCGTCCACGACCTTGCCAAACACGGTGAAGTTGTACTGGGGATCGGCCAACCGGTTGTTTTCCACGTAGTTGATGAACACCTGGGTGGAATTGGTATTAGGGCCGGCCTTGGCGAAAGCCAGGGTGCCGCGCTCCAGTGCAAACAGGGTCGGATCATCGTCGAAGGTGTTGTCCTGCCAGGCCGGGTAGTCGCCGCGCCAGTTGATGCCAAACTGGGCCACGAAACCTGGAACAACCCTGAACACCGGGGTGTTGTCATAGAAGCCGGCTTCCACCAGTTCCACGAAACGGGCAGCCGCATTGGGCGCCGCCTGCGGGTAAATCTCGATGGTGAGATCGCCGGTGCCGGTGCTCATGACAATGGTCGTGACTTCAGTGATCGCAGGCACACTGCCTTCCAGTCCGGGCAGCGGAAGCAACTCGGGACCGGCCGGTTCCGGTGTCGGCATGACCAGGTCATCGGTCGCCACGGGTACAGGATCGGCTTCGACCGGCTCGCTGTCGCCACCACAGGCGGAAAGCATGAGCACGGCAGCCAGGCCAGCCAGTTTCAGGGGTGAAAAAAGTTGTGTTGATTGAAAAGTCACGCAAATACCTCTTGGTTTCAATGTCAGCAAACGGCCTGCGGCCTTTTATGCCCTTCAGGGT
>Ga0181594_10000616_pt1 | contig 32985 bp, 30 predicted proteins | sample 071ome_18_FD_145603 | JGI IMG/M metagenome (GOLD analysis project Ga0181594, IMG submission 145603) | Coastal salt marsh microbial communities from the Groves Creek Marsh, Skidaway Island, Georgia - 071413BT metaG (spades assembly) | ecosystem: Environmental > Aquatic > Marine > Intertidal zone... | reverse complement strand
CATCGTCACCACATTATGGGTGACGATCAGGTAACGAGTGTCGGTCTCGGCAACCATCGCGTCTAGCAGGTCGCAGAAGCGCTCGATATTTGCATCATCCAGCGGTGCATCGACCTCGTCGAGCACGCAGATCGGCGCGGGATTGGTGAGAAACAGCGCGAAGATCAGCGCGATAGCGGTGAGTGCCTGTTCGCCGCCCGACAGCAGCGTCAGAGATTGCAGTCGCTTGCCCGGCGGTTGGGCGAAGATTTCGAGGCCCGCCTCGAGCGGATCGTCGGAATCAATCAGTGCGAGATGCGCCTGTCCGCCCTCGAACAGGCGTGAGAACAGGCGGCGGAAATGCCGGTCCACGTCGTCGAACGCGGCGCGCAACCGCTCACGCCCCTCGCGGTTGAGATTACCGATCGAGCCACGAAGCCGACTGACCGCCTCGGTCAGCTCGGCCTGTTCGGTCACGCTGGAGCCAAGTTGCTGTTCCAGCTCCGCCAGTTCGTCGGCGGCGACGAGATTGACCGGACCGATCCGCTCGCGGTCGGCGACAAGCCGGTCCATGGCTGCCGACTCTTCGCTGGTGCCCGCAACATCGTCCTCCTCGAAGGCGAATTCTTTGGCCAGCATCGGTGGCGGGCACTGAAAGCGCTCACCGGAGATGCGCGCCATCTCGGCTCGGCGCTCATCCTCGTTCTCGGCGCGGGTGCTGGCAGAGGCGCGCGCTTCGCGTGCTGTTGCCAGCAACTCCTGTGCTGCGGCCAGCGCCGCCTCGGCGGTCTGCGCAGCCTCCCCGGCGGTCGTTACCACGCTCTCGGCTAGAGCCAATTCCTCGCTCAGCCGTACGCGGACAGCTTCTCCCGCCTCTATCTCGGTGATCAGCGAGGCAGGTTTGGCGGCCACAACGGCGCGCTCCTGATCGATTTCCTCAAATCGGCGCGCCATTTCCGCAAGGCGATTCGCTGCCTCGCCCGCGCGGCCCTTCCATCCCGCGATGTCCGAACGTTGCGCCTGCGTGCGTTCGCGCAACACGGCCAGCGCCTGATCTTGCGCGGCGAGCGTTGCGCTCGCCGTCTGAAGCGACTGGCGTGCTGCATCGTGTTTGCCACGCGCTGCATCGAGCGCGGCTCGGCCAGCCTCGGGATCCGGTAGTTCAGTGCGTGTCGTCTCAGCCGCCTCAAGATCGGTCTGGGCCGCCTTGCGCTGTTCGGCGAGGTCGGCCTGTGCGCGATCGATCTCGCCGCGCCGGGTTGTAAGCCGCTCACGCATGGCCTCCGCCGAGTCGAGCGCGCGCAGAGCGGCGCGTTCCTCGTCGCCTTCGTGCGCAACCTCACGTTCAAGGGCGACGAGCGATGCCTGCAAGGCGGAAAGTTCGGCCTGAACCGTTTCGTGACGACTTTGCGCATCGGCTACTGCTTCGCGCAGGGCGGGAATATCGGCATCGAGCTGTGCGAAGCGATTCTCGGCCTCGAGACGGGCTGCGTCGGCTCCGCCTTCGCCGCGGGCGATGAATCCGTCCCAGCGCCTGAGCGAGCCATCGGTGGTCACCAGCCAGTGACCGGGCGACAATTGCTGACCGTCGTCGCTTTCCTTCACATGCACCAGTGCCAGCCGCGCCGCCAGTTCAGGTGGGCAATCGGTTACATGAGCGGCCAGGCTGTCCGCAACCGGTTCAGGAGCTTCAGCGCCGGACCAGAAACGGCCCTGCGCGTCACCCGCGGCCTGTCCCAATGCGGACTTGGCATCGCGCCCAAGCACGGCGGCCAGTGCACGTTCGTAACCGGGCGCAGAGCGTACCTTGTCGATTGCGGCAGGCATGCCCTGTGCGCTAGCTGCGCGTTTCGCTCGTGCCTCGCGGTCGCGCAGCAAAGCGGCATGCTCGCGCTCGATGCCCGCAAGGTCGGCCTTGGCGGCGGCCAGCGCCTCGGCGGCGAGATCACGCGCCTGCTGAAGGTCGCCTTTTTGCGATTGTCCGGCAGCAAGCGCATTACGCGCGGTCTCAAGGGCCTTGCTCGCCGCATCGCTGCGGGCCCGCGCTTCGGCAATTGCCGTTTCGGGATCGGCCTCGCCCAGCATTTCGGCAAGACTATCGCGCAGACGCGCTTCCTCGCGATCGATCCGCCCGAGCCGCTCGCGAGCGGATTCCAGCTCAGCGTCGGCTATCCGCCACTCCGCCTCGATCCCGGCTTGCGAGGCATTTGCCTGGGCAAGGTCTAGTTCGGCTTGCCGCGCGGCGCGTTCGGCGCGGTCCAGCGCTTCGGCTAGCGCCGGGCGTTCGGCTTCGTTGCGGGCCAGCGTCGCCTCGCCTTCGGACAGCTCGCCTTCAAGGTGAGCAAGTGCCTCGGCCGCATCGTGAGTGAGGCGATCAGCCTCGCCGCGATCCATCTCGAGCCGCTGACGCTGACGCTCAAGGTCGGCAAGCCGCTCCTCGGCCGCTTCGAGCTGACTGGTGAGGGTCGCTATGCGATGTCCGTGGGCGCTGGCGTCGTCTCGGCGGTCGGCAAGCTCGTCGCGCGCTACGGCAAGCGCCTTTGCCGTTGTAGTTTGCGCCTCCTGCGCACTGCGCGCTTCTTCCGAAGCGGTCGTCACCTTTGCCTCGGCGGCGGCGGCCTCCTCGCGCGCGATCTCTGCGCTGCGCGCCGCGTCTCGCCAGCGGGCGTAAACCAGTCGCGCCTCGGCCACCCGGATCTTGTCCGACAGCGCCGTGTAGCGTTCCGCCGCGCGTGCCTGCCGCCGCAGGCTGCCGATCTGGCGGTCGAGCCCTGCCATGATGTCTTCGAGGCGCGCAAGATTCGTCTCGGTTGCGCGAAGCTTCTGTTCGGCATCCTTGCGGCGAACATGCAATCCGGCGATCCCTGCCGCCTCTTCCAGCATTAAGCGGCGCTCGGCAGGTTTGGCCGAGATGACCGAGGCGATTCGCCCCTGGCTGACGAGGGCGGGCGAATGCGCTCCGGTGGCGGCATCGGCGAAGATCAGCGCGACATCCTTGGCGCGCGCGTCCTTTCCATTGATGCGGTAGGCGCTGCCCGCGCCGCGTTCGATGCGGCGTACGACTTCGAGTTCCTCACGATTGTCCGATTCGGCCTGCAAGACGACTTCGGCGAAGGCGCGGGGCGGCCGGTCGGAGGTTCCGGCGAAGATCACGTCTTCCATGCCGCCGCCGCGCATCGACTTGGGAGAGCTTTCGCCCATGACCCAGCGAATCGCCTCCAGCAGGTTGGACTTGCCGCAGCCATTCGGGCCGACGACGCCGGTCAAACCCGGTTCGATGCGCAGTTCGGCAGGCTCGACGAAGCTCTTGAAACCGCTCAGCTTGAGGCGTTTGAACCGCATGGCGCGCGCCTATGCCGAACCGGGTGCGGCCATCTCAGCGCGCGCCTGCGTTTTCAAGCGCAGTCTTGACTTCGGCCCATGTGTTTACCTCGAGCTTGCGGCCGTTGAGCAGGAAGGTCGGCGTTCCGGTAATGCCGTAGTCTTCCGTCTGCTTCTGTGTGGCCTTGGCGAGAGCCTGGGCATCGGCGGCATTGGCGAGACAAGCCGCGGCCTGGCCCTTGCTGACACCGCGTGCGGCGAAGAAATCGCCAAGCCCGGCAAGATCCGCGAATGCCTGGCTGCGCTTGTCGTCCGGTGCTTCCATCGCAGCGGTATAGGCGGCATTGCCCGCGTCCTGCGCCTTCTGGAGGATCGACGCCTGGTTGAGGAAAACCTGTTCTGTGAGCGCGAAAAACCTTTCAGGTGTCGCACATCGCGTAAGCTGCGCAGCGGTAAGATCGATGGGATCGCGCAGGAAATTGCGGAATTCCAGGCTGACCCGGCCGCTGTTAATGAACACGTCCCGCAGCTTGGCCTTGCTGCTCTCGGCGAAATCGGCGCAATGCGAGCAGGTCAAAGAGGCAAATTCGATAAGCTTGATTGGGGCCTCCGGGTTGCCCATGAGCATCCCAAGGTCCTCGGTCTCGGTGACGACCTCTTCCCAGCTCTTGCCTTCTGGAGACGCGACCTTCTCCAGCGGTTCGCTGGAGATCGGCGCCCCGTCTTCCGAACCGCCAGATCCGCATGAAGCAAGCGCGAGCGCGAGAGGCGCTGCGAGAGCGGCAAGGGCGATGCGGCGCAGGGTCTGGTGGGTCATGCCGGGCGAATCCTCACAATTGGCACTTGGCTAGCTGAAGCTGCGATGGGCCGGAAGCGCAGTCATGCCCGACACTCCCATCTCTCCACAGATTATCCGGAATCCACAAGGATCAGCACCATCTTCATGGGCAATCAGCCCTCTTTCGCCTTGGCCCAGCGATCGCGGAGCGCAAAGACGGCATTGCGATGCTCCTCGCCCAGGAAAACCCACGTTTCGAGCCCGAGATTCGCTTCCATGAGTCCGTCGAAATTGCGTTGCAAAACCTTGTTGATTGCCATCTTCGTCGTCTGCACCGCCGGCCCCGAAGCCCGAGCCAGCTTCTTCGTGATTTCCGCCACCTTGTCGTCAAGCTGGTCGCGCGGAACCGCATGGTTCACCAAGCCGATTTCGGCTGCGAGCTTTGCCGGAACCGCGTCACCAGTTAGCAGGTATTCCTTGGCGCGGGCAAAACCGATGTGCTGCGGCCAGATCAAAGCCCCGCCATCGCCGGCGGTCAGACCCAGTTTGACGTGAGGATCGCCGATGACCGCATCTTCCACGATCACTGTGATGTCGCACATCAGCGCGACGGAGGAACCCAGTCCAAGGCAATCGCCATTGATCCGGGCAATGATTGGTTTGCGGCAGGCAAGCAGGGAGGAGACGATGTTGCACGCCTCTTTCATAGTTTGCGGCCAACTATCGTAGTCGCGGCGCTCATGCCGATCAGCTAGGGCGTTTACATCCCCGCCCGCGGAAAACACTTCGCCCGGAGCAGTGAGAATAACGACTTTCGTTCGTCGTCCTTGTCGATGTCGTCGAAGATCGTCGACAGCTCCAGGTGCCGTTGACCGGCAATCGGATTCATCGGCGGGTTATTCAGCGATACGGTCAAAATTGGACCGTCGCGCGTGACCAGCAGCTTTTCGTAATTATCGTATGTCATTGACTGCCAGCCCTCAAAGTCGCGCCTTGATCGCGGAGTCGAGCGTTTTCCAGTCGAATACCTCTTCCAGCAATTGACCGTCGCTCGCGAAACTGGGGGTCCCCGGCACGCCAAGTCGCTTGGCCTCGTCACGCTGTTTCATCAGCTTCATTGCCAGATCAGTATCGGCAAGGCAGCGATCGACTTTCGTCCGGTCGTAGCCGCGATGAGCCATCACGTCATAAAAGCCCAGATCGCTGGTTATCGCGCGCATGCTCGCTGCGAAATCCTTGCCGTTCCACCGGGCCCTTTGCGCGTTGGTCATCTTGCTGACCTTGTCGAGCCAGGATTCCTGGGAGTGCAGAAAAATGTGATGACGCGCGAAAAAACCCTTCGGGTCACCGCAGTTGACGAGCAAGGCGACGTTGAGATCTACCGAATCTCGGATGAAATGTACGACGCGCACCGAAACCTTGCCGGGCATGACATAGGCGAGGCGCAGCGGCGCTTCGGCCTCTTTCTGGAAATTGGCGCAGTGCGAGCAGGTATAGCTGACGAACTCCGATATTTGGATTTTCGCGTCGGGATTACCGAGGGTGTGGGTGCCGTCGTCCGCCACCGCCACGGTCCAGTTCGCCTTCTTCGACGCGAAGGCTGGGACCGCCGAGCCCGCCAATACGAGCACGGCCGCCATGCCGGTCAACAGGGTCAAGATCTTCAATCTTCGGTCCTTTCGCTTTCGGCCTTGCCAAGGCTCCGCGCGAGCGATTCGAGTACCTCTCGCAGTTCGGGATCGCCGATGTCGCGTAACGAATCGCCCAGTTCAATCGGAATTGGTCGTAACGCTGGTGGCGCCGGGCGCGGTTCTTCGTCGCGAGGCGGCTTGACCGCGCCTTGCCGCAATTTGACCCGGGCAACCGCGCGATAGCCGAAGAAGCGGTTGACCCTTTCGATAATCTCTTCCGTTACCTGCTGGATGAACGGCGCATGAGCTGGCACGACGACAAGCTGCAGAATACCCTCGCTTTTTTCGCCGGGCGGAAAGCGGATCGATTCAGGCGCGCAGATCTTTGCGTGGGTTGGCCCGACAATTTCCCGCCAGCGCGATACGACCGAACTCTGCACGAAGCCGAAACGCCGGAATGCCGCACGCCCGACCTGCGGCATCAGGTCGGAAATTGCCCTCGCCTGCCCGCCGCGTGGGCGTTCGTAGCGGCGCGGCTTTGCTTTGGCGCGCGAAGGCTTGTCCCGTTCCATTGTGGCGCTGCAAATGCCATAGTCACGCCATGAATGCCAGTTGCACTGACATCGAACAGGCACCGACAACCGGTCGCAACGTCATCGCAACGGCATTGCAATGCTGGTACAATTCGCATGCCCGCAGACTGCCATGGCGAGCCTTGCCGGGTGAGCCGCCAGCCGATCCCTATCGGGTTTGGCTCTCCGAAATTATGCTCCAGCAGACCACTGTTGCTGCAGTGACTCCGTATTTCGAGAAGTTCACGTCATGCTGGCCCGACGTCGAGGCGCTGTCCGCTGCCGACGATAGCGAGGTGATGGCTGCCTGGGCAGGGCTGGGATACTACGCAAGGGCCCGAAATCTGCTCGCTTGTGCCCGGCAAATTGCCGCTCGGGGTGGACAGTTCCCCGACAGTGAAGCGGAGCTGCGCAAGCTTCCCGGATTGGGCGACTACACGGCTGCAGCTATGGCGGCGATTGCTTTCGGGCAGCGTGCGGTGGTCGTCGATGCCAATGTCGAACGCGTGGTTTCACGGCTTTTTGCGATTGATGAGCCGCTGCCCGGGGGACGCAGGGCGATCCGCGCTGCAACCGACGTGATCACGCCTGAAAGCGGTGCTGGACACTTCGCGCAAGCGATGATGGACCTTGGTTCTGGGGTCTGCACCGCGCGAGCGCCCAAGTGTCTGATCTGTCCGCTTGCTGACCATTGTGCGGCAAGAAAATCAGGCGAAGTGGAGCGATTCCCCATCAAGCCGCCCAAAAAGACCAAACCGCTCCGCCAGGGACGCGCTTTCTGGATCGAACGCGACAATGCTGTGCTGCTGGTGCGTCGATCCGGCAAGGGCATACTCGGCGGCATGCGCGCCTTACCCGATGATGGCTGGAGCGCGGGCGGCGACGGGTCTGCCGAGACGCCGTTCATCGGCGACTGGATACCCTCCGGCTCGGTTCAGCATACTTTTACCCATTTCGCGCTCGAACTCTCGGTGCTTGTCTGGCGCGGCGAGGAATGCTGTGATCGGATCGGAGAACATGGCGAGTGGTGGCCGCTGTCTCGTATCGACGAGGCCGGTCTGCCGACGCTGTTCGGCAAGGCGGTGCGGCTCGTGCTGGCGCAGAGAGAGGACAGAGGCTGATGATCGACGGATCGCATAGAATGCTCGGCAGACGCGAGGCGCTCGGCATGGCCTTGGCCACGGGATTGTCTGCCGCTCTGGCTCCTTCACGCGCCTTCGGTGCCATAGCCGCGCCTGAGCTTGCCGGGAACCTGCGAAAATTTGCCGAGAAATGGGTGGGGGCGGGCAAGTTGCCCGGCCTGGTCGTGGCCCTCGGTCTGCCCGGCCATGAAACGCGCTACATTGCCCGGGGAAGCGAGGGCTTCCTCGATACCGATGTGATCGGCCCTGATACGCTGTTTCGCATTTATTCGATGACCAAGCCGGTCACCGGCATGGCGGCAATGCTGCTGGTTGACGAAGGCAAGATCGGCCTCGATCAGCCCATTTCCGACTTCCTGCCGAAATTTGCCAAAATGCAGGTGCAGGTGACCCCCGACGGCTCCATTACCGATGTCAGGCCCGCCAAGACTCAGATCACCGTGCGGCACCTGGTTACTCACACTTCCGGACTGTCCTATGGCATTGTCCAGAAGGGGCCGATCCGCGACGAATTGCTCAGGAAAGGGCTCATCCCCGGCCAGGTGTCGCGCTGGACCGTGCCCGGGCTCGATCGTGGCCGGAAGGTCAAGGGGCTTGCTGCTTTCGCCGATGGCATGGCGACCATGCCGCTGGTTTACGAGCCGGGCACGAAGTGGAGCTATGGCACTGGCCTCGACCTGATGGGACGGGTGATCGAGGTGGTCAGCGGCCAGAGCTTCGATGCCTTCCTGAAGCAGCGCTTTTTCGATCCGCTCGGCATGAGAAGCACCGGTTTTCGTGTGGCGGCCAAAGACGCAGCGCGGCTTTCCACCTGCTATGGAATTCTGGCCGGTAGACTGGTGCCGATCGATCTGCCGGAAAATTCGATCTATCTCGACGAGCCGCCATTTCCATTCGGCGGCGCGGGTCTAGTCTCGACGCCGCGCGACTATGACCGGTTTCTGCGGATGATCGGCGGGCTTGGCGCGCTTGAAGGTACGCGCGTGATGAGCGAGGCGGCGATACGCAAGGCCACGTCGAACCTGCTGCCCCCGAGCGTGAAGAGCGCCGGCATAATCGGGCAGTCGATTGAAGCTTTCGGTGCAGGCGGCCGTGTCGGCACGGGTGCCGAAGCTGGCATATTCGGCTGGTCGGGGGCGGCAGGCACCGTCGGCATGGTCGACATGCGCAGCGGGCTGACCTCGGCCATCTACGCACAGTTCATGCCGCCACAGGCGCTTGAAGTCCTGCCCGAATTCCAGCAAGCCCTCAGGGCCGATGCAACGGCACTACTGGAGAGACGCCCATGACCCCCTTTGTCGCCTTCGCCGGCTCGAACATCGACCGTGCGGACCACGTTCGCGCGGATCCTGACGCGATCGACAACCTGATGACCGCCAAGGCGCGGCTGCTCAACATGGACGGGCTCGATCCCGTGCTCGATGCTGAAGGCAACCTGGGCTGGTCCAGCCTTGCCGAGGCCAATGCCGATGCCGAACTGCTGTTTCTCGGCATCGAAGGCGATCGCGGGCATTTCGCCCAGGTGCCTGACATGGTGCCAAAGGCCGCGCTCGGCATGGGCCGCGCCTGGCAGGCGATGACGGGCCTCTCCGACGCGGACCTTGCCACTTATGGCGGCGCGCGCAGCCTTGTGGGCTGGCATGTGCGGCACAAGTTCTGCTCGTGCTGTGGCAGCCCGACCTCGGTTGCCAAGGGCGGGTGGCAGCGCAATTGCGTCAACGAGAATTGCGGGATGGAGCATTTCCCGCGCGTCGATCCGGTGACGATCATGCTGGTCGAGCATGACGATTCGCTCCTGCTCGGTCGCCAGCCGATGTTTCCGCCGAAGAATTATTCCGCGCTTGCCGGGTTCGTCGAGCCGGGGGAAACGCTCGAAGAGGCGGTCGCGCGCGAGACTTACGAGGAAGCACGCGTTTCGGCCTACGACGTGAAATACGTGGTCAGCCAGCCCTGGCCGTTCCCGAGCTCTCTGATGATCGGTTGCCACGCCATGGCAAAATCGCGCGACATCGTCGTCGACAAGACCGAATTGGACGATGCCACGTGGTTCACTCGGGCCGAGGTCGCCGACGCCATTGCCGCAAGCGATCGCGGCGAGACGGGCGAGGCCTTCGGGTGCCCGCCGCGCTTTGCCGTCGCCAATGTGCTGCTGCGCTGGTGGCTCGAGCGAGGGTGACGTCAAAATCCGCAATTGCGAATTACTGTTCGGTATTGCGGAAAACATGCTCGCTGGTATGGACAGCCCGGCTTAGGGACGGGGATCAGCCATGCAGATTGAAGATGCCGACTATGTAATCATTGGAGCAGGTGCCGCAGGCGCCGTCGTCGCCAACCACCTGTCCGAAGATCCCGCGACCCGGGTTGTCCTTCTAGAAGCCGGGCCTCGCGCCGATGGCTTCTGGAACAGGATGCCTTCGGGCGGCCTCACCAAGATGAACAAGCCCGAGGCCGACTGGATGTACCAGACCGAGCCGGATCCCTCGCTGGGCGGACGCGAGATGGTGTGGAATGCGGGCAAGATGCTGGGCGGCGGATCGGCGATCAACGGCATGGTCTATATCCGCGGCGACCGGCGCGATTACGACCAGTGGGCGAACGAATTGGGCTGCGACGGCTGGTCGTGGAACGAGGTGCTGCCCTATTTCCTCAAGTCGGAGAACTGGCAGGGCGCACCGAGCCAGACCCACGGCCAGCATGGCCCGCTCGCGGTTGCCGAATCGCGTATGCAACATCCGCTGGCCGAGACCTTCATCGATGCCTGCGAGCAATTCGGCCTGCGCCGCGTGCCCGACTATTGCGCCGGCGACGTCGATGGCGCCTTCAAGAATTACACGACCCAGAACAATGGCCAGCGCGCCAGCACCGCGCGGGCCTTCCTTGACGAGGCGGAGAAGCGGCCCAACCTGCAGGTCGTGACCGGCGCGCTGGTCGACCGGGTGATTGTCGAAAACGGCCGCGCTAAAGGTGTCGAAGCGCTGATCGATGGCGAGCGGGTGACCATCAGGGCTCGGCGCGAAGTCGTGGTCAGCGGCGGGACGCTGCATTCACCCGCGATACTCATGCGCTCCGGCATCGGCCCGGCGCAGGAACTGGCCAAACACGGGATCGAGGTTGCGCGGGACATTCCCGAAGTCGGCCAGAACCTTCATGAGCACGTCAGCTTCGCCCAGAGCTTCGAGGTCGACGTGCCGACCTGGAATAACCTGTTCGGCAAGCTTTCGCTGGCGCGCGAAATGCTCAAATACGTATTCGCGCGGCGCGGGCTGATGACGATGATCCCGGTCGAGGCCATGGCCTACCTGCGCACGCGGCCCGAGCTCGACTTTCCCGACGTCAAGCTGTCGCTGGGGCTGATGATGTTTGATGCCGCCAAGGGTGGCCCGAGCGACAAGCCTGGCATGGTGATTTTCCAGAACGTTGCCAAGCCGAAGAGCCGGGGCGAGATCAGGCTGCGGAGCGCCGACCCGCACGACAAGCCGGTGATCGCGCCGCAACTGGTCGGTCATCCCGACGATCTCGCTTCGATGATCGCGGGGGCGAGGATGGTGCGCGAGATTTTCGCGCAGCCCGCGTTGGCGAAGCATGTCGTGCGGCAGGCAATGCCTGATCCCTTGCCGCAAACCGACGAGGAACTGACCGAAGCGATCAAGACCCGTTCCGGCATTGGCTTCCACCCGGTCGCCACTTGCCGCATGGGCGGCGACGAGGCCTCGGTGGTCGATCCCCGCCTTCGGGTGCGTGGCATCGTGGGCCTGCGCGTGATTGATGCCTCGATCATGCCGATCATGCCCGCGGCCAATACCAATGCGCCTTCGATCATGGTTGGCGAAAAGGGCGCGGCGATGATGCTGGAGGATGCGAAAGTCCTGGCTTGAGACGCAGTCAGGCGAGCCCCAACTTGGCCAGTTCGCTCACGAGACGGGCAGGCAGGGCATCGCCGCTTTCACCAGCCCCGAGATCGGGTGGTGCGTCCTTCCCGTCGAGATAGCGCCAGCCCTGGTGCGCGCGTCGTGGCATGGCCTGGGTGCGGACCAGCGTGCCGTCGAGGTGAATCCACCAGCGCCCGTTGTCCTGCTGCTCGAAGCCGACAATGGCGTTGCGCGCGACAATCGCGTGCTCGTAAATCCAGTAGAGCGAGCCGCCTTCCAGTTCATCGACCCGCTTGGGGCAGTAGCGCGTGTTGACCGACAGGCGCGGGCGGTTTTCGAACCAGCTTTCAATATCGGCATAGCTTTTCGCGCCGAAAGCGATCTTGGTGAGGTTTAACGGCATTGCCTCAAGATAGGCGCTTGGCTGCCGTGCTCAACCCACCAGTCCGCTGGCGACGGCAAGGCCGAGGAAAGCGAAGAAACCCATCGAATCGGTAATCATCGTCACGAAGACAGTGCTGGCGACCGCCGGATCCTGATCGAGCCGGTCGAACATTACCGGCACCAGCACACCGGCAAGACCGGCGGTGAAGACGTTGATGATGGTAGCCATGGCGATCACGAGGCCGAGCATTGGCGTAAAGATCAGCGCCGTTGCGACTCCGACCAGCGCTGCCACCGTCGCGCCGTTGAGCACCGCGACGCGGATCTCGCGCCACACGATCCGCCAGGTATTGGATTCGGTCAGCTGGTTCATGGCTATGGCGCGGACCGACACCGCCATGGTCTGCGTGCCTGCATTGCCGCCGATCGAGGCGACGATCGGCATCAGCACCGCCAGCGCGACGAGTTGTTCGATCGCTCCGCCGAACAAGGCAATGATAAAGCTCGCGATCAGCGCCGTGCCGAGGTTGGCGATCAGCCAGCGCACCCGTGCCGAATAGGCATCGCCGATAGGCTCGTTGATGTCGCCTTCGCCCGCGCCGGACAGCAGCATGACGTCTTCGCCCGCCTCTTCCTGGATGATGTGGGCGACGTCGTCGGCGGTGATCTGGCCGACCAGCCGACCCGATTCGTCGACGACGGCCGCCGAGATCAGGGCATATTTCATGAAGCGCAGCGCCGCTTCTTCCTGGTCCATGGTGACCGGGATCAGCATCTGGTCGCGCTTCATCACGTCTGCAAGCTGGATGTGGCGGGGTGTGCGCAGCACCCAAGAAAGCTCGCATGTTCCGGTGGGATGATGGCGCGGATCGACGATGAACACTTCCCAGAATTCGGTAGGCAGGTCGCGGCTGTCGCGCAGGAAATCGATAAGGTCGCCGACCGTCATGTGCTCGGGCACCGCAACGAATTCGCGACTCATCAGGCGCCCGGCCGATTCCTCGGGATAGGCCAGCGCACTTTCGATCGCGGCGCGATCTTCCGGTTCGAGTTCGGCCAGGATCGCCTGCTGGTCCTCGGTATCGAGGTCCTCGATCATGGCGACGGCGTCGTCGGTCTCGAGCTGCTCGGCGAAGTCGGCAACGATGTCGGGCGGCAGCTCCTCGACGAGTAGTTCACGCACGTAGTCGTTGAGTTCGGCGATGACCTCGACGCTCATCAGGTCGCGGATCGCCCCCGCCAGCGAGAGCCGGTCGTCCTCGTCCGTCAGCTCGAACAGGTCGGCCACGTCCGCCGGGTGCAGCGGCTCAACCAGGTCGTAGACGGCATCTCTGTCGCCTTCGCGCAGTGCCTCTCGCACCTTGCGGACGAAATCGGTCCGCAGGCGATTGTCGTCATCGTGGACGTCGCTTTCGCCCGCCACCTCCTCGGCGGCGATGGCCTCTTCGGGCACTTGCTGTTCGAGTTGGTCGGGCGTCATGACCGGGACGGTCTAGGCCGGTCACTTCGAAAAGCAACCGCCCGCGTGACATGGTCGCGCTATGCCTTATAGGGGGCCGCGAACAAGGAGATCATGATGTCCGATGAAATGCTCACGCTTACCCTCGATACCGGCGACGGAACCGGCGATGTCGTAATCCGCCTGCGGCCCGATCTGGCCCCGGGCCATGTTGCGCGGATCAAGGAGCTGGCGAGCGAAGGCTTCTACGACGGAATCACCTTTCACCGCGTGATCGACGGCTTCATGGCGCAGGGCGGCTGCCCGCAAGGCACCGGCATGGGCGGTTCCGACAAGCCCGACCTGAAGGCCGAATTCAATGAAGAGCCGCATGTGCGCGGCGTGTGCTCGATGGCGCGCACCAGCGATCCGAACTCGGCCAACAGCCAGTTCTTCATCTGCCTCGACGACGCGACCTTCCTCGACCGGCAATATACCGTGTGGGGCGTGGTCGAGAGCGGCATGGAGCATGTCGACGCGCTGCCCAAGGGCGAACCGCCCCGCAATCCGGGCAAGATCGCGAAAGCGACGGTGAGCGAGGGTTAATTCTTATGTCACTAGGCGGCGGCAGGCTGACGGGCTGCGCGGCATGAGGGTGACACAAGTGACACTTCGCCCCTGCGGTGTCCGCTACGGGAAAGTGGCGGAAACCCGGCGTTTTCAGCGTTCAGGGTGACATATCACCCAAGATGGGAGAATCTCCCGTCCGCACGGCGCGTGTGGAGGGGCTGGGATGCTGACCGACAATTTCAAAGAGCGCGGGATGTTATCTCGCGGCGGTCCTGCAGGACAGGGCAGAGCCAAGCGCGCGAACGCGTAATAGGCGACTGTTGAAATCGGGCCAGAATGCGCTTCCCGCGGAGGGGCCAATTGCACGATTGCGAAAGCAACTGTGGGCGGGGGCTAAACTTCCTTGCCGATGCGGATGGTGCTGGCGCTCAGTCCTGCTTTACGGGGGCTGGCGTGCCTAACAGCGCTTCGAGCTCCTCACGCTCGGCAGGCGACAGGTCTTCGGGCTTTCGCGGCTTGGGCAGGTGGGCCGTTGCCTCGGTCAATGCCTTCGTAATCCGAGGCATCTGCTTCATCATCGCCGGCATGACCTCGCGCATTCTGCCCATCACTTCGGGATCGGCAAACAGCAGCATTGGCTCACTGGCATAGGCGGAGCCGGTGGGTGTTGCGAAAAAGGCATTGAGTTCTGCGAGTTGCGCCGTGTCGAAACGGCGCGCATAGGCTCTCGCAAGGCCATCCTGAAAAGCCGGTTCGAATTGTCCCATGAGGTCTGACATCTGGTCAGCCATGACCTTCATGGTCACCTCCATGCGTTCCTCATAGGCAGGATCGAGGATTGCGAGCATCTCTTGCAGGGTGCCTTCCCCCAGCTGCTCAAGCTGCTCGGGTGTCTCGCCGGTGGCGGCGGTAATGTCACGCAGCGGGATTTCCCCGAGGGTATCCATCATGCTGTCCATAACCGCGCCCATCGATCGCTCCATCAGCCGCGCGTAGGTGCCTTCCGGGAACACGGCCGCAACGGTCTGGCGGGCTGCCGCCAGTCGGTCCGATGCGATGGGATCGGCCGCTTCAGCCACCGGGCGCTCCGTTTGTGCGCTGGCGGCCCCCGCCATGGGCAGCGATGCGACGATTGCTGCGCAGACAAAGCCCATCTTCCTGATGGCCATATTGACCTCCTCTGTGAGCGGCCAAGCGTCGTTTTTTCTAAAGCCCCGCCTCGATCAGCCAGTCGCGGAACATCTTGACCGGTCGCGTTTCGAGATCCTTCTGCCGGCACACGAACCAGTAGGAGTAGGGGCTTTCCACCTCGATATCGAACAGGCGGGCAAGGCGCTTGTCGGCTGCGCGGCGAAAGTGGTCGTCGTGCATGATCGCGATGCCGAGCCCCTGCGCCGCAGCCTCGAGCATGAGCTGGCCGGAGTCGAAATGGTCGATGGCGGCAGGCTGGAGCCGGGGGAGGCCGATCGCTTCGCGCCAGGCCTCGAAGCTGTCGGGCGTGTCGTTGTGGATGAGGAACGTCTGTTTTTCGAGCCGCTTCAGGTTCGGAACGTTGCCGAGCGTATCGAGCATGTCGGTCGCGACGATGGCATAGACCTTGTTGTGGTCCAGCTGCACCGAATAGAGCGCGGGATCGGGTTCCTTCAGGAGCATGATCGCGGCATCGAGCGTGTCGCCCAAGCGCGATTCGTGAAGCTGGTTGGAATCGATATCGATATGCAGGCGCGGATGCCGCTTGCGCAGTTCGACGAGGCGGGGGAACAGTCGCTGGCCGCCGAACAGCGATGGTACGCCAAGGTGGAGACGCAGCACGCCGCCGTCATCGACCTGCAATTCCACGGCGAGCGCCAGCTCGTCCAGCCTGGGCGCAACCGCGTCGTAGAACAGGCGGCCTTCCTCGGTCAGCTTCATTGTCTGGTGCTGACGCGTAAATAGGCGTTTGCCGACGAATTCCTCAAGCGTGGAAACGCGCCGCGAAAGCGCCGAGGGAGACAGTGCGAGCTCGCTGGCCGCCGCCTTGGCCGAGCCGAGGCGGACGACGCGCACGAAAGCTTCGAGCGCACGCAAGGGAGGGAGGCGACGCGTGGGCAAGGTCAGGGCCTTTGGGGATACACCGCGCGAGCCACGGTTCGTGTCCCTGACCGGTTCCTGCGCGAAGCGAGAGCGAAGGCAGATTGGGCATCTGTTGAGCGAGAGCGACAAAGCGGGGGCCGATCCGGGCCGAACCCCACAGGGGTCGGGCGGAAAACGGCCATTTCGGCGTCTCTCGTCCTCGAATATGCCAGCATGTCCTTCATCCTCGTTCCTTGAACTGGCCATTTCCCGCTACCGGCCGTGGCCGAGTGCTGTATCCCCACAGGCCCTAGGCCGCATCCTCTTGGGGTTCCTGCTCTCCCGGAGGATGGAGGCGCAGGCGGGTGACCTGGCGCTCGGTTCCCTCGATAACCTCGATCTGCCAACCGCTTTCATGATCCAGAATCGAGCCGGTTTGCGGAACCTGCTCGGCCAGGACGCAGGCCAGTCCGCCAAGCGTGTCGACCGCTTCCTCGACCACGCCGAGGCGGGCATCGACCTGCTCGGCAAGGTCATCGAGTTCCACGCGCGCGTCTGCGTCCCACACCCCGTCGCTTAGCGCGACAAGCAGTTCGGGCGCGGCGTCGTCGTGTTCGTCCTCGATATCGCCGACGATCTCCTCGACGAGATCCTCGATGGTGATGATGCCGTCAGTCCCGGAATATTCATCGATGACGATGGCAAGATGGACGCGCCTGGCGCGCATGTCCGCCAATACGTCCAATGCGCCGCGCGACTGCGGCACGAACAGCGGCTGGCGCAGCAGCAGGGTCCAGTGGCCCTCGGGTTTTTCCCCGCGCGCGAGAAAGGGGAACACGTCCTTGATGTGGATCATGCCCTTGATGCCGTCGAGCGAACCGTCGTGCACCGGCATGCGGCTGTGGCCATGTTCGGCGAACGCCTCGATCACCTCTTCCCAGCTGGCAGAGGCGGCAAGGGCAACGATCTCGCCGCGCGGCACAGCCACGTCGTCGGCATCGTTTTCGCTGAAATGCAGCATGTTGCGAAGCATCTGGCGTTCGAGCAGCGAAAGATCGCCTTCGGCTTCGTCCGCAGGGCCGGCCTCGCCCTCGTGCTCGTCGATAACCTCTTCGATCTGCGCCCGCAGCGACTGATCGACGTCAGACACGAACATCCTGCGGATAACTCGCCACAGCGAGCCGCTACTTTCCGGCTCTCCCGCGGTGGGATCGCTCAATCGGCCATTGTCGGCCATCGTCTGTCACAAGCCCCTAATACTAAGCCAGATCGCCATATGGGTCTGCAATACCCATGATCGCAAGAGCCTTCGTCTCCATTTCCTCCATTTCGATGGCATCCGCCTCGCTGGTCTCGTGGTCGTAACCGGCGAGATGCAGCAGCCCGTGGACGATGAGATGGGCGGCGTGATCGGCAAGTTGCACGCCTTTTTCGGCCGTTTCGCGGGCGCAGGTCTCATAGGCGAGGGCAATATCACCGATCAATTCCGGTGGGCCGTCGGGCGCCAGGGCGCGTAATTCGGCACGCTCCAGCATCGGAAACGAGAGGACATTGGTGGGCTTGTCCTTGTCGCGCCATTCACGATTGAGGGCTTGGACCTCGGCGTCGGTGGTGAACAGCAGACTGACGTTAAGGCGCGGATTGGCGAGTTCGGGCGCTACTCGACCAGCAGCTTTGGCCGCGTCCTGCGTCAGCGCGGTCCAGTTGCCATCAGGCCATCCCTGGATTTCAATGTCGGTGTCCACAGCAGAACCGTTCAGGCGTCCGGCTCCTCGTAGGCCTCGACGATCCGGCCGACGATGGGATGGCGCACCACGTCTTCGGCGGTAAAGCGGATCATGGTGATGCCGTCGACTCCTTCGAGCCGCCGCACCGCATCGGCAAGGCCACTTTGCGAATCGCCGCCGGGAATGTCGACCTGTTTGGGATCGCCGCAGATCACCATCCGGCTGTTCTGGCCGAAACGGGTGAGGAACATCTTCATTTGCGCCTGTGTGGTGTTCTGCGCTTCGTCGAGGATTACGAAAGCGTCGGCGAGCGTGCGGCCCCGCATGAAGGCGATCGGCGCGATCTCGATCTCGCCCGAAGTGATTCGCCGCTCGACTTGTTCGGGCGGCATGCAATCGTAAAGCGCGTCATAGATCGGCCGCAGGTAGGGATCGACTTTCTCTTTCATGTCGCCGGGGAGAAATCCGAGCCGCTCGCCTGCCTCGACTGCCGGACGCGAGAGGATCAGGCGTTGCACCGATCCGGTCATCAGCTGGCTTACTGCCTGTGCCACGGCGAGGTAGGTCTTGCCGGTGCCCGCAGGGCCGAGCGCGAAGACGATATCGGTACGGTTCAGGGCCTGCATATAGTCGATCTGCACGGCCGAGCGCGGCACGATGGTCTTCTTGCGGGTGCGGATCATCAGCGGCGGACCGTCGCTCTCGCCGGTGATGATGCCTTCCAGCGTCGGCTCTGCAGACATTGCGATCAGCGCTTCGACTGCACCTGAATCGAGGTCGTGCCCCTGTTCCAGCCGTTCGTGCATGCGCTTCAGGACATCGCGGGCGCGAGCTACCGCATCTTCTGGCCCCTCGATCTGCACCTTGTTGCCGCGCGCGGAAATATAGACGCCAAGCCGGTTTTCGATCTGGACAAGGTTGGCGTCGAACTGGCCGAACAGTGCGCCGAGCACGCTTGGTTCGTCGAATTCGACTTCGGTGCGGGCGCGGCGCTGCTGGTCACGCCGGGCGGCAGGTGGTGACTGTGCCGGACGTTCGACACGGGAAGGTTTACGACTCATTCGGTCCTTTCGGTTCTGTCGCTCGAATCTGCGCTCAACCCGATCCATGTGCAAGGATCATGACGAACGCGTGACGCGGCTATCCACGGCATCGTCTGACGTTGCGGTTCAGGCGGTGACGCGTTCGAGCAGCCGCGCGCTCAGCGAATTGGGGCCGGCCTCGGCCAGTTCAACACGCACCAAGTCGCCGATCCGGGGTCTATTGGCCTTGGCGCCGGTGAAATGCACCGATTGCAGCCAGGGCGACTTGCCGAGCATCTGTCCGGGATGTCGGCCCTCGCGCTCGACCAGAACTTCGCAAGTTTTACCAACACTTGCGGTGTTGAATGCAAGCTGGTCGCGGTTGAGCGCCTGCTGAAGCCGCGCCAGACGCTCGTCCATCACTTCGGGCGCGATCTGGCCCGCCATATCGGCAGCGGGCGTGCCGGGACGTCCGGAAAACTTGAAGCTGAAGCACTGGGCATACCCGACCGCATCAACGAGGCTGAGCGTTTGCTCGAACTCAGCATCCGTTTCGCCTGGAAAGCCGACAATGAAATCGCCTGACATAGCAATGTCGGGCCGCACCGCGCGCACGCGTTCGAGGATCTGCAAATAGCTTTCCACCGTGTGGCTGCGATTCATCGCCTTGAGCACCCGATCACTGCCCGATTGCACTGGCAGGTGCAGGAACGGCATCAGCTTCTCGATCTCGCCATGCGCAGCGATCAGCCCATCGGTCATGTCCGCCGGATGGCTGGTGGTATAGCGGATACGGGCTAGATCGGGCATTACCGCCAGTTCGCGGATCAGTCCGTCGAGGCCAATCGTCCGGCCCCTGTCGTCCTCGCCCATCCACGCATTGACGTTCTGACCCAGCAGCGTGATCTCGCGCGCGCCAGCGTCGATCAGCCGATGCGCCTCGTCGATCAGGTCCGCGAAGCGGCGCGAAACCTCGGCGCCGCGCGTATAGGGCACTACGCAATAGGTGCAGAACTTGTCGCAGCCTTCCTGCACGGTGAGGAAGGCGCTGGGGCCGACCTTGCGGCGAGCAGGGAGGGCATCGAACTTGGTCTGAGCCGGCATGTTCGTGTCGGTCACGCGTTCGCCATCGACCGCGCGGGCGAGCATGTCTGGCAAGCGGTGATAGGCTTGCGGGCCGACCACCATTTTTACTGCAGGCGCGCGCGCCATGATCTCCTCGCCTTCGGCCTGGGCGACGCAGCCTGCGACCGCGATCAGCGGGCTTGTCCCGTCCTCGCAGCCCCAATCCTTCACAATCCTGCCGATGTCGGAATAGACCTTCTCGGATGCCTTTTCCCGGATGTGGCAGGTGTTGAGCACGACCAGGTCTGCCTCCTCGCCGTCCGGAGCTGGCGCAATTCCCTGTGCGCCAAGCAATTCGGCCATCCGCTCGCCGTCATAGACGTTCATCTGGCAGCCGAAGCTCTTGACCCGATAGGTCTGGGGAGGTGCGGTTTTGGGCATTGCGGGCGCGCGGATAGCGGAATTCGGGTGCGTTTGACAGGGAGAAGGTAGATCGTCCCCTGACTATGACCGCGCAGGCGCGTCTTCAGCCATGGCCAGAAAATCTTCGGACGAATTGATCGACAGGCCTTTGCTGCCGACCGCGTGCTCGGGCATGGTGATGCTCGACCCGGTGCCATGGTCAAGCGGCGGCGTGTAATAGCCAAGCCCGGTCGCACCGGTCGCATAGCCGATCAGGGCCTGCAATTGCGGCGCGAATTCCTTCGCAATCTCTGGCGGGCACGAAAGATACTGGTTTTCTTCCTGGCGCAGCCAGCCGAGACAGAAATTGAGCAGCATTCCCCAGCGTTCCTGGTCCCTGCTGGTGTTTGCGCCCCCGCCATGCAGCACGCTCCCGGTGTAAACGAGTGCCGACCCCCGCTCCATGACGGCGTATGCGATTTCCTGCTCCTGCGGCTGGCGGATGTCTGGCCAGGCCCCTGAACCGGGCACCACCCGTGTGGCGCCATTCTCCATGGTGAAATCAGTCAGCGCCCACATCACGCCCAGCTGCGTTTCAACCCCTTCCATCATCAGATTTTGATTGCCCCAGATCCAGCGGTCGCGGTGCAGCATCTGCGTCGTCTCGCCAGGCATTATCCGGATCAGCTGGGTCAGGTTGAGCTGGTATCGCTCGCAGAACGGGAGGAGGAGCCGGTCCGCCATTTCCAGCACACGAGGATTGAGCAGCGCCTCACGCACTCTGGCGGAACGGGCAATTAGCGCTCCGGTCCGGGAAGTCGCCATACCTCCGAAATCTTCCACGCCGGTTTCGGTCGTTTCTACGAAGGGCCTCAATTCCGCAAGGATTGCAAGCGCGTCTGCAGCGGGAATGACATTGTCGAGAATGATGCCGCCGTCGCATTTGAGCGCTTCATAGGCAGCCTCAGGAGCGGCGCTGGCGTCGAAGTGACGTATTTCGGCCATGAAAAACTCCTATATAGCCACCCATACTAGACAATTCTCAGAAGTCTGCCACCAGTGACATGAAAGCCGTGCGCTTGCGGATATAGGTGAATCCGCCATTGCCCGAGACTTGCCAGCCATAGGTATTGAACAAGTTGGTGATCTGCGGCCGCAGGACCAGCTTGACGCCGTTCACCTCGAAACGCTGGCGCGCGCCGATGTTGACCGTGGTGTAACCCGGCGCTTCGAGCGTATTGGCTGGATTTGCTGTCCGCCCCGAGAAATTCTCTATGGCCATGTCGATCGACAGGGGCCCGTCGCCGCCGCGGCTGCGCCAGTCGAGATTGGCGACCATATGCCTCTTGACCTGGCCAACCGGGCGTTTGCCGATCAGTCCGCTCGAAAAGGCCTCGCCTGAGATTTTCGGGTCAAGCAGCAGCACTCCGCCCACCAGGCTTAGCCCCGACAATAGCTGTCCGGTCAGCGATACCTCGATGCCCTTGTTGGTTACCGCGCCCAGTTGGCGATAGAAGCGTTGCCCGTCGAGATTGAAATAGGGCTTCGAAATCTCGAAAGCCCCGGCAAGCAAGGTGAGGTCCGGCGTGACCTTGTAGCGTAGCCCAAGCTCCTTTTGGCGGGTGCGAGTAGCCGGCGGCGCTTCGGCATTGTTGATCGCATTCTCGGGCGCGATCGCCGCGTCCTCCACGCCGCGCGACATGCCGCCGTAGAGCGACAGTTTCGGCGTCAGATTAATCGACGCGACCACGTTCCAGAGGCAGGAGCTGTCCTTCGTCAGCGCATCAGTCCGGTCCGGACTGGCGAAATCGACCCGCTTTTCATAGTCGTTCTTGGACAGCGACACGTCGAGGGTGCCCCGACCTTTCCAGATCATGGAGTAGGACACCCCGGGAACAAGCTGACGGACACGGTCCTTGTCCTTGGTGCTTGTGGCGAACGTCGGCTGCTCCCAGCCTTCGTTCGTGAATACGTTGCCCGGACCCGGGCCAAGCAACAGCCGGGCGCTGCCACCGAAACGACGGTCGCGCTTTCTGCCACGCAAACTGGCAATCACGCGATGCGCAAATGCGCCATCGGTCCATTCGCGGGTGAGCCGCACTTCGCCGGACAACGAGGCATCGTGATTGTCCTCGGACGCGATCACCAGCCGGTCGGCCACGCGCCCGTCGGACGTCACGCTCAACAGGAAATCGCTATAGGCGCGGTTGAGCGAGTCGCTTGACCGGAAGATTCCCGCATCGAACCGCAGGCTGTCCGTCAGTCTCACGTGTGCCAGACCGCCGTTGACCACCGTCTTGTCGTCAAATTCGGTCCAGCCGAGGCCGAGGAATTTGCCGCGCGGAACTCGGGCGGGAAGATTGTCTCCCGCGGGAAGGTAAGTCGCGCGCGCTTCGCGGCTTAGGGTGTAGAAGGTGACGTTAAACACCTTGAGGTCGATGTCCTCGGTAGGGCGGAACCGGAACATCGGGGAGTAGGAGGCAAAGATCTGATCGCCGCCTTCGGGCCTCGCGGTGACATTGCGGACGAAAATGCCCCCCATGAAGGACAGCTTTTCGTCGACCAGCGGCGCCTTGAGGTCGATCAGCATGGCCGGGCCATTGACCAGCGGGTTGCCGGTGTCCTGTTCGATGCTGAGCGTGGTCTCGTCGCCGGGCTCCCACAGTTCGTAATGGATCACTCCGGTAGGTGCCGGAAAGGGATACCGTAGCGCCGCAGTTCCGACCCTGACGCTCTGCGACTTGACGATGCGTCCCGGCAGGAAGTTGACGACGTCGTAGTAGAGGCCGTCGATGCGCACGTTTCCGGCTTCGGTTGGATTGAAACCGCGAACGTCACTGGTGGAATAGAGCCCGCTGCGTTCGGCTCCGACCGATCGGCCGAAGGCGTCGTCAGAGTCGGTGGCGACATTCTGCTCGGTCTGCTGGGCATGCGACGGATGCGCAAAGCCGAGCGCCAAAGCGGTACAGAACCAAGTGATTGAAAGAGATGGCCGCTTGGGCCGCAAACGGCGCATGGCGGGCCGATAACTCAACCAGCTTAGGATTGAAAGGGCTGCCCAAGCGATGTCACGATCCGCTCGGGGAAAGAGAAATTGTTCCAATCGGCGAACAAAGGCGTTACCCGCGCAGCCCATGTCGCAAGTCCAAACGATCCACGCCGCTTTTGCCGCGAAAGTCGATGCTGTCCTGTCCGCGCTCGAGTCCGAGGGCGTACTGCCTGCGGACATTTCGCGCGCCAACGTAACGGTTGAGCCGCCGCGCGATCCCTCGCACGGCGACCTTGCCACCAATGCGGCGATGGTCCTGGCCAAGTCCGCGGCCTCAAAGCCGCGCGATCTTGCCGAGCAGATCGTTGCAAAGCTGGCCGCCGATCCGCAGGTGACAAGCGCCGAGATCGCCGGTCCTGGCTTTATCAACCTGCGCGTTGCCGATGAAGCGTGGCTTGCCGAATTGCGTGCGATCGAGGCGCTGGGCGCTGACTATGGCAAGTCATCTATGGGTGCGGGCCGGACAGTCAATGTCGAATATGTTTCGGCAAATCCCACCGGGCCGATGCACATGGGCCATTGCCGGGGCGCGGTGGTCGGCGATGCACTGGCGAGCTTGCTGGAGTTTTCGGGCCATTCGGTGATCCGCGAATACTATGTCAACGATGCGGGCGGACAGGTCGACGTGCTCGCGCGCTCAGCGCACCTGCGTTATCGCGAGGCCCTGGGCGAGCAGATCGGCGAGATTCCGGACGGGCTTTATCCCGGCGACTACCTGGTTCCGGTCAGCAAGGCGTTGGCCGAGGAATTCGGCGACACATATGCCAAGGCGCCCGAGAGCGAGTGGCTGATGCTGTTCAAGGCGCGCGCCTCGGGTGCGATGATGGACATGATCCGCGCCGACCTCGCGCTGCTGGGGATCGAACACGACATTTTTGCTTCGGAGGCCGAATTGCAGGCCGCCGGAAAGCCCGAGGAAGCGGAGAAATGGCTGCGTGCGCAAGGCCTCGTCTATGATGGCCTGCTCGAAGCGCCAAAGGGAAAGACTCCGGACGACTGGGAGCCCGTCGAATTGCCGCTGTTTCGCTCGACCCGGTTCGGCGACGATCAGGACCGCCCGATCAAGAAGAGCGACGGATCGTGGACCTATTTCGGAGCGGACCTCGCGTACCATTACCAGAAGGCGCAGAATGCCGATGCCTTGGTCGATATTTGGGGCGCGGACCATGCCGGAACGGTGAAGCGTATCAAGGCGGCGGTCGCGGCGATGACCGGCGCGGACGGCGACCCGGTGCCCTTCGAAGTCAAGCTGGTGCAGATGGTCCTGCTCCTGCGCGGAGGCGAACCGGTCAAGATGAGCAAGCGGGCAGGGACCTTCGTGACGCTGGCCGACGTCGTGCGCGAGGTAGGCAAGGACGTGGTCCGTTTCACCATGCTGACCCGCAAACCTGAAGCGCAGATGGACTTCGATTTTGCCAGGGTGGTCGAGGCCAGCAAGGACAATCCGGTCTTTTATGTCCAGTACGCCCATGCGCGGATCAGTTCCGGCCTGCGCAAGGCGGCTGCCGAAGGAATTACGCCGTCAGACGAAAATCTTGGCCTCCTCGGCACCGAAGAACTCGACCTCGTCAAGCTTGCAGCACAGTTTCCCCGGCTGGTCGAGGCGGCGGCGGTTGCGCGCGAGCCGCACCGAATTGCCTTCTTCCTCAATGATTTGGCCGCCGGGTTCCATGCCTACTGGAACCTGGGCAATGACCGTCTCGAAAAGAGACTGATCGTGGTAAACGATATTAACCTTTCGGGTGCAAGATTGTATCTCGCGGCCCGGATTGGGCAATTGTTGAGAAACGGCCTTGCCCTTCTTGGTGTCGAGGCTGTGGAGGAAATGTAGGCATGGCCACGACAGACACGGATCGCCCAGGCGGCGAAGACGAGCAGTGGGACAACGATTCCTACGATCCGTTTGGCAGCGATCCCAAATCCGAGGGCTTCGCGTCGGGCGAGGATGCCAAAGATATCGTTGAAGAAGAATTCGACGAGGCCGGTGAACTCGATCTTGGTGACGAGGACGGCAGCCTGCCCTGGCTTGAGAGTGACGATGAATTCGAGGAAGAAGGCGGCAGCTCGTTTCTCTTGCTCGCGCTCCTTGCGCTTGGCGCGCTGGCTCTGATTATCGGTGGGATCTGGTGGTTTACCCGCGATCGCGATGGAGCTGATCTGGTCGCCGACGGCAGCGTAATCGAAGCGCCGGAAGCACCATACAAGGAAAGGCCCGAAGATCCCGGTGGCAAGACCTTTGAGGGAACGGGCGACACGAGCTTTGCCGTTTCGGAAGGTGAGAGCCGCACCGCCAAACTCGGCGACGGCGATGCAGCGGCCAAGCCCGGCTTCGATTCGGTCGGTGCTTCGGACTCGACCGATAAGGCGTCCCCTGGACAGCCAAAGCCAGCTGCGACGCAGCCAGCCGTGGCGAGCGCTCCGGCCGGTCCCGGCGTTCAGGTTGGCGCCTATTCGACACGTTCGTCGGCCGAGGCGGGCTGGCAGAGCCTTTCGTCGTCGCATTCGGCGCTTTCGGGCCTGAAATACCGGATTGTCGAAGGCAAGGCAGACATCGGCACCGTGTTCCGCCTGCAGGCGCTTCCCGGCGATGCGGCTGCGGCGCGCGCGCTGTGTGCGAAGCTGAAGTCAGCCGGACAGGACTGCGCGGTAAAGGACTAAGTTGCCGTCCTGACCCGATTCCCGTTTTTGCACATCGCAGACGGGGCAACGCCTTGCGAAAGGCCCGCAGGTCTGCGATTTGCCTGCGATGTTGCCTGCGATCTTCGGCCTTTCGGGAACCGAGCTCACTGCTGACGAGCGCGCATTCTTTCGCGATACGGACCCGGTTGGTTACATCCTGTTCGGGCGCAATATCCAATGCCGGGAGCAGGTCCGCAGGCTGGCCGATGCGTTGCGCGCTATCCATGGCCGCGAAAAGCTTCTGATCACCATCGATCAGGAAGGCGGGCGCGTCCAGCGGATGAAAGAGCCCGAATGGCTCCGGTTTCCGCCGGGCGAGGTGTTCGACAAGCTCTACGACACTGCTCCTGCCAGCGCGATCGAAGCTGCACGCGTCAATGCCGAAGCTCTAGGGCTCGATCTTGCCGAAGTCGGCATCACCTGCACCCACGCACCCTTGCTCGATGTGCGCCAGCCCGATGCCGACAACGTCATCGGCGACCGGGCGCTTGGCAGCGAACCCCTGCGTGTCGCAGCGCTGGGGCGCGCCGTGCTCGATGGCCTTGCCAGTGCGGGCATTGCCGGGACCGTCAAGCATATGCCCGGCCATGGCCGGACCAGTGTTGATACCCACAAGGCGCTGCCGACCGTGACGGCAAGCGAGGAAGAACTCGAAACCGATCTCGCACCGTTCCGCGCACTGAAAGATGTGCTGATCGGAATGACCGGGCATCTCGTTTTCACGGCATGGGATGAGGACCATCCCGCCACCCAATCACCCTTCGTAATCGGCGAAATCATCCGCAAGCGGATCGGCTTCGACGGCTTGCTGCTCACCGACGATCTCGACATGGATGCGCTGTCCGGTTCGGTGCCCGAACGGGCCGAACGGGCGATTGCCGCAGGGTGCGACATCGCGCTCAATTGCTGGGCTAAAATGGAAGACATGCAGGGAATTGCCGAACGCCTTCCCGCAATGTCGGCGGAAACAGGGCGGCGGCTCGAACGTGCGTTGGCAAGGACTGGGGCCTCAGAACCCGTCGGAGAACGGCAGACGGAGCTGCTCGCCAAACGCGATCAATTGCTCGAATTGGCGGGGATGCGCGCATGACCATGGACGTTGCACCCAATTCGGAAACTGTCTCCGCTTTCGAGGACTGGGACAAGCCGTTCGCCGCATCGGGCGAGGATAACGCGCTCTATCTGGAGGTGGACGGCTGGGAAGGGCCGCTCGACCTGCTGCTCGATCTCGCCAGGCGACAGAAGGTCGACCTCAGACAGATATCGATCCTGCAACTGGTCGACCAGTATATCGCCTATATCGAGCGCGCCGAAGCCCTGCGCATCGAGCTTGCCGCCGACTATCTGGTGATGGCGGCGTGGCTCGCATATCTGAAATCCGCGCTATTGCTTCCTAAGGAGGAACAGGAAGATCCCAGTCCCGAAGAGCTCGCGCTGCGCCTGCAGTTGAGGCTCCAGCGGCTCGGTGCGATGCGCGAGGCTGCGGCGCGGCTCATGGGTCGAGACCGGCTGGGCCGGGACGTGTTCGCCCGTGGTGCGCCCGAGGGTCTTAGAATCGACCGCAAGAACGCATGGCAATGCGAATGGTTCGATCTGGTCCGCGCCTATGGACAGGTGCAGATTCGCAGCCAGCCTGCCGTGCATATGGTGCACGAGCGCATGGTGATGACGCTGGAAAGCGCGCTGGCGCGGGTTTCGGCAATGCTTGGCGTTGCGCTTGACTGGATCGACCTGCGTGACTTCCTGCCAAGCGCGTGCGATGGCGATGACTGGCATGATCCGCGCCTCAGGCGCTCGGCGCTTGCCTCCAGTTTTGTCGCCACACTGGAACTGGCGCGGATTGGCAAGGCGCAGATTGCGCAGGAAGAGACGTTTGGACCACTGCGGGTGAAAGCGGTGAAGGCATGACGGACCCTATGTCTCCTGGCCCGGACGATCTCTCCCGCGCAGTCGAAGCGATGCTGTTCGCATCGGAAAATCCGATGACAGCCGAGCAGCTTTCAGCGCACCTTGAGGGTGCGGATGTACGCGAGGCGCTGGAGAACTTGCGCGCGCATTACGAAGGCCGCGGCGTCGCGCTGGTTCAGCGCGGGCGGACGTGGCATTTCGAGACCGCACCCGATCTCGCCCACCTGTTGCGGCGCGAGCGCGAGCAAATGCGGAAGCTCTCGCGCGCGGCAACCGAAGTGCTTGCAATCATTGCCTATCAGGAACCGGTCAGCCGTGCCGAGATCGAGGCAATTCGCGGCGTGCAGACCGCCAAGGGTACACTTGACGTGCTGATGGAAGCGGGTTGGGTGCGTATCGTGGGCCGCAGGGAAGTGCCCGGCCGACCGGTGATATATGCGACGACACCTGAATTCCTGGTCCACTTCGGTCTCGCTTCGCGCAAGGACCTGCCCGGCATCGACGAATTGCGCGCCGCCGGTCTGCTCGACCCGGTCGACGACGAGATGATAGAGTCCGCGCTTGCTGGCGAAGATGCAGCGGAAGATGAAGAGGCTGAAGAGGCTGAAGAGGCTGAAGATGCCGACGATGGCGAGGCCGATCCCGATACCGGTTTCGATCCCCCACTGGCGGAAGCGGATGAAAGCGAGCCTGCGCCAAGCGAGGATAAGAACTGACAATCCGGCTTGACTGGCAACCCGGCCCGCAATCCCCTATATCAGGCGCATAGTGATGGAAGGTTTGATCCAATGAGTCTCGGTCCATGGCAGCTAATCCTGATTGTGCTCGTCATTCTCGTTCTGTTCGGGCGCGGGCGTATTTCCGAGCTGATGGGTGATTTCGGCAAGGGTATAAAAAGCTTCAAGAAGGGTCTCAACGAAGACGAACAGCCCTCGGCCACCGCGCCTCCTCCAGCTCAGATTCCCGCTTCCGACAGTGCCAACGTTTCCGCGAAGACGGGCGAAACGACCAAGTCCGGCGACTAAGCGGATCGTCGGCCCATGTTCGACATCGGCGCTTCGGAACTTCTGCTCGTCGTTATCGTCGCGGTTATCGTCGTCGGTCCGAAGGACCTGCCGCTGGCCATGCGTACTGCAGGGAAATGGATGGCCAAGGTGCGCCGCGTTTCGAGCCATTTCCGCGCCGGGATCGACGCGATGGTGCGCGAGGCGGAACAGGAAGAGCTGGAACGCGAGTGGAAGGATCGCAACGAGGCGATCATGAAAGCGCATCATGACTCAGGCGAAATGCACGGCCCACCCGAAACGGGCGCGGAGGCCGCGCTGGAAAGTCCGACGCAAAACGATGCGGCAGATGAGCCGCAAGCGCCGCCACCGCCACCTTAGGATTGAGCTGGTGGCTTTTCGCATCGACGACATCGACGAGACGCAGGCGCCGCTGCTCGATCACCTGATCGAATTGCGCACGCGCCTGCTGCGCGCCTTTGCGGCGCTCGCCGTCGCCTTCGGTGTCTGCTTCGCATTCGCCGACGAAATCTTCGGCTTTTTGGTGCGTCCGCTGACCCAGGCCTTCCCGGCCGGCGAAGGCAAGCTCATCTATACGAAGCTCTACGAAGCCTTCTTCGTCGAGATCAAGGTGGCGCTGTTCGCCGCCTTTTTCCTGTCGTTCCCGATCATCGCCAACCAGCTCTGGGCCTTTGTCGCGCCGGGCCTCTACGCGAAGGAGAAGAAGGCATTTCTGCCATTCTTGATTGCCACGCCGGTGCTGTTCACGGCCGGTGCGGCAATGGCTTACTACATCGTCATGCCGACCGCGTTTTCGTGGTTCCTGGGCTTCGAGGGCGAGCGCGGTGGGCTGAAGCTGGAAGCGCTGCCGGGGACGGGCGATTACCTCTCGCTTGTCATGCAGTTCATTCTGGCCTTTGGGATCAGTTTCCTGCTGCCCGTGCTGATGATGCTGTTGAACCGTGCGGGGATCGTCAGCCGCGACCAGTTGGCGCGTGCGCGGCGCTATGTGATCGTCGCGATCTTTGTTGTCGCGGCGATCGCCACCCCTCCTGACATCATCTCGCAATTACTGCTGTCCGCGCCGCTGATCCTGCTGTTCGAGGGTTCGCTGGTGCTGATGCGCTTTACCGAGAAGCGCCGCGCGCGTGAGGAAGCGGAAGCGACGGAGCCGGATGCGGCAACGACGGAAGAATCTCCGGCGTAATAGGCGTTTTCGTCAGGTCCCGTCGCGGCGCGGCAGTCTGCGGATCAACGCGCTGGTATCCTGCCTGCCGCCACCAATGGCCTGCACTTCGGCATAGAACTGGTTGACCAGCGCCACGATCGGCAAGGAGACGCCCAGGCTGCGGCCTTCATCGAGAGCGAGACCCAGGTCCTTGCGCATCCAGTCGATCGCGAAGCCGAAATCGAACTCGTCGGCGTCCATCGATTGCCAGCGGTTGTCCATTTGCCAGCTTTGCGCCGCGCCGCCAGAGATCGCCTCGTAAACCTTCTCCATGTCGAGGTGTGAGCCTTGTGCGAACCTGACCGCTTCGGCGAGGCCCGCGACGATCCCGGCGATGGCGATCTGATTGGCCATCTTCGCGGTCTGGCCCGCACCTGCCTTGCCGATGTGAACGATCTTGCGCGAGTAGGCTTCCATTACCGGGCGCGCCGCCTCGATCGCGTCTTTGCGCCCGCCGCACATCAGCGTGAGCGTGGCGCTCTCCGCGCCGATCTGCGATCCGGTCATCGGCGCATCGACGCAGTGGACCTGCAAGTCCCGCGCCTCGACCGAAATCTGCCTGGCGATCCGCGCCGATACGGTGGTGTGATCGATGAACACGCCACCCGGGCGCAAAGTCTTGAAGACGCCGTGCGGACCCAGCACGACCTGGGCGAGATCGTCGTCGTTGCCGACACAGGTAATGACGACGTCGGCCCCTTCGGCGGCAAGCGCCGGTTCCGTCGCAACTTCGACATCGAGGTCGGGGTAGGCCTCCTGCCAGGCGGCGCAGCGTTCGGGTGTGCGATTATAGATCGTGAGCCGGTGCCCGGCGCGCGCGATATGGCCCGCGATCGCGCCGCCCATAACGCCCAGTCCCAAGAAGGACACTTTGCAAGCATCACTCATCGGGGCACCCTACGTGTGGCACGGTGGCGCTGCAACACGATTGCTTCCTATTTGCTTCGCCATCCTTTACCCGCGCTGCCATGTCCGGAGCAGAACAGTCTCTCGATGCGCTATTTACCGCGGACGACGTTCGCGCGGCAGCCGCGCGGATTGCGGGCGCCGTTGTGCGCACGCCCACACTGCATTCGCAGACGCTGGGTCAGATCACCGGAGCGGAAATCTGGCTAAAATTCGAGAATCTCCAGTTCACTGCCGCCTTCAAGGAGCGCGGTGCGCTCAATGCGATGCTCATGCTGGATGAGGGCGAGCGCAATCGAGGCGTCATTGCCGCCTCGGCGGGCAATCATGCGCAGGGCCTAGCCTATCATGGAACCCGGCTGGGGATCCTGGTCACGATCATCATGCCCAAAACGACGCCAATGGTGAAGGTGATGCAGACCGAGAGTGTCGGCGGCACGGTCGTACTCGAGGGCGAGACCTACGACCAGGCCAGCGAACATGCGCGGCGGCTCGAGCAGGAACTGGACCTCACCTACATTCACCCCTTCGACGATCCGCTGGTTGCGGCAGGGCAGGGCACGGTTGCGCTCGAATTGCTGGAAGACGTTCCCGACATCGAGGTGCTGACGCTGCCGATTGGCGGCGGCGGGCTTGCAGCAGGCATGGGCACGATGGCGCGAGCGATCAAGCCGGACATCGCGCTGATCGGAGCCCAGGCGGAACTCTATCCCTCGATGTTCGACATGCTCAAGAAGAGTTACCGGGCAATCGGCGGTGACACGCTTGCCGAGGGTATCGCCGTGTTTGAACCGGGTGCAATGACCTCGCGGATGCTGGCCGGTCTGCTCGACGACGTGGCGCTGGTGAGCGAGGCCCAGCTTGAGAACGCGCTGGCGCTGTTGCTCCAGATTGAAAAGACGGTTGTCGAGGGCGCGGGTGCGGCGGGTCTGGCCGCCGTGCTCGCCAATCGCGATAGGTTTGCCGGCAAGAAGGTCGGCATTGTCCTGACTGGCGGCAACATCGACACGCGCCTGCTGGCCAACGTGCTGCTGCGCGACCTGGCTCGCTCGGGGCGGCTGGCCCGCTTGCGGATCAAGATGCAGGACCGGCCCGGATCGCTGTTCAAAGTGGCCAAGGTCTTCCACGCACACAACGTCAACATCATCGAGGTGTGGCACCAGCGCATCTTCACCAGTCTGCCCGCAAAGGGTCTGTTCACCGATATCGAGTGCGAAGCGCGCGATGCCGAGCAGCTTCAGGGGCTGATCCGGGCGCTTGAACAGGAGGGCTACGAGGTCGAACAGGTGCAGCTGAACTAGGATTTCTTGCGAAATTTGCGGTTGGCAAATTTCGTTTGCGGCTCCAGCCCACTCCCCCACCCCGCCACCCGACGGAATGTTATTCTTTGGGTGGCGGGGTGGGGGAGTGGGCCGGCACCGAACAAGCAAATGTGCAAAATAACCACTTGTTAACCATGAAACTTGGTTAAAACACTTTCAACGCGGGCGGCGGATAGGCATAGTCCCGGTTGAGAGACCCGTACACCAGCCAGGATGCGAGGAGGAAACGACCAGTCGTGACGGCCCCAGTCCGCTTTCCCCGCTTTTTTGTTACCAGCCCCGCGCCCTGCCCGTATTTGCCCGATCGCAGCGAGCGCAAGGTGTTTACCGAGCTGAAAGGCGTTCACGCTGAGTCGCTCAACGATGCGCTGAGCCGGATCGGCTTTCGCCGCAGCCAGAACGTCGCCTATCGGCCCTCCTGCCTCGATTGCAGCGCTTGCGTTTCGGTGCGCGTCGTCGCCGACGAATTTGAGCCTTCGTCGACTCAGAAGCGCAATCTGAAGCGCAACAGCGATCTGGTTGCTACTCTGCGCAGGCCCTGGGCGACGCCTGAGCAGTTCGATCTGCTGCGCACCTATCTTGGCGTGCGCCATCCCGGTGGCGGCATGACGGCGATGGATGAGAGCGATTTCGCCGACATGGTCGAACATACCCCGGTAACGAGCTATGTTATCGAATATCGTGAACCGTCTTCCGACAGGCTAAGCGATGGCCGTCTTGTCGGCGCCTGCCTGACGGACCGCCAGCACGACGGGCTGTCGATGATTTACAGCTTCTACGATCCAGAGCATGCTGAGCGGTCGGGCCTCGGCAATTACATCATCCTCGACCATATCCGTCGCGCGGCGGAAATGGAGCTGCCCTACGTCTATCTCGGCTATTGGGTCGAAGGGTCGAGCCGGATGCAATACAAGGTCCGTTACCGGCCGCTGGAACG
>Ga0181594_10000615_pt1 | contig 33004 bp, 28 predicted proteins | sample 071ome_18_FD_145603 | JGI IMG/M metagenome (GOLD analysis project Ga0181594, IMG submission 145603) | Coastal salt marsh microbial communities from the Groves Creek Marsh, Skidaway Island, Georgia - 071413BT metaG (spades assembly) | ecosystem: Environmental > Aquatic > Marine > Intertidal zone... | reverse complement strand
AACCTAGCGTGTGATGTGGCGGGTTCAAGCGGAAACTGGATTCGCGCCGCACCGGTAGTGATGGCGGGAGATGATGACGGCGCCGGCCGGTCCCGGTCATCAAACGGTCCTGCAGGCATTCAGCCACACACACCCCCACACCATGCGTCCTGTCTTCGACGCTATTGCGATGTCATGGCAAGGTCAGGCAAACCGCCGCAGGTGGCACCGGACAGGGCTAGTCCAGAAACCCCTTCCCGGCTGCCGCAAGCCGGTCGATCAACGGTGACAGTTTCCAGATCACCGGGTCGGTTTTCTGCAATGCCGCAATCCGGTCGCGGATCATGCCGGTGCCCATGCTGTCAGCATGGCATAGCGGGCCGCCACGAAAACGCGGAAAGCCATATCCATGGACAAGGACAAGGTCGATATCCGCGGCCGCGCCGGCGATGCCCTCGTCAAGAATGCACGCCGCCTCATTGATCAGCGCCAGCAGCAATGTCTGCATCACCGCATCATCTGCCAGCGCCTGGCGGGTGATGCCATGGCGCGCCGACTCGGCGGCGACCAGCGGGGCCACATCGGGATTCAGGCCGACCGGCTTGCCATCCTCATATATATACCAGCCACGGCCGGCCTTGCGACCAAGCCAGCCAGCCTCGCAGACCTGATCCTGAACCTTGCTGTAACGCCTCTCGGGGTCGCGCGTCGCCTGTTGCCGCCGCCGGTTCGCCCAGGCGATATCGAGCCCTGACATGTCCTGCGTCTCATAGAGCCCCATGGCGTAGCCGAAGCCACGCATGACGCGGTCGATCTGCACCACCTCGGCCCCGTCAAGAAGCAGCAACTCCGCCGCCTCACGCACCCGTTGCAGCATCCTGTTGCCGACAAATCCGTCGCAGACGCCAACCTCCACCGGTATCTTGCGCAGGCGTTTCGCCAGCGCATAGCCGGAGGCGAGCGCGTGATCGGATGTCCGCGCACCGCGGACAATCTCCAGCAGTTTCATGATATGTGCCGGGCTGAAGAAATGCAGGCCGACAAGCCGCGACGGGTCGGCAAGGCAACCCGCCATCAGATCGATATCAAGATAGGAGGTGTTGCTGGCCAGCACCGCGTCCGGCGCCGCCCGGTCCAGTGCCGTCAGCACATTGCGTTTCACCTGCATGTCCTCGAACACCGCCTCGATCACCAGACCGGCAGTGTCAATGCCGTCATAGCCGGCCTGAAAGCGAATGGCGCCCTGTTCGGCCGCCGCCAGCCGGGCCTGCACCAGCCCACGCCTGACGGCCGCGTCATAAAGGCCGGCCATGCGTTGCCGTGCGGCGTCCAGCGCCGCGTCATCGCGCTCGATGAGCGTCACCGCGCTTCCCGCCCGCGCCAGCGCATGCGCGATGCCGGCACCCATCGTGCCGCCGCCGACAACGATGGTGCTGTCGAGCGGTGCCGGTGGCACCGCCTTCAGACGGGCCGGTGTCCGCGCCCCGCGTTCGGCGAAGAAGATGTGGCGAAGCGCACGGCATTCATCGCCGTCGCGCAGCCTCAGGAAAGTGGCGCGTTCCTCTGCCAGCGCGTCCTCGAATGCATGACTTGCGGCAAGACCGACCAGCCGCACGGCGTCCTCCGGGGCGCGCTGGCGCGGCATCCGGCGCCGCGCGCTGGCAAGTGCCGCCTCCACTGCCTCGGGGTCGGCTGCCGGTGCCGGCAGATGCGAGACGGGCGGCCGGCCGTCCATATCGACAAGTGGCATCGCCAGCGCCGCCGCCACCGGGTCATCATCCTGCTGGTCGATCAGCCCGATTTCCAGCGCCTCTTCGGCACGGACGCTGCGCCCCTCGGGGATCATCGAGAGCGCCGCCTTCATGCCGACAAGCCGCGGCAGGCGCTGCGTGCCGCCCGACCCCGGCACGACACCGAGGATTACCTCGGGAAGCCCAAGCTGCGCCGTCGGGGCGGCGATGCGCCAGCGGCAGGCAAGTGCCAGTTCAAGGCCGCCGCCAAGACAGGCGCCTTTGATGGCGGCGATGACCGGCACCGATGCCGACTCAAGCGCCGCCACAACCGCCGGCAGGTCGGGTTGAATCATGGGCAGGCCGAATTCACCGGCATCGGCGCCGGCGGCGAAGATATCGCCGGCCCCGGCAAGAATGATCCGCTCCACCCCGGCATCACCGGCGATGGCCGCCAGCGCCGCGATCAGCCCGGCGCGGATGTCGTGGTTGATGGCGTTGACCGGCGGCCGGTCAATCTCGATGACCGCCGACGCCCCGACCCGGTGATGTCTGATGCTGTTTGAATTGACCGACATGATATCCGTTGAAAGCTCGCATCACGGGGGTATATGACCGAAATTGCAGTTTTGGCGCCAGATGCTAGACTTTCATGAATGCAAGCCGAAGACGCCCGGTGCAAACCCGCCCGGGAGGCGATCATAGCGTTAAATGACCCGGTTGGAAATGACATGCTTGCCGATGAGATCAACAGGAAACTGACGGAAACCGATCACGGTACCGGGTGCGGCTCGCTGATGCGGCTGTACTGGCAACCGGTGGCGTTGACGGATGAACTTGCCGGCAACCGGCCGGTGGTGCCGGTCCGCATCTTCGGCGAGGATCTGGTGCTGTTTCGCAACGGGGATGGCGAGATCGGACTGATCGACCGTCACTGTCCGCACAGACAGGTCGATCTGTGCTACGGACGGCTTGAGGGAAGCGGACTGCGCTGTCCCTTCCATGGCTGGCTGTTCGCGCCTGACGGCACCTGCCTTGACCAGCCAGGCGAATTGCCGGCGAACAACCGCGTCCGCCATTTCGGACAGGCGAGCTATCCCTGCGTCGAGCGCAACGGGATGATTTTCGCCTATCTCGGGCCTGGCGACCCGCCACCATTGCCGGCCGTCGACTGCCTGCAGGCCCCAGACAGCCATGTGTTTGCCTTCAAGGGCTTTCTTGAGTGCAATTATCTGCAGGCTGTCGAGGTCGGGATCGATCCGGCGCATGCCTCGTTCCTGCATCGCTATCTTCAGGACGAAGACACGGATGATTCCTATGGCCGCCAGTTCCGTAGCGGCACTGGCGATGACGACATCCCGGTGACCTGGATCATGCGCAATTTCCCGGCCCCCACCATTGATGTGAAGCGCACCGATTTCGGGCTGCAGATCGAGGCCAGACGGCATCTCGACGATGCGCGCGACCATGTGCGGGTGACCAATCTTCTGTTCCCCAACGCCATTGTCATTCCAATGAGTCAGACCATGGCGATCACGCAATGGCATGTACCGGTCGATGACCGCAATTGCTACTGGTATGCGCATTTCACCAGCTATGACGCGCCGGTGGACAAGGCGCGCATGCGCGAGCAGAGAATGGACCTGTACCAGCTTCCCGATTACCGGCCGCGGCTCGGCAGGTTCAACAGCTGGGGCTATGACCCGGCCGAACAGGAAAGCGAGACCTATACCGGCATGGGTATGGATATCAATGTCCATGACCAGTGGGCGGTCGAATCACCCGGCGCGATCACCAATCGAGCGAAGGAACATCTTGCCGGTACCGATGTCGCGATCAGCCGCTATCGGGCGATGCTGCTCCGTACCATGGAGATCGCCAGCGACCCGGCGCGCCATGACGAACTGCCCATCTACCGCGCCGATCAGGGGCGCGCGCTGGGACCGGAATGGCATGACAGCGTGATGCGCGCGGGGTGTCCGCGCGAGGACTGGCTTGCCGGCTATCAGCAATCCCGCGACGGGGCGGGCTGGTAGATCATGGTCGGTTTCGCCACACGGCACGGCATCCATGATGAGCCGGGGCGGCAGCGTATTGCAGAAATCATCCGGCGCATCGAGGCTGATGGCATCAGGACAGTGCGCATCGGTTTCGCCGACCAGCATGGTGTGATCCGCGGCAAGTCCTTTGCGGCCAACCAGGTCGAGACGCTGTTCGAGGACGGCATGACCGCGCCGTCAAGCCTTCTCTTGAAGGATCTCGCGCACCGCACCGTGCTGCCCGTCTGGAGCAATGAATCGACCGGCCTTGCCGGCATGGCCGGGATCGGCGACATCCTGCTGATCCCCGATCCGGAGCGGTTCCATATCCTGCCATGGCTTGAAAACACCGCCTGGATCCAGGCCGATATCTATCACAAGGATGGCACGGCATCGCCTCTCGACACGCGCGCGATCGCGAAACGCGCCAACGCGGCGCTTGCCGCGTCGGGATTGCATTTCCATGCTGGGCTGGAAATCGAGGCGCATGTCTACCGGCTGGAGGAGCGGGCGCTGGCCCCGTCCGATATCGGTCAACCGGGCACGCCGCCCGATGTGTCGGTTCTGAACCGCGGATATCAGCTTTTGACCGAACATTATGCCGACACGCTGGACCCGGTACTGGCGCTCATTCAGGACACCTGCGGCTCACTCGACATTGCGGTCCGGTCACTTGAGGTCGAATTTGGCCCCAGCCAGATCGAATTCACCTGCGGCGCACGATCTGGCATTGGCGCGGCCGACGACATGGTGCTCTTGCGTTCAGCACTTCGTCAGGCGCTGGCACGCCGTGGCTATCATATCAGCTTCATGTGCAGGCCGGCGATCAGCGGCAGCTTTGCCAGCGGATGGCACCTTCACCAGTCGGTTGCGGACAGCGAAGGTGCGAACCTGTTCATGCCGGCGGAAGACGGCAGGATGACCAAAACCGCCTCAGGCTGGATTGCCGGACTGCTTCATCACGCGCCGGCCATCAGCCTGTTCGCGGCACCGACGATCACCGGTTACAAGCGCTATAGGGCGCACTCGCTGGCCCCGGAACGGATCAGCTGGAGCCATGACGGGCGCGGCGCCCTGATCCGCGCCCTGTGCACGCCCGGCGACGCCGCCAGCCGGGTCGAGAATCGCGGCGGGGAACCGGCGGCCAACCCCTATCTCTACCTTGCCAGCCAGATGTTTGCCGGTCTTGATGGCGTTGAGGCTGACCGCAGGCCACCGCCGGCCACCGCCGATGCCTATGATGGTACGCTGCCGCGCCTGCCATCCTCGCTTGACGAGGCGCTGGCGCTGGCACGCGAGAACGAATTCGTGCGGGCACGCTTCGGCGACATTTTCATGTCCTGTTACAGCGCCATCAAGCAGGCCGAGCTCGACAGCCATGCCGCCCATGTCAGCGACTGGGAGCATCGCGCCTATTTCGCAGCTTTCTAGCCTGCCGCCGTCCGGCGCGACGTCCGGTGGGCCGCTTCATCATGCCCCAGCCACGGTTTCACCAGCCTCAGAAGATCGGCAAGCGAGTCGTCTACATTCCGGCCGCTGGTATCAAGAGCGACGTCGGCGCGCGCGAAATGTGTCATACGTGCGGACAGCATCGTCTCGAGATGGCGTTCCGCCTCGGCATAGCCACGCATCGGCCGGTCGTCACCCTGGGCGCTGACCCGCGCGATATGGTCGGCCGGCATGGCGTGCACCCAGATGGTGTGGAAATGCGACAGCAGGAAGTCGAAATTGGCCTCGGTTTCGACGATGCCGCCGCCAACAGCGACAATCAATTCATCATGCCGCGCCGCCAGTTCGACAAGGCTGGTCGCCTCGTAACGTCTCAGACCATCCTGCCCATATAGCGCAACGACCTCTGATACCGGCACGCCGGCAAGCTGCTCAATGCCCTGCGATACCTCGTGGAACGGCACGTCGAGCCGCGTCGAAGCAAGCCGGCCAAGGGTCGATTTGCCTCCACCCCTGACACCGACAAGGGCGATTCGGCGGCGGCGGTCCGGAGCCTCCTCGAGCGGCGCGCCGAGGATATCGAGAATGGCGCGCTTCTGCTGCGGCGTGGCAGCGGCAAATCTTGAAGCCATGTCACCGGCCGAACTGCTGCCATCGTCATCCTGAAGAAGGCTGGCGACAGGCAGGTCGAGCGCGGCGGCGATGCGAAACAGGATGGCGACAGAAACATTGCCGTCGCCAGATTCGAGAAGCGCAAGATACCGCATCGACACCTGCGAGGATTCAGCAAGCTCGCGCCGCGACAGGCCACGCCGGCGGCGGGCCTCGCGAAGCCGGGTGGCGAATATCGCGCCCTGATCCAATATGTCCGGCACCGGGGTCATGATGAAGGTCCGATCTAGCTTGCCTCAGCCTGTTCAGGCAGCCTGGAAAGGATGTCTGTTACCCAGGGGATGGCTATATCCTCGGGCTCGTCATCGGTTGAAGCATCATGAAGCCCGCGCTCGCCAATCTGTGTTGCCCCACAACCCTTCAGCAGATCGGCCAGCCGCTGGCTGCCCATGTTGAAAGTCTCGGCATAGCCCATGTCACCAAGGCCGAAGATGGCAAAATTCAATGCCGAGAGATCCGGCTTCGCGTCATTCAGGTCGGCGACGAAATCCGCTGCCGAATCGGGCAACTCGCCGCGACCGGTGGTCGAGGATATGAACACATGGAACGACCCGTCATACAGATCGTCTATCGCCAGATGCATGATGTCGGTGACACTGACCTCATGCAAGGCTGACAGTTCTTCCTCAAGATCCTCGGCAAGCATCTGCGAGGTGCCGAGGATCGTCGCGTAGGTGATGTTGATTTTCATGTCAGTCTTCCCGTCGTCGCCATCACGCCATGTGAAGCTTCACATATTCGAAATCACCAACCTGGTTGTTGATGCCGACCTTCGGCGGCGCGATCCAGCTGGCGTACTGGCCGGGCTCGTAGCATGGCTTCATCAGCGACTGGATGAATGCGCCATCGGCCTTTGTCGGCAGCCAGTCGGCCATCTGGGACTCCCAGCTTTCGGCGCTGATGATGTTGCCCTCGGGATCAACGCTGACATTCGCGAACACACCGATACTGCGGTTGAACCCCTCATGCGGCAGCCTGAATTCAAAATCGACATTCTTGCGCTTCATGATCTTGTTCCATCGGGTCAGACCACCCGAGGCATCCTTCACATAGTCATCGCGAAGCCGCATGTTGATGGCGTTCAGGGCCGGCATCTGTTCGGTGATGATCTCGTCTTCCTTGACCATCTTGACATCGTAGGTGTCACGCTGGAGCTGGTGGTCGTCATCAAGGCGGTGTTCCATATAGCGCCCCTTGATGCCGGCATTGAAGGCGTTCGCGGCATTTGTCGACACCTCGTTGCCGAACAGGTCAAGCGACAGTGAATAATGCAGGTTCAGCTTCTTCTGGATTGTCGGCAGGTCGATGACGCCAAGGTCGCGAATGCGGTTGATGTCGTAGGGGTCGGTGATGCCGGCCGCGGTCATCGCGTCGACAGTCGCCTGAATGGTGCGGCCAACGCCGGTCTCGCCGACAAACATGTGATGCGCTTCCTCGGTCAGCATGAAGCGACAGGTACGGCTCAGCGGGTCGAACCCGGACTGCGCCAGGCTTTCCAGCTGCATCTTGCCGTCCCGGTCGGTGAAGTAGGTGAACATGAAGAAGGACAGCCAGTCCGGGGTTTCCTCGTTGAAGGCCCCCAGCATGCGCGGCGCCTCGTCTGACCCTGAGCTGCGCTGCAACAGCATGTCGGCTTCCTCGCGCCCGTCCGCGCCAAAATATTTCTGCAGCAGATAGACCATGGCCCACAGATGGCGGCCTTCCTCGACATTGACCTGAAACAGATTGCGCATGTCATAGAGGGATGGTGCCGTCAGGCCTAGAAAACGCTGCTGCTCGACCGAGCCGGGCTCGGTATCGCCCTGGATCACGATCAGGCGCCGCAGCATGGCGCGATATTCGCCAGGCACTTCCTGCCATGCCATCTCGCCGGCATGCTCGCCGCACGGGATGCGCCGGTCCTCAACCTGTGGCGCGAGAAGAATACCCCACCGGTATTCCGGCATCTTCACATAGTCGAATTTGGCCCAGCCGCCTGTCTCAACCCCGATTGCGGTGCGCAGATAGACTTCGGCATCCTGGAATTGCTGCGGGATCAGTTTCGTCCACCAGTCGATATAGCCGGGATGCCACTTCTCCAGCGCCTTCAGGACACGGCGGTCCGAGGACAGGTTGACGTTGTTCGGAATCTTCGTGTCATAGCTGACATTCATCACATTCTGCATCATTCACATCCTTATGAAACTGCCGCGCTCTCAGACGCGTTCCATGTTGTATTTGCCGCGCACGCCTGTTCCGTAGCGCTGCAGTGCCCCCTCTTCGCCAGCGGCGTTGGGCCGCTGGAAAATCCAGTTCTGCCAAGCGGTGAGCCGCCCGAAAATCCGTGTCTCCATCGTTTCCGGCCCGGCGAAACGCAGATTGGCCTCCATACCGGTCATCGCGTCGGGCGAGAAGCTGGCGCGTTCCTCGACGAAGATGCGCAGCTCGTCCTCCCAGTCCACATCGTCATAGGCGAAGGTCACCAGCGCGTGATTGCGGGCCGCATCGGCCTCAAGCGCGGTGCCGAGTGCCGCTTGTGCGGCAGCAAGGCTTTCCGGCTCGCCAAGAAAACGGGTCGCCAGCCTGCTGATGCCATTGGCCATCGGAAACGGGCCGAAATTGGCCGGCGACAGTGTGATTGTCGCCAGCGGCCTGTTATCGCCCTCGAATTCATCTTCCATCATGTAGCTGCGATCGACGGCGAACAGCAGTTCGGCGAGGATGCCAGCAAAACAGGATCCGTGTTCGACCAGCCCGGCAAGCGAGCGTGATGTCACATCAACCCGTTTCAAAAGACGCTTCCAGAAACACAACACTTCATTCGCAAGCCAATGATCGGCATTGTCACGGAGCAGTGCCTCATGCGCCAGAAACCTGTCCGGGTCGCCCTGGCTGCGGAACAGCAGCAGGCCGGCCTCGCGCTCATTCAGACGCAGATGCAGGATGGCATTGTCCAGCTCGCGCGCCAGACGCAGCATGTAGGCGTCAGCGCCCTGCGCCGTGAAGGCGTCCATGTCGGCAGGTGCGTCATCATCCGGGCCATGAATGGTGATCGTTGCCACGCCCCGTCCGCGATCCATCGCGAGCTCGACAGTGCTGTAGGCGACAGACCCGTCATCGGCGATCTCGCGGCGTAGCGGCGTCAACGCGATACCCGTCGCGGCGGGCCGCGCCGCGAGGGCGGCGAATTCGGCGGCCCGTGCCGTCACGGTCTCGTCAAACTTTGAATTCGGAACAACCTCGTCGACAAGCCGCCAGTCACGTGCCCGCTGGCCGCGCACGCCTTCTTCCATCGCGCAGAACACGTCGCACAGATCGCGGCGCACCTGCCGCTTGTCAGTCAGTCGTGTCAAACCGCCGGTTCCCGGAAGCACCGCCAGCAGCGGCACTTCGGGAAGCGCCACTGTCGAGGAACCATCCTCGACAAGCATGATGTAATTGCAGGCCAGCGCCAGCTCGTACCCGCCACCGGCGCACGCGCCGCGCACGGCGGCGATGTATTTCTGGCCGGAATCGGCCTCGGCGGCCTCCATGGCGTTACGTGTTTCATTGGTGAATTTGCAGAAATTGACCTTGTGGGCATGCGCCGCGCCGGCCAGCATCCGGATATTCGCGCCAGCGCAGAATATCCGATCCTTGCCGGATTCCAGGATGACGACACGCACCTCGGGATGCTCGAACCGCATCCGCTGGACGATATCCGCAAGCTCGATATCGACGCCGAGATCGTAGGAGTTGAGTTTCAGCTCATACCCGTCGAACAGCCCGCCAGCCTCGTCGACATCCATCACCACGCGCGCCACCGCTCCTTCACAGGACACCCGCCAGTGGCGATAGCGCGACGGCTCGGTCTGGAATTCGATCATCTCGGTCATCAATGTCCTCCTGCGAGGCTACACTGTTGCCTGACTGGATGGCCGAGTCAAAAGTTTAGTGCATTATCATGCATTATTTTCTGATGTTGAAATCGAAATCTGTCAGTTTTTATCAATTTTATGCACTATATTTCATAATTCTATCGTCACACATTGATCTGGCGAAGGCGCGTGCAGAATGACGCGATGCCGGCAAGGGTCGCCGCTGTCTGGTCGAAATGCGGCGCATGGCGGCAGGAGTCCAGCATCATCACATCGACCGGTGCGTAACAACGGTCGGCCACCTCGTTGACCTGCGCGATACTGCCATACTGGTCATCTTCCCCCTGCACGACCAGCACCGGGACCCGGATATAGTCGAGGCAGTCAGACACGTTCCAGTCGCGGAAATCCGGATGTAGCCAACTGTCATTCCAGCCACGAAAGCAATTGTCGGGATCGCGATGATATTTGCCAAGCCGGGCGCGCAGATCGCCGCTGTCAAAGGCGGCTCGCGCCTCGGCGATCGATGCCAGACCCGCGGGCTCGGTAAAGAAATGCGGGGCCATCAGCACCACCCCCCACAGACGCCTATCCTCGGTGCTACCGGCATGGATGGCGGCGATGGTGGCCCCGTCGCTATGGCCGATAAGGATCACCGAGGGAGCCGCCAGCGCGTCGAGCACCGGTGCCAGCGTGTCGCTGGCCTCGCGGGTCATGTAATCAAGCGGCCAGGGAAGCGGCTTCGGGTCGGACTGCCCATATCCGGGACGCGAGAAGGCGAACACCCCGCACCCGGTCGCCTGCGCCAGCTGGGCCGGAAAGTCACGCCACAGCGCCACACATCCGAGCCCCTCATGAAGCAGGATGATCGTCGGAGCCGCCTCCGGTGAGTCGGCCGCAGCCGGGGCGGGTCCCCACATGCCATACTCGATCCGCCGCCCCGCGACCTGCAGAAATCCGGAGCCGCCATCCTGCCAGTCAGGGCCGGCCATCACGCCCCCTCGCGAAGCTTGAAACGCTGGATCTTGCCGGTCGCCGTCTTGGGCAGGTCCTCGACAATCTCGACCCAACGCGGATATTTCCATTTGCCGATATCCGCCTTCACATGCGCCTTGATGGCCTCGTCGATGCCGCCAGCGTCGACATCGGCCTTCAGCACCACAAACGCCTTCGGCTTCAGCAGCCCTTCATCATCGGTGGCCGGAACGACCGCCGCCTCGATCACGTCATCATGCGCGGCGATGGACTGTTCCACCTCGAAGGGCGAGACCCAGATACCCGACACCTTGAACATATCGTCGGTGCGCCCGCAATAGATCAGCCTGCCATCGGCGGCGCGTTCATATTTGTCGCCTGTGCGCGTCCAGATCCCCTCGAAGGTGGCGCGGCTTTTCTCGCGCTGGTTCCAATAGCCGTCGGCGGCGGAGTCACCAGCGACAAGCAGCTCGCCGATTTCGCCAACGCCAACTTCGGCACCAGCCTCGTCGACCAGGCGAAGGTCATAGCCCGGCACGGCCACGCCGCTGGTGCCATAGGCCACATCGCCCTCGCGATTCGACAGGAAGATATGGAGCATCTCGGTCGACCCGACACCGTCGAGGATATCGACACCGGTCAGGGCCAGCCATCCCTCGCCAACCGCCGCCGGCAGCGCCTCGCCGGCAGATATGCAGAGCCGCAGCGCGGTCTTGACCTCGCCATCACCCTGACACGCGGCAAGCATCGCCGAGAACAGCGTCGGCACCCCGCAGAACAGGGTCGGGCCTTCATTGGTCAGAATGGCCATCACCCCGTCAGGGGTGGGCCGTCCGGCAAGGAGCAGCGTCGTTGCGCCAACCGACATCGGAAAGGTCATGGCGTTGCCAAGGCCATAGGCGAAAAAGATCTTCGCCGCCGAATAGACAATGTCATCCTCGCGGATTCCCAGCACCTGGCTGCCATAGGTGTCGGAGGTGGCCTGCAGGCTGCCATGCACATGCGTGACCCCCTTCGGCTGGCCGGTCGAGCCGGATGAATAAAGCCAGAAGGCGGTCTCGTCCGGAAGCACGTCGAGGGTTTCCGCCGGCGCGTGCCCGGCCATGAATGCCTCGAAAGTGATGCTTCCCTCAGGCGCCTCACCACCAATGACGACGATGGTCCGCAGATCGGGATTGTCGGCGATGATGTCGGCTATGGCCGGGTAGAGCGGTGCCGAGACGAACAGCGCGCTGGCCCGGCTGTCGCGCAGGATGCTGTCATAGATTGCCGGCGCCAGCAGCGTGTTCAACGGCACCGCCACCACCCCGGCCTTGAGCGCGCCCCAGAACAGCTGCGGATACTCGATGGTATCGAGGCACAGCATGGCAATACGTTCCTCGCGGCGCAGGCCGGCAGCGGCAAAGGCGGCGGCGACCACCGAAGAGCCGGTGGCCAGCGCGGCATAGGTCAGATCGCGGCATGCCCCGTCAACCTCTCGGAAAGCTGTCTTCTGGCCCCGCCCAGCAGCCAGGTGCGAGTCAACAAAAAAGGTGGCGGCATTGCCATCCGGCGATCCAGATTTACCCATTTTCCCCTCCCTCGTGACGGGACTCGAACCCATCCTCTGCCCACATGCCCGCCGGCGACGAATGACCGCCGAAAAGACCTTATCTGCCGGTGAATTCGATCGCGCCATCCGGCAGAAAATAGAGAATATGCGCCGCACCGCCGGTAATGGTCGGATGATGGTCGCTTGCCGGCGGATAGACATACCAGGCCTCGCGTCCACCATCGAAGGCCGGAGTCCCGTCCAGCGGGAACATCACGCCGATCTCGCCTGACAGATGAATGTGGTGCGGGCCGCGGATATCCGCCATGTGAACGACATCGACACTGAACCGGCCGGCCTCCTGGCCAGGCTTCACCGGCCGGCCAAACCTGATCCCGCCAGCCTCGCGCGCCAGAAGCCATCCTTCGTCCGCACCGGCATGGATCAGCTGCCCGAGCGACTCATGCATCGCCGAGCCATAGCCATACTCATCATTGAGATCGGCCGCCAGCGCCGGATCGAGTTCGCGATCACCAACAAAGGCGGCAATCTGCCCGACAAGCTGGCCGAATTCCGTACGCGCATCCATCTCCTGTCACCCCCTGTTCAACCCATTCATCTGCCCGGTGTCACACGCCAAGATAGCGCGCGGTCAATTCCGGATCGGCACGCAGCGCGTCGCTGTCGCCCTGCCAGACCACCCTGCCCTTTTCGAGGATGCAATGATGGTCGGCCAGCCGCGCCAGCGCGGCGATGTTCTTGTCGATCACCAGGATCGACTGTCCGGCCGCCTTCAGCATGGCAAGGCAGCCCCAGATCTGCTGCCGGATGATCGGAGCCAACCCCTCGGTCGCCTCATCCAGGATCAGCAGTCGCGGGTTTGTCATCAGCGCCCGGCCGATGGCCAGCATCTGCTGCTCGCCACCAGACAGGTTGTTGCCGGCATGCGAGAGCCGCTCGCGAAGGCGCGGGAACAGGTCAAGCACCGTATCCATCGTCCACAGCGTTTCACCATCGCGCGCGAGGCGATGAAAGGTACTCAGATTCTCGGCCACGGTCAGGTTCGAGAAGATCTGCCGTCCCTCGGGAACAAGCCCGATCCCGGCCCGCGCCAGTTCGAATGATTCACGGCCCGCAGCGGCATCACCGAACCGTTCGACACTGCCACCAAGAAGCGGGAGTTGGCCCATGATGACGCGCACCGTTGTCGTCTTGCCCATGCCGTTGCGCCCCATCAGCGATACACAGGCACCGGCCTCGATGGCGAATGACACGCCAAACAGCACCTTCGCGCTGCCATATCCAGCCTCGACACCCTGCAGCCTAAGCATGGTCTTCACTCCCCAGATAGGCCTCGCGGACGGCGCTGTCGGCGCTGATGGCGTCTGGCGGGCCGGAGGCGATCACCCCGCCCTCGACAAGGACCGTGACCCGGTCGGCAAGCTGGAACACCGCATCCATGTCGTGCTCGATCAGCAGAATCGCCGCCCGTGACCGCAGGCCGTCGATGATCTCGATCATATGCTGCGTTTCCTCGGAACCGGCACCGGCCATCGGTTCATCAAGAAGCAGCAGGGCAGGCTCAGCCGCAAGCGCCAGCGCCAGTTCCAGAAGGCGCCGCTCGCCATGCGCCAGATCGGCCACCGGCGTCGCCGCGCGGTCGCCAAGACCAACCCTGTCCAGCATCACCTCGGCCCCTTCGATCAGCGCCGGATCGTCAAAGGCCGGGCGGAAGAAGCGGAAAGATTCACCAAGCCGCGCCTGCTCGGCAAGAATGGCATTCTGAAGCACCGTGAAATCCATCAGCACATTGCTGATCTGGAACGAGCGGCCGATCCCGCGCGCGACGCGCTGTGGCACGTTGAGGCCGTTCATCACCTCGCCGCGGAGTTTGACAATGCCGGCGTCGGACGTTTCCGATCCGTAGATCTGGCGGATCAGGGTCGTTTTGCCGGCACCGTTCGGACCGATCAGCGCGTGTATCTCGCCATGTGCCACATCAAGTGACACATCGCGCGTCGCACGGAGCGCCCCGAAGGATTTCTCCAGCCCCTCGATCTGCAGGACCGTCTCGCTCATGTCCGCCCCCCGGTCACCCGCTGGACAAGCCCCATCAGACCGCCCCGCGCAAACAGCACCACGGCGATCAGGATCGGCCCGAAGATGATCATCCAGTTCTCGGCATAGTTCGGCGCCACGACATGCATGAGCTCCGGCAGAATTTCCTCAAGCAACAGAAACACGACCGCGCCAAGAAGCGGTCCTGACAGAGTCCCGAGCCCGCCAAGGATGATGATGATCATCAGCTCGCCGGAGCGGGTCCAGTGCATGATGTCAGGCGATACATATTCCTGCCAGCTGGCGAACAGCGCGCCGGCAAGCCCGCAGATCATCGCCGAAATGACATAGCCGGTGATCTTGAAGGGGAGCGGTGCCAGCCCCATCGCCTCGACCCGGCTTTCATTGCCCTTGATGGCCTGAAGGACAACCCCGAAGCGAGACCGCACGATGAACATCAGCAGGATACTGCTCAGTGTCAGCGCCGCCCATATCAGATAATAGAGCCGCAGCGGTTCCCACAAATCGATGATGATGAACTCGGCGCGGTCGATGCTCATTCCGTCATCACCGCCAAATTGTTCAAGGCTGACAAACAGGAAGAACAGCATCTGCGCGAAGGCAAGTGTGATCATGATGAAATAGATGCCACTTGTCCGCAGCGACAGATATCCGATGGCAAGCCCCAGAGCACCGCAGGCCCCAAGTGCCATGATGATATGGATCCAACCATTATACAGACCGTAATACTGGCTGATGCCAACACAGTAGGCGCCAACCCCGACAAAGGCGGCATGCCCGAACGACACCATCCCGCCATAGCCGAGCACGAGGTTCAGCCCCATCGCCGCCATGCCGAGAATCATGATCCGCATCGCCAGATCGTTCCAGAAGGGAAGGTCTGCGATGCCCGTATAGATCGGGAACAGCGCGAAACCGGCAAGCAGCACGAACAGCGTGCGATTGCGGTTGGCCCCGTCGAGAAGGATTTTCAGCGCGCCCATGATCTATCCTTTTGGCGAGAACAGGCCAGTCGGCCTGAACACCAGAATCAGCGACATCAGGATATAGACCATCATCGAGGCCAGCGCCGGGCCGGCGCCGTCGGCGGCGGCCTGCCCCATGAAGCTGCGAAGGATCACCGGCAGCAGAACCCGCCCCATCGTATCGACCATGCCGACGAGGACGGCGGCGACGAAGGCCCCGCGTACCGAGCCGATGCCGCCAATGATGATGACGACAAGCGAGAGGATCAGCAGTGGCTCGCCCATGCCCGGCTCGACCGCCGTCAGCGGTCCGATCATCATCCCGGCAACACCGGCGAAACACGCGCCGACGGCGAAAACGAACCGGCGCAGCAGCCGGATGTTGATCCCCAGCGCTGCGGTCATCGCCTCGTTGTTAGCACCGGCCCGCACCATCGCCCCGACCCGTGTGTGCGAGACCAGAACGTGAATGCCGATGGCGCAGGCTAGCCCGACAAGAATGACGACAAGGCGAAACATCGGATAGGGGGCCTCGGGCAGAATATTGACGAAACCCGACAGCGCCTTCGGCAGGTCGGAGAAGAGCGCCGCCGGGCCGAAACCGATGCGAATCAGCTCATTGAAGAACAGGATCAGGCCGAAGGTCGCCAGCACCTGATCCATGTGATCACGCCGGTAAAGATGGCGGATCAACAGGAATTCAAGAAGAAACCCGCTGGCAAAGGTGATTGGAATGGCCAGCAGAATGCCAAGAAAAAAATTGCCAGTCAGCGCGGTCAGGCTGGCCGCCGCATAGGCGCCGATCATCACCTGCGCACCATGCGCCAGAAACACGAAATCCATGATGCCGAGGATCAGCGTCAGACCGGCAGCGATCAGGAACAGTGTCACCCCCGACTGAAGGCCGTTGAACATCTGCTCGAGCAGAAGCGTGATTGTCATGGACCAGACCTGCCGACGATAAGAAAAGAGGCTGCCGGGTCCGGCCCGACAGCCTCGCTTTCACAGTTGCTAGAACTTGCAGTCCTTGGCGTAGGCGTCACCGTGGTTCTCGAACACGGTGCCGATCACCTTGGTGGTCGCAACACCATCCGCATCCATCACCGCCTCGCGAAGATAGATGTTCTGGATCGGGAACTGGTTGCTGTTCATCGCCAGCGACCCGCGGGTCGTCGGAATGCCGCCCTTGGCAAGCACATCGCGCATGGCGGCAGAGTCGGAGCTGCCGGCCTTGCCGGCCGCATAGTCGATCGCCATCATCGTGTCGTAGGCCTGAGCGGCATAGAAGGATGGGTAGCCACCGAACTTGGCTTTGTAATCCGCAACGAACTTCTTGTTCATCGCATTGTCGAGATCGGGCGACCATGTCTGTGTCGACACAACGCCGACTGCAGTATCCTTCAGCGCCGGCAAAGACACGCCATCAACCGTGAAAACGGTGTAAAGCTTGCTGACGCTATCCATGCCAGCCTGATTCCACTGCTTGACGAAATTGATCCCCATGCCACCCGGCTGGAAGATGAAAGTCGCCTCGGGCTTGGCGGCACGCAGAGTCGACAGTTCAGCCTGGAAGTCAGTCTGGCCAAGCTGCGTATACACCTCGGCAACAACCTCGCCCTTGTAGTGGCGCTTGAAGCCGGACAGCATGTCCTTGCCAGCCTGATAGTTCGGCGCCATCAGATAGACCGACTTGATGCCAGCATCCTGCATGTATTTGCCCATGCCCTCGGGCGTCTGGTCATTCTGCCAGGACATCGACACAAAATTCTCGTGACAGCCGGCGCCTGCAATCGGCGACGGGCCCGCGTTGGAGCTGATCAGCAGCGTGCCGGACCGCGTGACAGGCTTGTGAATGGCCATCATCAGGTTCGACCAGATGACACCGGCGACCACATCAACCTTGTCGCTCTTCACCAGACGGTTGGCGAGCTGCTTGGCAACATCGGGCTTGCGCTGGTCATCGACAAAAACGACCTCGGCGTCCATGCCACCCAGCTTGCCGCCGGTATGTTCCATGGCCAGATTGACCGCGTTCTGCATCTGCTTGCCAATAATGCCTGCACCGCCCGAAAGCGTGGTCATGTAGCCCACCTTGACCGTATCCGCCAATGCCGGCACCGCGGCAACGAGCGAAGCCGCGATGGCTGTCGTCAGAATCTTCTTCATGGTTTCCTCCCTGAAAAAGGCGATCTGGTGTCGCCCATTACTTTATGATTGCAAAAAGGCTAACACAGGCTTTCCAACAGGAAAATCCGGCATTGTCAGTAAATCATGGCAAATTGCCGCTGGTGCGACCCTGCCGAACCGCACCCCCGCTGTCATTCACGCTCCTCATAATAGCCAAGCTTTTCCTGCAGTGGGCGGTCGTGGATGCGCACCAGAAACGCCTCCTCATCCGCCTCATGGCTGAGGCTCGCGAAGACCGGCGCGCTGAATGTATCCTTCGGGCCCCATTCGACGGTCTGCCCGTCGATGATGGTCCGCCCGCGTCCCGCGACAACATGAAAGGCCGAGGAACAGGATCGGCGCGGCGGCGTGGCAGTCTTGCCAGCTGCAATCATCATCGCGGTGAACCCCATGGTCGGCAGGACATCGGCACCGGTTTCCGGGTTGACGTAGTCCAGTTCGGGGATCACGCCGTCCCCATGGCGGGCCATTTCACGCAGCGCCGCCTCGGTGCGGTCCCAGGGATAGCGCATCATCGGATATCGACGGGCACGATGCGCGGTGCGCGAGGGCGCAAGCCCGGCGGCGAGATACTCGACCTCGCTGGCGTCAGGCCTGTTGCGGCGCGCCTGCAGGTCGCCCTCACGGGCATAGGATCCTTCAAGATAGACGAAAAGCGGAAGGTCGAGCGCATCCAGCCAGACAACAGGCTCACTGCCCTCATGCCCATGATCATGCCATTCACCGCCCGGCGTCAGCACCAGATCGCCTTCCCGCATTGGCAGCTTCTCGCCATCCACAACGGTGAAAGCCCCCTCGCCCTCGACGATGATCCTCACGGCCGATGGCGTGTGGACATGCGCCGGCGCGGTCTCACCGGGAAGCAGGAGCTGCATCCCGAGATAGATCGAGGCGGTGGCCTGCATCGCCCCGGGCCCACGCCCGGGATCACACAGCACGAGAACCCGGCGCTCGGCTTTCTCGACCGGCGTCAACTCGCCCGCCCGGATGAGAAGCGGCCGCACGCTGTCATAGGTCCAGTGACCAGACCTCGTCAGCGGTTGCGGCGCATCATGCGGCAGCACGTTGCGCATCATCGGCCACAGCGGCGCCACCCCGGCCTTGCCCATAGCGTCGCGGTAATCGACCGGAAGTTCCTCCAATGTTCCAAGCTGCTGTGACATGACCTGTATTCCCTCCTGCCTCACAATGATATAGCCCGGCGCCTCCTGGGCGGTCCCTCAGTCATCCACCGCCGCCAGCGCCTGGCGGTCGATCTTGCCGGTGCCGGTTTTCGGAAGATCGTCACGATAGTCAACGATCCTCGGATATTTGAACGGCATCAGCGCGCTGCGCACATGGTCCTGCAACGCTTTCGTGCGGGCCTCGCCGGCATCGCATCCCGGCACGAGAACGACGACCGCGCGCAGCGTCGTGCGCCCGTCAGCCAGCCTGTGCGCCATCACGGCACACTCCCGAACATCTCCATGCTCGTTCAAGCAGCGTTCGATTTCAAGCGGCCAGACCCATTGCCCCGACACCTTGACCAGATCGTCGGCGCGCCCCTGGAAATAATAATAACCGTCGCGTTCGACGAATCTGTCGCCTGTGTAGATCCAGTCGCCACGCATCGTTTCGACGGTCTTGTCAGGCCGTCGCCAGTAACAGGGCGCGGATGAGTGCCCGCGCACCAGCATGACACCGTCTTCGCCAGGCGGCACCGCGGCACCGTCGGGGTCGACCAGCCGGACCTCATAACCCGGGACCGGCGCGCCGGCGGCACCTATACGGTGGTCATCATGCCTGTTCGACAGATAGATATGCAGAAGCTCGGTCGAACCCAGCCCCTCGGTCGGGCCGTGACCGACAAGACCCTTCCAGGCGTCATAGATGTCGCGGCTCAGCGTTTCCGCTGCCGAAATCGACCGCCGGATCGAGGCCAGATCACGGGTCACCGCACCCTCATGCTTTGCCAGCGCCGTGTAAAGTGTCGGCAACCCGAAGAACAGCGTCGGGCGATAGGTCTCTATGGTGTCGAAGACGGCGCCGGGATCAGGTCGCCCTGGCAGCAACACAGAGGTGGCGCCGACCGAAAACGGAAAGGTCAGCGAATTGCCGAAACCATAGGCGAAGAAGATTTTCGGCACCGAAAAACAGATATCGCCAGCGGTGATTCCAAGAACACTCTCGCCATATGACGCGTGCGTATAGCCCATGTCATGATGCAGATGGACGATGCCCTTCGGGCGGCCGGTCGTGCCGGATGAATACATCCAGAAGGCCATGTCATCCGGGCCGGTGTCGGCGCAGGCAAGTGGCCCGTCATGGCCAGCGAGGAATGATGTCGCGGCGCGATGCCGGGGCGCGCCAGCCTCGCCATTGACGATGACCACCGTTTCGACCGCGCTGCCGGCCAGGACCCTTTCGGGAAAGGCATCACTGAGGGCACCTTCGCACAGCACGATACGCGCGCCGGTATCAGTCAGGAAATAGGCCAGCGTGTCTTCATTGGTCTGCGTGTTCAAAAGCACCGGCACGAAACCGGCGCGCACCGCCCCGAAGAACGCCGCCGCATAGGCAGGCGTATCATCAAGAAAGAAAGGTATGCGATCGCCCCACTGCAGACCGGCGGCAATGAACGCCCGGCCCCATCGCGCCGCCTCGGCTATAAGTTCGGCATAGGTCAGTGATCCCGAAGGTCCGATCACCGCCGGGGTGTCGGGGTTGCGTGTCTGGTTCTGCCACAGGATGTCGGAACAGTTTGCATGACGGCGCGGATCGAAGCCGATTTCAACCGCGCCAGGCGAGTCATCTGCCACCGGATCGTCAAACGGCTCGACAGGGGCGGCACTGCCATTGGCGGCGGCGTATTCGGCCATGAAACCGGGGGCGATGCTGCGCAACCGGTCGTCATCCATCCGTCCTGAACGCATCAGATAATCGCGCGCGAATTCCAGCGGTGGCAGGCGCATCTTCTGGCCGAAATCATCATACCAGCTGGCCGAACTGTTCGCCGCCCTGACGATCTTGCGCGCAATCGGCGGACGATTCTCCTGAAAGGTGCCGAGTGCGTGGTCCAGCGTGTCATGCTCGCAAAGCGATGCCACAAGCGCGATGGCGTCCTCCATTGCGAGGCGCGTGCCGGACCCGATCGAGAAATGCGAGCTATGTGCCGCGTCGCCGATGATCACCCGGTTGCCCGAAACCCACCTGTCACACCACAGGCGCGGGAATGTCCGCCAGGCCGACCGGTTGGTTACGAGTCCGGCCCCGCCGAGCACATCTGCAAACAGCGCCGCACATTGTGCGGCCGAGGCCACCTCGTCCATGCCGTCGAAACCGAAGGCGGTCCAGGTGTCGGGGGCGCATTCGACGATGAAGGTGCTCATCCCCGGCGCGTAGCGGTAATGATGCGCATTCAGCGGGCCGAACTCGCTCTCGACGAAGGTCTGGGTCAGCGTATCGAAGTCACATGGCGCACCGAACCACGCAAAGCGGTTGGCAAAATGGTCCAGCTGGGGTGCAAAGCCTGCCACGTTGCTTTCGCGCACAAGCGAGTTCACCCCGTCAGCCCCGACGATCAGGTCACCATCCAGCGATTCAACAGATGATACCTCCACGCCGTAATGGATATCGACGCCGAGCGACAGGGCGTAATCCTCGAGTATCGTCAGCAGCCGCAGTCGCCCGATGGCGCTGAAGCCGACCCCGTCCAGCGTGACGCTGCGCGCCGGCAGGTTCAAGGTCATGTTCCGCCAATGCTCCATCTCGGGGACGACAAGCTGGTGCAGTTCCGGCGCGTCGGCATTCAGGAAGTCGAGGGCCCGGTCGGAGAAGACCACCCCGAAGCCGAATGTCGCGCCGCGCGGGTTGCGTTCGAGGATGCGAACCGCCACCCCCGGCAGGCGCAGTCTGGCGAGTATGGCCGTGTAAAGTCCGGCCGGCCCGGCTCCCACGATATCGATGCGTGACACCGGTGCCGCCATGTCAGCTCTCGCCGCCGGCCTTCAGCCTGAAACGCTGGATCTTGCCAGTCTGCGTTTTCGGCAGGCTGTCGGCAAACACAACCGATCGCGGGTATTTGTGCGGCGCGATAATCGCCTTCACATGGTCCTGAAGCCGTTCCGCAAGGTCATCATTGGCGACATGATCCTCACGCACCACGATATGTGCCTCGACGATATGGCCACGCTCCTCGTCGGCGACGCCGATCACGGCGCATTCGGCCACCGCCTCATGCGCCAGCAGCGCGGCCTCGACTTCCGGCCCGGCGATATTATAGCCTGATGAGATGATCATATCGTCATTGCGCGCCGCAAAATGGAAGCCCCCGTCAGCGTCGACGGTAAAGCTGTCGCCGGTGATGTTCCAGCCGTCGTGCACATATTCAGCCTGGCGTTCGCCGCGGAGATAGCGGCAGCCGGTCGGGCCGCGCACCGCCAGCCGGCCAACCTCGCCAGGCGCGACATCGGCACCATCCGGCCCGATCACCCGCGCCTCATAACCGCCGACCGGCTTGCCGGTCGATGCCGGGGCATGATCCTCGAAACGGTTGGTGATGAAAATATGCAGAAGCTCGGTCGCACCGATGCCGTCGAGCATGGGCTTGCCTGTCCTCGCCCTCCAGTCCTCATAGACCGGCGCCGGCAGCGTCTCGCCGGCGGACACGGCGGCGCGCAGCGAGCCAAGCTCGGCGCCCGCCTCCATCGCCCCCAGCATCACGCGATAGGCCGTCGGCGCGGTGAAGCAGACAGTGGCGCCATATTGCTCGATCATCTCGATGAGGTTGGGCGGCGCGGCGTTCTCCAGCAGGATCGCGGCGGCGCCGAAGCGTAGCGGGAAGACGGCCAGCCCGCCAAGCCCGAAGGTGAAGGCCAGCGGCGGGGACCCGATGAAGATGTCCTCCGGCGTGACGCCTAGAACCTCGGCGGCGTAACCGTCGGCAATGATCATCAGGTCGCGGTGGAAATGCATGGTGCCCTTCGGCTCGCCGGTCGAGCCCGAGGTGAAACCGATCAGCGCCACATCGTCCTGTGACGTTTCAACAGCCTCGAATGTCACCGGCTTGTCGAGCGCCAGCCGGTCGAGTTCGGCATCGTGATTGGCGGTACCGTCAAACCCGACAACGGTTGTCAGGAACCGGCTGTTCTTGGCGCAGGCGGCAAGCTCGTCCATCAGCCTTGTATCGCACAGGGCATGCGATATCTCGGCCTTGTCCACATATTTGGTCAGTTCGCCGGCGCGAAGCAGCGGCATGGTGTTGACGACGACGGCACCGGCCTTGGTCGCGGCCAGCCAGCATGCCACCATCGCCGGGTTGTTCGCCGAGCGGATCAGCACCCGGTTGCCGGGGCGCACGCCGAGATTGTCGACAAGCGCGTGCGCAAGCCTGTTGGTCCAGTCGGACAGTTCCTTGTAGGTCCGCCGCCTGCCATTGCCGATCAGCGCCACCCGGTCGCCAAAGCCGCGCGCCACCATGGTGTCGGTCAGTTCAACGGCCGCATTCAGCCGGTCAGGGTAGGAAAATCTGTCCAGAAGCAGGTCCGGCCAACTGTCGAGTGCCGGGAGCTGATCTCGGGAAAAACTGTCTTCATGAGACGATGGTCGCAACATGACGCACCCCTTTACTGTCTTGAATTCCCTGTGTTGCCGCGCGTGTCTCGCCCTGTCCTGCGCATCGCCACGCTCAGCCATCCGGCAGGATGGCGGTGGCCTCGATCTCGACAAGCGCCGCGTCCTCCACAAGCGCCGAGACCACGACCATCGTCATTGCCGGAAAATGATATCCCATGACCTCGCGGTAGGCGGCCCCCACGGCACGCTGGTTCGCCACATAATCCGATTTGTCGGTGACGTACCATGTCAGCCTGCCAATATCGCCGACAGTGCCGCCGGCGGCCTCGACGACAGCGACGACATTGCGCAACGCCTGCGTCATCTGGCCGATGAAATCGTGATGCTCGAATATTCCGTCCGGGGTCCAGCCGATCTGCCCGCCGACCAGCAACAGGCGGCCCTCCGCGTACATGCCGTTGGCATAGCCTTTCGGTTGTGGCCACCCCGGCGGCCTGACGTCGATCAATGACATGTTATGCCTCCTTCGCCATTTCGAGATGCGACTCAAGGACCGAACGCACCTCTGCCTGCCAGGCCAGAGACGACATCGCGTCAAGATCGGTGTGAACGATCGCCGCCTCGCCGCTCAGGACATGGCGTCCGGTCACCTCTGCGACATAGACCAATGTCGCACTGGAGCGCCCGAGGCGCGTTAACCACATCGACCAGTCCATGATCTCGCCAAGGCGGGCCGGCGCGTGAAAGTCCAGCCGTGCTGAAACCGAGGGGATGCCACGCCTGTCAATCGCGTGCATGCGGCTGAACGGCCAGCCAACAGCATCACTGAAAAACCGCTCGGTCACCTCGTTCATCATCTCGAAAAACCGCGGGTAGAAGACGATGCCGGCCGGGTCGCAATGCTGGAACATCACGTCGATACTGTGTTGAAACACCGCCATATCAGCCTCTCTCTCACGCATGACCACCACCGAGACTATCTGGCGCGACGGCGATTTCAACCAAAATATTTTAAGCTTGAAATTATTTCAGGTGGCTGCCATTTTTTCCCTACGCCCATGCGGCGTATCGACGGGGGATAGCCGAGGAGCCATCGCACGATATGCCCACCGAACAGACAAGCGCCGCCGCACCGCACCGAAGTGAGGGTCGCCCGGACCGGGCCGGACTCAATGTCGCCTGTGTCGGCGGCGGCCCGGCAGGTCTGTATTTCGCCATCAGCCTCAAGCTTCGTGACCCGTCCTGTGACGTTACCGTGATCGAGCGCAACCGCGCTGATGACACGTTTGGCTGGGGTGTTGTGCTGTCGGACGAGACGCTTGCCAACCTGCGCGGGAACGATCCGGCAAGCGCCGACCTGATCGGACAGCATTTCGCCTATTGGGACGACATCGCGCTCATCCACAGGGGGCAGCGCCTTGTCTCCGGTGGGCACGGCTTTTGCGGAATCGGCCGCAGGCAGCTTCTGCTGATCCTTCAGGAACGGGCACGCGATCTCGGCGTCAATATGCGCTTCGAGACGGAATGCGAGGATATCGACGCGCTGTGCGCGACGCACGATCTGGTGGTCGCGGCGGATGGCGTCAATTCGCGGATCAGGGCACATTTCGAGGACAGGTTCGGGCCGGAAATCGACCGGCGCGCCTGCAAGTTCGTCTGGCTGGGAACACGACAGAAATTCGACGACGCCTTCACCTTCATCTTCGAGGAGACGAAGCATGGCTGGGTGTGGGCGCACGCCTACCAGTTCGACCAAAATACCGCCACCTTCATCGTCGAATGCAGCCAGGCAACATGGGATTCCTGGGGATTTGGCGAGATGAGCCAGGCGGAAAGCATCGCCGCCTGCGAGAGCATCTTCGCCGATCATCTGGACGGGCATAGCCTGATGTCGAACGCCAATCATCTTCGCGGCTCGGCATGGCTGAATTTCAACCGCATTCTGTGCCGCACCTGGCATCATGGCAATGTCGTGCTTCTCGGCGATTCATCGGCGACAGCACATTTCTCCATCGGGTCAGGGACAAAGCTGGCCTTTGAATCGGCCATTGCGCTTGCCGAGCTGGTGACAGGAGAGGCACGGCTCGAGGACGCGTTCAGGCGTTATCAGGATGACCGGCGGCTGGATGTGCTGCGGCTGCAGTCGGCGGCGCGCAACTCGACCGAATGGTTCGAGGATGTGGAGCGTTACCTGCATCTGGACCCGGTGCAGCTGAATTACTCGCTTCTCACCAGATCGCAGCGCATTTCACACGAGAATCTGAGGATGCGCGACGCCGACTGGCTGAAGTCGGCCGAGAAGTGGTTCCAGCAGAATGCGGGTGCCGGCGGCATTCACCGCGCGCCGATGTTCGCTCCGTACAGGCTTCGCGAGATGTCCCTGAAGAATCGGTTGGTGGTCTCGCCGATGGCGCAGTACAAGGCTGTCGACGGCACGCCAACCGACTGGCACCTTGTGCATTATGGCGAACGCGCCAAAGGCGGCGCCGGCCTTGTCTATGCGGAGATGACATGCGTCAGCGCCGAGGGACGGATCACCCCTGGCTGTCCCGGTCTTTACGCGCCGGAACATGAAGAGGCGTGGACGCGGATCGTGGCGTTCGTCCATGCCGAGACCGATGCGAAATTCTGCATGCAGATCGGCCATGCCGGACGCAAGGGGTCCACGCAGCTTGGATGGGAGGAGATGGACGCGCCGCTGACGGACGGGAACTGGCCGTTGATGTCGGCCTCGGCCATCGCCTGGGCACCCGGCAACGCCGTGCCGCGTGCCATGGACAGGACCGACATGGACAATGTTCGTGATCAGTTCGTGGCCGCGACACAAATGGCGGCCCGGTGTGGATTCGACATGGTCGAGCTTCACGCCGCGCATGGCTATCTGATGTCATCCTTCATCTCGCCGCTGTCGAACAGCCGAACCGATGAATATGGAGGCAGCCTTGAAAACCGCCTTCGCTACCCGCTGCAGGTGTTCGCCGCGATGCGCGCCGCCTGGCCGTCGCACAAACCGATGTCGGTGCGGATTTCCGCCACGGACTGGACAGGTGACAGCGGGGTTGACGGCGGTGAGGCGGTCGAGATCGCCGACGCCTTTCGCAAGGCAGGTGTTGATATCGTCGATGTTTCGGCGGGACAGACATCCATCGAGGCCCGCCCGGTCTATGGGCGGATGTTCCAGACACCGTTCTCGGACCGCATCCGCAACGAGCGCAACATTCCGACCATGGCGGTCGGCAACATCTACGAACCGGACCACGTCAACTCCATCCTGATGGCGGGACGGGCCGACCTTGTCTGTCTGGCACGGCCGCATCTTGCCAATCCCTACTGGACGCTTCACGCCGCGGCCGCGCTCGGGGATGATGATGTGGCGTGGCCGGACCCCTATCTTCCGGGGCGCGACCAGCTGCGGCGACTGTCCGAGAGGGGCGAGGGGTTTGGCATGTCGGTGTGAGGCGCGCCGACAGCGGGCGTGACAACTGGACCGGACCGTGGTGAAGGCCGGCACGTGGAGGAAAATGTGGATCTGTCACACAGGAAGGTGCTGGTCACCGGGGGCGGCAGTGGCCTTGGCCGCGTGCTGGCGGTCGCGTTCGCCGGTGCCGGCGCCGACGTGCATATTTGCGGGCGTCGCCGCGAACCGCTTGAGGAACTTGCCGCCGCGCATGGCAATATCACCGCGCACCAGCTCGATGTCACCGACGAGAACGGCACCGAGGCGATGTTCGACGCCATTGGCGCGGTCGAAATCGTGATCGCCAATGCCGGCATCGCCGACAGCGCACCGCTGCACCGGACCACCAGCGAGATGTGGCACCGGATGATGGCGGTCAATCTCACCGGCTGCTTTCTGACCTTCCGTGCCGGGCTGCAGCGGCTTCGGGAGGCGAAGGCGGAATGGGGCCGCCTTGTCGCCATTTCCTCGACCACCGGCCTTTCGGGTCACAAATATGCAAGCGCCTACAGCGCCGCGAAACACGGCGTCAACGGGCTCGTCCGGTCCACCGCGGCGGAACTGGCCGGCAGCGGCATCACCGCCAACGCCCTGTGCCCCGGCTATCTCGATACTGAAATGACCGACCGCAGCATTGACAACATCATCGCCAGGACAGGCAAGAGCCGGCAGGAGGCGATCGACGTTCTGGCCGGGATGAGCCCGCTTGGCCGGCTGATCGCGCCGCAGGAGGTCAGCCGGGCGGCACTTTGGCTGTGCGGGCCGGGATCGGACGCCGTCAACGGGCAGACAATCGCGATCAATGGTGGCGAGAGATGAACCTGTCCCCGACGATGGCGGCACGCGACAATGCCGGGGCGGCCGCGCTGTCAAAGCAGCGGCTGAGGGTCTGGCTGCGGCTGCTTGACAAGAATCGCGGCATGCTGGGCCAGCTTCGCGCCTCGCTGCGCACCGAATTCGACACCACCCTGCCACGATTCGATGTCATGGCCACGCTTGACCGCCACCGTGACGGGCTGCGCATGAGCCATCTTTCGGCGCATCTGAAGGTCTCGAACGGTAATGTGACCGGCATCGTCGACAGCCTGATCCATGAGGGCCTTGTGAAGCGCGAGGTTGACCATGAGGACAAGCGCGCCGCGACCGTGTGCCTGACACCGCTTGGCATCGAGCGTTTCACGACAATGGCCAGCGCGCATGAGGCGTGGATCAACTCCATGTTCGCGCAACTGGACGAAGCGGCGCTCGAGCAGCTTTCACACCTTCTGGACCAGCTTCACGGAGACGCCACATGACGACCATGCAGAATTACACGCCGGCGCATTTCAGCTGGCAGTGGGATGCCCGAATCGCCACCGTCAGCCTGCAGGGCGCGGCACGCAAGAACCCGCTGACCTTCGAGAGCTATGCCGAGCTTCGCGACATGTTTCGCGATCTGGCCTATGCCGAGGATGTCGATGCGGTGGTGCTGGCCTCCAATGAGGGCAATTTCTGCTCCGGCGGCGATGTCCATGATATCATCGGGCCGCTCGTCGAGATGGATATGAAACAACTTCTGGCCTTCACCCGCATGACCGGTGACCTGGTCAAGGCGATGCTGTCCTGCGGCAAGCCCGTCATCGCCGCCGTTGACGGCATCTGTGTCGGCGCGGGTGCGATTCTGGCGATGGCCGCCGACATGCGCCTCGCCACCCCCGAGGCGAAGGTCGCCTTCCTGTTCACCCGCGTCGGGCTCGCCGGATGTGACATGGGTGCCTGCGCGATGCTGCCGCGGATCATTGGCCAGGGGCGCGCCGCCGAACTGCTTTACACCGGCAGGACGCTGCAAGCCGATGAGGGGCTGTTCTGGGGTTTCTGGAACGCTGTTCACCCGGCTGGCGAAATCGATGCGGCCGCCCGCGCGCTGGCCGAGCGCATTGCTGCCGGCCCGAATTTCGCGCATATGATGACCAAGACCCAGCTTAATCAGGAATGGTCAATGAGCCTGGAGACAGCCATCGAGAGCGAGGCCCAGGCACAGGCCATATGCATGCAGACCGAGGATTTCCGACGCGCCTATCGCGCCTTTGTCGCGAAGGACAAACCTGTTTTCGAGGGTGACTGATGCCGGACCGCAGCTTTCTTGACTGGCCGTTTCTTGACGACCGCCACCGCCTGCTGGCTGCGGAACTCGAGGCCTGGTGCGCGGCCAGCCTGCCAATCGACCACAGCGATGTCGACGCTGCCTGCAAGGGCCTTGTCGCAAAGCTTGGCGCGGATGGCTGGCTGGAACATTCGGCCAGCAGGGATGGCCCAGCACTCGACGTGCGCACACTTTGCCTGATCCGTGAGACGCTGGCGCGCCATGACGCACTCGCCGACTTCGCCTTTGCGATGCAGGGGCTCGGCATGGGGCCGGTGACCCTGTTCGGCGATGCCGAGCAGAAGCAGTGGCTGTCACAGACAATAGCGGGAACGGCCATTGCCGGATTCGCGCTGTCGGAGCCGGCGAGCGGTTCGGACGTCGCCAACCTCGCAACCGCCGCCGCGCGGGACGGCAATGGCTGGGTGTTGAATGGCGAGAAAACCTGGATCTCGAATGGGGGCATTGCCGATATCTACACCGTCTTTGCGCGAACCGGCGAAGGGCCGGGCGCGCGCGGGCTGTCCTGTTTTCTTGTACCGGCCAACACCCCGGGCCTCAGCATTGAGGAGCGTATTGACGTCATCGCACCCCATCCCCTGGCCCGCCTTGCCTTCACGAACATGCGGCTTCCGGGAAGCGCACTGATCGGCACCGCCGGCAAGGGTTTCGGAATCGCCATGTCGGTGCTTGATGTCTTTCGCTCGACCGTCGGTGCGGCGGCTCTCGGCCTCGCGCGGCGCGCGCTTGATGAAGCTCTGGACCGCGTAACGAAACGCAAGCTTTTCGGCGCCCCGATGGCGGTGATGCCGACGGTTCAGGCAAGCCTGGCCGAAATGGCGCTCGATGTGGATGCGGCTGCGTTGCTGATTTACCGCGCCGCCTGGACCAAGGACAACGGGGCGGCGCGGGTCAGCCGCGAGGCCTCGATGGCGAAACTCCACGCCACCGAGATCGCGCAGACGGTGATCGACAAGGCTGTTCAGCTGCATGGCGGTGACGGTGTGCGCAGTGGCCAGACGGTCGAGGCCCTGTATCGCGAAATTCGCGCGCTGCGCATCTATGAAGGGGCCAGCGAGGTTCAGAAGCTGATCATCGCCCGGCAGGTCCTCGACGCCGCAACAGGCGATTAGAACTCCTGTTCCCGCAGATGCGCGGCCAAGACACAAATTGCGTCCTCTGTCAGGGGTACATTTAGTCGAAGGCGGCTTGTCACCCCTTGTCAAAGCACGACGCGCATCCTGGCCAGCATGATCAGACCGGACAGCCGATTCCGGCGCTTGATTTGATCGCGCTCTGCGGTCAGGCTTTGACAAGGGGTGACAAACCCGCCTGAGCAAACCCGCAGGAGGATTCACGTGAAAGCTGCGCTGTTTCGCGAACCGCACGCACCGCTGACCATCGAGGAGGTGCAGATCGACAATCCCCGCTCGCGCGAGGTGCTTGTCCGCACCGCCGCTGTCGGCGTGTGCCATTCCGATCTGCATTATATCGACGGGCTCTATGCCACCCCGGCCCCGACCATCCTCGGGCATGAGGCCGCCGGCATTGTCGAGAAGGTCGGGTCTGACGTGCATTACGTGAAGCCGGGCGACCATGTCATCAGCTGTCTGTCGGTATTTTGTGGCCATTGTCACCATTGCACCACCGGCCGGCCCTTCATCTGCGAGAATCTTGAAACCGCGCGCGCCGCGACCGCGCCGCCGCGACTGTCGCAGGACGGCGCGCCGGTGCATCAGTTCTACAACCTCTCGGCCTTTGCCGAATACATGCTTGTCCATGAACATGCGCTGGTGAAGATCAGGCCCGACATGCCGCTTGACCGGGCGGCGCTGATCGGATGTGCGGTCGGCGCCGTCACCAACACCGCGCAAATCGAGATCGGCGCCACCATCGCCGTCATCGGCTGTGGGGGGATCGGCCTGTCGGCGATCAATGGCGCGGCGATTGCCGGCGCCGGCCGGATCATCGCCATCGACCTGAATGAAGGCAAGCTGCAGACGGCGCGGCAGTTTGGCGCCACCGACACCGTCAACGCAGCGCAGGCCGACCCGGTCGAGGCGGTGCGCGAGATGACCGGCGGCGGTGTCGCCTATGCGTTTGAGGCCATCGGCATGAAACAGACCACCGAGCAGGCATTCCGGATGCTGGCCACCGGCGGCATGGCGACGGTGATCGGCATGGTGCCGGAAGGCCAGATGGTCGAGATCGAGGCTGCCGAGCTGATCAATGACAAGGTGCTGCGCGGCTCCAACATGGGGTCGAACAGGTTCCGTGTCGACATGCCGAACTATGTCGAATTCTATCTCGACGGCAAACTGCATCTGGATTCAATGATCTCGCGGCGGGTCGGGCTTGCCGATATCAACGCGGCCTTCGCCGAGATGAAGCGCGGCGAGATCGCCAGGTCGGTGATCACCTTCGATATCTGAGCGCCACTGCCGGGCTTTCAGCCGGTGCCATGCGCGCGGGCGGTGCGCGCCTTCAGCTCGCGCAACACCGACAGCTCCGTGGCATCTGGCGGCACCGTCTTGGCAAGGTTCGCGGCAAAGCGCGGCTGCCACCCGCATGTGTCCCGGACCATCTCGGCCGTAACGCCGGGATGAAGGCTTGTCACCGTCAGCTCGCCAGTGTCGGCATCAGGCTCCCAGAGCGCCAGATCGGTGATCAGCGCCACCGGCCCGGCCGTTTCCAGCCCCATGCGCCGGCGGTGGTCGCCGCCCTCGCCATGGCCGAAACTGGTGAAGAAATCGATTGTTTCCACCATGCCGCGCCGCGACTGTTTCATCGTCACGAACACCTTCTGCGACAGACTTGCGATCTCCGGCGCGCCGCCACCGCCCGGAAGGCGCGTCTTCGGCGTCTCGTAATCGCCGATCACCGTGGTGTTGATATTGGCGAACCTGTCGATCTGCGCGGCACCAAGGAACCCGATGGTGATATGCCCGCCCTGCAGCCAGTAACGGAACATCTCCGGCACCGACACGGTGGTCAGCGCGGTGTCGCACAATTCCCCGTCGCCAATCGATAGAGGCAGAACCGAGGGCTCGGTCCCGATGGTCCCGGATTCATAGATCAGCGTGATATCGGGCGCATGCGTGAGGCGCGCCACATTACAGGCTGCCGAGGGCGGGCCGATGCCGACAAAACAGACATCCTGTGAGGTCAGCATCCGTGCCGCCGCGATCGTCATCATCTCGTCAGGTGTGAAATCCCGGCTCATGACCTGTCACTCCACGCCACCCGGCCGGCGAAGACCGTTTCATCGACCTGAAGAACATGTTCGGTCATCCAGTCAATGAAACGGTCGCGGTCGGCGGCGATCCGGTCCCAGGCGATATAGGCGGCATTGTCACGCGGGTAGTAGCCATGCGCGTAGGACGGATGCGCGCCGCCCGGCACATGCACGACAGCATCCACTGTCCAGTGCGGCAGCACCAGCGCGTTCGGGTGCGACTCGAAACTGTCCACAATTTCCTCGACCGTCACCACCGCAGCCTTGGCGGCCAGAACCGCCTCTTTCTGCACACCGACAATGCCCTCGATCAGGACATTGCCCCTGCGGTCCGCCTTCAGCGCGTGGATGAAGGTCACATCAGGGTTGATCGCCGGCACGGCGGCCAGCGTCTGGCCGGTGAACGGGCAGGTAATCTCCCTGATCTCGGGATTCACTATTGGCAGTTCGGCACCGACATAGCCGCGCAGCACGGCAAAGGGCAGTTTCGAGGCACCGGCCTCATAGGCATGTGCCAGCGCGGCATGCGAATGCTCGACAATCTCGATCCGGTGCGGCCATCCATTCTCCAGCGAATCACGAAGCCGTCGCAGCAACCCGACGCCGGGGTTGCCGGCATAGGAAAAAATCAGCTTTGCCACACAGCCCATGCCGATCATCTGGTCATAGATTACATCCGGGGTCATCCGCACGACGGTCAAGTCGCGCCGCTGCTGCCGGATCACCTCATGCGCGGCGGCATAGGGCATCAGGTGGGTGAAGCCTTCAAAGGCCGCCATCATGCCATCCGACAGATGCGTGGCGACCGCGTCCCTGAGCGACATGAACTCTGCCATGATGTCCGCAACCCTGAATTGACCCACACGTGCCCGATATCACGGGCCATTGCGCGGATCATACCCCCCCGCCGCAACAAGTCAAAACAGGACAGGCCACAACAGCTGCAATGCTCACCCGCCGAACAGCACCATATGCATCACTCGCCCGGGCCAGAAAGTGAAGGCCCCGGTCAGCACCAGCGCCAGCCAGAACAGCAGGATCATGACCCGCCGGTGCCCGGCGATATCGCGGCGGCGCGCCCGCGAGATCGCAACCCACAGGCTGGCAAGCGTCAACAGCGACAATATATGGATCGGGCTGAACGGCCCGACCATCCTGAGTTCATGGATGAACAGGCCGGAAATGGCGACGCCGG